>JGI24158J21664_10011368_pt1 | contig 11844 bp, 4 predicted proteins | sample Ectturendosymbi3_FD_21664 | JGI IMG/M metagenome (IMG submission 21664)
TGGAGCAGCATAAATGAATAAATGACAAGTTATCTCGTGTATAGCACCGTAGCACTAAAGTGAAACAGGAAGATCCAGTGTGGAAATTCTTGTAGGCAAATCAGTCTTCCGTTATGTTTGGTGTGGGAACACTGGAACACCGTTCCCACACCTCTTTTAGCAATACACCCCTGCCTGCCAGCAACAACTTTTAGACAATTGTTCAGCTCAGCACGAAATCAGGTGCTTTTTTATCGACCAACAGTCTGCTGTCATTGATATTTTTTTTCAAACTACAGTATTTCTAAAATTGCGTTACCGCGATATACAGTAGTGGCGTTTCGTACAACAAATTGAATGGATGAGCAGAATTTGGTCATTGACTCACTGCAAACTTCGCGTTTCCAAACATTGTCTGATCATTTTCGTTGCCCTTATGATGCAATAAACACCTTCCAGGGCAAAGTGCCAGCATAGTTGTTGTTTTTGAGTTTTTTGGTATGTTTGTCTCTACGCGTACACGAAGTATTTTTTGGCGGGGAGGGAAAGTTGTGCTTGTTTTCGAAATAATATACCTTTTTTCGACCTTCAAGTAATTTTCCATGGTCAAATGACTTCGAATCAACAGCATTTTCTTTTAAATAGTTTGTGATCGATAGTTTGCCACTGATGGGCAGGTGTTTTTGTAAACAAATTTCGCCATTTTGGCTGGACAATCGTGATGTGCAGGAGCGTAACGAGGTTAGATGGCGCCTGGCGAAAGAAACAAGTTTGGCGCTTCCATGGTCGAACCTGAGATCTTTCGGAAGCAAATGTACTGTTTTGAAAAAGTGCTTATGGCATTGTTGTGACTTCTTGCCCCCCGCAGTGATTCGGCGCCCGAGGAATTGTGCCCCCTCGTTACGTCTCTGGTGTAATGCAATACAAATCGGAAAATTTTCCGAAAAGAAACAAATTTTCAAGTCCGAACGTCATGAAATTCTATTCCATGAACATCTGCAATTTTCGAACACAATAGGCCTACCGCATGGATTTTGCACAGACTGCCAACAAAGGTTTCTGGCAGCATGTCGAGTTTCTTCGTGTAGTTTTTGTGTCACTTCTGTGCCTGCCCCACGCGTTTTTTCTGTGTGGACCTGTGTTTGTTTTGCTAATAATAAAACTTTTCCGACATTCAACAAGTTACTTTTTTATGGTTAGATAAGTTTTGAGAATAATTTCTGAATTTGTTGAAGGCCGTTTCTGCGCCGGAAACGACCCAGTAAGCCTGGGCAATGGAGATAATGTTATTTAGCCAATATGTGTATGAGGTTAGTTTTGTTAAAAAAGTTACCTGAGCAGTTAAGTCTTCACTGCTATGCAGTCAGTGCACATCCGGATGCACCTCTCCGTGAGCCCCCCCAAAAAAAATCCTGGACCCGCCTATGATAAGGTATATTCAATACAGTGAAAAATTTCAGGGCAAGCGAAAGTTGCTCAAAAATCCTGAACGGCGAAAAAATGTTCAATACAGTGTATATTCACATGGGGGTGATCCGTTTAATTTGGACTAGTGTAGTGTGTAATCTGGACCAAAGTCCTGACTGGTTATATACGATTTTGATCTGGACCAAGTCCTAATTTTCTGTAAAAATCGAACAATCGGATGTCGGTAGGTTAACATCTTGATATAAGAATTCGGATACTCTTCTTTTGTTCGTTTTCAGGTTTGCGCTGGGTACAGGGTGTTAAGATGATAGATTTTCTTGGTTAAGAGGAGTTTCAATGCCAGTTTTTTCGTGCTTTTTTAGAACTCATCAGTTATATGTCGCAGCATTGATCTTAACATCAAATTTTAGGTGCCTGGCTGAGGTAGGAAAATTTTGAAGTTTTTGGACCAACTCTGGTGGTGGTTTGTGTTATATGGACCGGTGTTACAAATGACAATACTTGTATAAAGTACTTGGAAAGTGTTTAATGGGCTATTAATTCTTTGTCCAAACAATTAACAAGCAAGGTAACTATAAAAAAGATTTGGCAGAGGTTTCAGGCCCCATTCGGACAATCTGAATTTGTTCAGATATTGACTAAAATTTTTGTCGAAGTCGCGTACATATCTGCATCAGTTAAGGCAATTACCGTAAAGTTTCTTGTCTGGAAGAACACAACACGCAAGGAACTTCATCCCCTTGAGTTAACAAGCAAGGTAACCACAGAATTTGCCTATAGCGGCACCTCTAGGGGATTGAATAAAGAACGTCATTGCCGATTGACGTTCTAAGCGAATTGAATCGCATGTAAAACATGCCAGCGGGACCGAACAAAATATAACGTTATACGCGAATTGGCGTTACAGACGAAGCCGTTATAAACGAATTCAACTGTATAGAACATATTTACAAGAGATTTCACGCCCCATTCGGATTGAACTAAAAAATTTAGTTTCAGGGCAATTTTTTTCCGACCCCCCATTAAATGCCTTCCCGTACGCCTATGGGCACTATAATAGTTAACTCGATTAATGTCAAATTATCAATCTTGTCAAAAATATCAGAATAAAATACTACCAGAATGCATGTCAAAAGATCAAGTCTGGAAAATTATTTCCTTTTTTCACACTTTAAGATTCTGTATTCTGTAGGAACCCTGTAGCTTTTGACTATTTACCGTAATTTTAAACAGGGCCTTTTTCATCAAATTTTGCGGGGGTGGCAATATCAACCTCTAGGATTGGTGGACAATTGCTCTCAAAGTAAGTATGTTGATTTCAAGACAAACGCAGGCATGGGCGTTGGAACGGGGGGCACAAGCCGCCTGGATTTTGAAAATTTCAGCAAAAACGATTGTTTTCTTAGTTTTGAGTCGGAAAAAACAAATTTCACCACTTTTAGCCCCTCCCTAGAAAGTTTTTGGAAAAATCCTCCAGTGCCCCCCCTGGAAAAAATCCTTTCGACGCCCATGAACGCAAGGGAACTTTAGCACCCTGGATTTCACCCATACTTTTAGGTATACATTTTTTATCAATCTGCTCACTCCACAAGCACATTTCCTAGGTACCAGTCAGGGCTTCTAACCACAAACATACAACTTTAAAATAGTAATTTTTAATGAACAACTTGCCTCCCCCAGAGAGGGCCGCCCTGAGCCCCCTGCTGCGCCACTGGTACCAATGTAGCACATTAATTTATCTCTTTAAACTAACAATTGTGTGGTAGTATTATTAAATGATCAAGTTGCATTTGCATTAAGGGAGGCAAAGTCCGTTGACTAAATACGCAGTAGCAGAAACAATTCATTTTGCTGCTGACGTGAGCGCAGTGGGCATGTTGTACACAAGACATTACAGACGAGTAAGACTTTGGCACTCGCGTGTACCCTCAAAAGAGTGGTGGGTACCAAACCAAAGAACGCGCAACTTAACTTTTCACCGGTAAAAACATAAAATACGGACAGTTTCGCATGTGCTTACGACAAAGGTCAAAAATGGGTGTTTAACAAACTGAACCCCAAATCAGCAAGCATGACCGAAGTGGTAAAGCCAAGTCACAACTGTGACCGAACGGGAAGAAAAACCTCGAAAGTCAAAAGAAGGATATTGGGATATGACATTTGAAATGGTTCGACTGCTAAAGCAGAATTTTGTAGTACCATTATTCTAGCCAAATAGTCAAAGACCGTCCGCCCGTAGAAGCTCCAAGGCATCCCTCACCTCGTTCATATTGGTCATACGATATAACGCTAAATCGCTTTTTAACTTTGCACACTTTTCGCTACAGTTCAAGTTTACTTTCTCAATTTCCCTATCCAATTCAACACCAAAAGCGTGCAGTGGATCGCATTCAGAGTTACTTTCATCACCTAAGAAATTTCGGTGGGTCACCACGTCTTCAAGAACGTTTTCATTTTTCTTGACAGTAGCAAGAAACTCCCTCAGGGTTTCGTCCGTCTGACAGGCTTTCATCTGAAACCACGTTCGCATAATTTCATCGACAGGTTCACAGACTTGTGTTTTCAATTTTTGTTCACATTCTTTGTATGCCCCGGCAACACCCTGAAACAGACAGTTCATGTAATGAGATTGAAGTTTAGAGGTTTCTGCGTTTCTACGAACTTGCTCCAGCAGTACATCAACTTGCAATCTATTCATGTACATCAAATAATTATGGGCTTTGCACATCGAGGTAACAATCCGTTTCACTTCAGCTCGTTTTTTCATAGCAACAGGAAGGGTATCTAGTATCACAGTGGAATCAAACCTCGAAAACTTCTCCGGTTTTTGAATTGCTTTCCACGGAGCTGATGGGTGCAGCAAAGAAACGGACAGCAACTCCTGACAACAATGCGCCAGTTGTTGCGCGCACACCCTGCCGTTGTCACACAACTCCCTTAGGGAATTGCCTAGAAGGTACTTTTCAGGAAACGCGTTTTTGTTGCGGGACTCTCCGTCCAGACCAGGTTTAGGCAAAGTCGCTTCGATCATTGCCTGCAACGATAAAAGATTCTTGTACAGTGCTGCCAAATCACTTTCCAGTTTGGCGATGTTGCGCAAATTGACGTTTTTTAATGTAGGATCACAAACGTCAACGCAAGTCACTGACGAAGACGCGTCTGCCCTTCCGTAAGTCAGCAGTGGTAAGGACAAATTTTCCAACTTGTGGTCCACAGACTGCTGATGCAACGATCCTTGAAGCTTTTGCAATGTACGTATGTGTTTGACAAGCTCTTTTCTTGGCATGAGCACGCTAGGTCCGGACTTTTCATCAGCAAGCATTGTCTGGAATACTTGCGTCAGAGAAAGTAATTCGTTTTCAAGTTGGTTCGTGACTGCGGTGCGACACGACAGTGCCTCTGACAAAAGCATGCATTGCCTCTCGAGTTGGATGATTTGCGATTTCATCATTGTAGATCTTCGGCTATCATAGCTTTCTGTTACTTTTTCGTCGGNGAGCTGCTTGAGCATTTGTTGAGTAAAATCCAGTTCAGTTTTCAGCTTCGCTATTTCCTTGTCTCGCGCGTCCATTACTAACACCAAACCAACAAGTTTGTACAACTAATTTAGTGATCTAGAAAAAAAAAAGTATAAGACAAATTTGATTTTCCAGTTGAAATCATTCCATCAAAGAATTCAGATTTATTTGCAATGCAGAAACATGTTGTAGCTTCAAACTTTGCACTAGTCAGTGAGAAACCAGGAATACGGTAAGCAAGTATTTCTCTTATGAAAAGCGGAAGTAGAGCAAAACAAACTTAGTCCGTCATTGCTGCGATGCGTCGAACCAAAACTTATACCAAAGTGGCGACAGCAAAAAACATGGAGAGTGTGTTTCAGTTCGCAATAGACATGTGCTCACCAATGATCGCAACTGCACACACCGATATGATCATCATCATTGCAGCGCAGTGGAAATATCGAAAAGAACGTCACTGAATTTATTAGGAATTCTATAAAAAAGGCTTTTTCATTTTCAAAGTAAAAGGCTTTCATTGAAAGAATTTCAGCTGATCTATGCAGAGAGTTAACACAGACATAGTTATGGTCATAATTTATTTTAAAAAACTAACTCACAAATTGACCATCCAAGTATAGCAATGTATTTTTAAGCAAGTTCAAGCTATAGCACAAAGGGACTTGCCGAAGAAAGTCTTATCTCAAAATCAATTTGCGGCTGATGCAGTTCACCACGAGACTTACGCCACATGAATGCCGTGAAGTTATATCCTTACTAACACCAGACCAGCTATGTCCAAACCAAATGGCTTACTGAGCCAAAAATTTTGTCATCATCTTAAGCAGGGCCGCACACTGAATAACATGTTAATGAGGGCCGCACATCCCATGGCTTACTTTGATCTTAGCTAACTAAATTTAGCTTAAGCTAACGTCCTGGAAGCGTTGGAATCCTAATCCTAACTGCAATGGTAACAGACATGATAAAGTGGCACTGAGGACCACCTGCAACATAAATGTCAAATTCAAGTTTATCAAAATACGGACAAGTTGTCGTGTAGGATACTTTTGCCACAGCCAAAACCTAAACTGCGCCGCACAAAACCTTCGACTGAGCTGCATGCGGCCCGCGGGTTGAACATAGCTGTACTAGGTAAAGAACAGGTCAAGTAACATGGTATTGCCGATATTCGCAGACATACCAAGTAGAGAAATCTTGAATTACCAATCGAATAAGTTTGTTCCAGGTTAGGAAATTTACGGGATGTACCCAGGACGAAGATACACGATTTGTGCACTGAAGCGAATAGCAATGATACCTGCATCCAGGGGCGTAACGAGGGGTACAATTCTCCGGGCGCCAAATCACTATAGGGGTGCCGACTAGTCCCAATAATGTCGCAAGTGCTTCAATGCAGTACATTTGCTTCCGAAAGACCTCAGGTTCGAAGATGGGGGCGCCAAACTTGCTTCTTGCCCCGGGCGCCATCTACCCTCGTTACGCCCCTGCCTCCATCACCGTAACACTCATATCGCATCTGCTTCGCAAGCGACGACTTTTCAGTATCTAATCGGCTATTCCAAAATTTCTTGCAGCATGCAATCTGCAGCATCGCTTTCAAAAATAACAATGGCAGCATGTAAAATATTTACTTGCCAAAAAAGCTCAAATCTACTATTTGAAAGCTGAGTATGAAAACAACACGACATGTAAGAAACAGAAATATCTCATAAAATCAAAGAGCAACGCAATTGCTCTACACAGTCCACTTGAGGCACCGGGTGTCCTGATGAGTTCCGAGGCACTTTATTGAACAATATCTTGCTCCACATGAGACACAAGTATAATTAGAGAGAAACCCGCAAACTGTGCAGAAGTGTCTTGGAGGAAATCTGAAAAAAAATTACAGCTGTATCTATAGAAAGGAATCTTTCTGCAGCAGTGAATGAGCCATTACACATGGTGCAGAGATTGAAAAGACAGTTATTAATGAACGGAGTATATTGCGGCATTGGTCGAAAGTTCACTTGAAAGTTTCTATATCCAAGCTCTAGTATGTCTATATTTTGTTGTGTGCACAGTCTGTACCAGCACGATGCTGATTCTTGACATATGTTAAGACTAATCTTCATCTTGCAACCTTTCCACAAAGGTTCCAATCAGAGATATGCGTAACCTCAAAGGTACAAGGCAAGAATGGAATGTTCCAATTTAGGTTTACCACCATAATAAAATATGTCATCCACTATTTAATTTTAATCTGACTGGCTTTTCGATGGTAAATGTGTGGAACTTTGCCAAGCGTTGCAACTGTAGTAAATCCATTGGGCGGTAGCTCTCGGCGTACTTTTCTAGCAGCTAGTTCAGAATTATTTTTGCAATTGGAATTTAGGATACCAAATAAAAGTGCCAAACGCATCGTACGCCAACACATACAGATACTACAGGCTATTAGAAACTTCAGATGCCAAGTCTATCAATAAAAAAAAAATTACTAATGACGATTAGAGCTTCATTTGCTCAGCATAATGTCACCCTTGTTCTGAACAGTGCGTGGAAATAACGTAAGATTTGTGAAAACCATTGTTGTTAAAACTTCATTAAATGTACCGACACCTTTGTTAATAAAGTTGGCAGTTCCCTATTCACTTCTAGCACTGCAAGATAATCGAATTACTGAAGTCGTTCTGCGTAAAACTATATACATCAGTCCTGAGATCCAAAAAGTATAGGGTTTTTGCTGCATCTATAGAGATTGTCTATTTACAATTCATCAGCGAATCAGCATTATTTTCGTCTCCTAGAGCAAGAAAATGTTCAACACTTTTATACATATAGTTCATTACTTTTGACGCCAGATGAATCACAAGCTGCCCTATAAATGTACCAATTCTGAAGAAAGCCACTCCCAACAAACTTATTTTTCAACTTCAAGCAAGTTTCTCCGAAAATTTTCAAAGCCAGAAAACCCAAGAACTTTGCTCTAGGAAAATAGTAACTGTAGGATTGAACAGGACCGGGATCATGGTTTGAATTCGACTTCAAAACTTCACTTTTACGTGATACGAAAGTTTCTTTCTTCAAGACAAATGAATATTTGCAGGCGCGTAGCCAGGAAAATATTTGGGAAAAGAGAAATGTGAACTCTAATAAATGATTGGCTTTACGTGTTGATGACAACTTTTGTTCAACGGTTCAATAACCGTCCAAAATTTGGGGGGAAAGACCGTGCCTTTCGCCGCCCCTGAATATACCCCTGAAATATGTGCGACCTTTTTTGAATAGTGAACATGCACAAGTCAGGCGATTTGCTCTCTGAAAGCAAAGTGCGACTCATTTACAATCAGCTAAAACGCTATTACGATCTGGTTGCACTGGCCTGTCAAAATGCGACACTTAATAGTTTTTAGGGACAAAGCTTTACTCGCCAACTTACTAAAACGCAAAATCATCGATTACTTCATCTGGAGTTATTAATAAAATCTTTTTACCCTGTATTGAAAATACAGAACTATCTCATGCAGAATTTGAAAACATATAAAATAACTCCATGACATAGAGTATGGACAGTATTTTCTCACTTACTTGGACGGGGGAACGGAAGCAGTAAAATAGCTTGGCGCTTCACTGTTTCCACGAGCAACTCTTTCCTCTTCGAGAACAGCTGTTAAGGTTTTGCGAAATCTTTGCTTGAAGTGGTCACCTCTTGTACGTTTCTTTTTCTTGGAAGGCTGTATCAAACGACTGCATTCAATTTATATTAAGAATAAAATACATACACGCAGTTAGCAAAGAATGCAGTAATTGCTGATGCATATACTTGGTACTTGTTCTCTTCCTGTATTGCCTACGTGTATGCGCTGTACCAACTCCTCCGAGGTAAGTATTGTAGATGTTATTCGTTTCCCCAATATATTGAACCCATGTGATATGGACCATGAACGTGGGACCAACAAATACATCTTGTTGCTTGGAACACATTAGAAACAGAATGCAAATAAGATTTGCGAATTCTAGTGCAGGAATCACAGTGTCTAAAATGCAAATACTATTCCCTATTTTTTTACCATACCAAGATCACGTGATGTTTAAGAATTTCAACAGTAAGCAAACACATCCAAGGTCAGTAGGTGTGTAGTGTAAGCAACGAACAGTGGCATTCAAAATCGATCAGTAAATCTACAAGTAGTGAGAAAATGCACAAGCCTGTGATATAAGAGAGTTTCTTCCGTGCGTTTAAGGTTGTATATGATTGTCTTTAAAATTGTACAATATAAGCTGGTTTCCACAAAATTGCAGAAAGGTCACATACAGTTTCCAGAAGGCATTTTTAAAAGTGAAAGCATTTTCCTTCATGTTTACTTCAAAATTTACCTTTAATATTCTAACATTTAAAACAGATCCAATGTGTCTTTGACAAAGTGAGCAAACAAAACGTTTCATGACAAGCATTTTAAAAGTACAGTTTCTGTTTGAAAAGAACACTCCTAATGTGAACAAGCATACATCCACTTCAGATACTTTATCAATGCGATGTTCGCACAAAAATCCAGTCCATTAACTCAATGTTGTGATGAAATGAAATTATTAAAGTGTTCCAAAGATGTTTGCGACTGTTGCAGAAAAAAGTGAAATAGATGATTCAAGCAGAAGTAAAAGTTTTTGAAACTGCTGATTCCCACTGATGAGAAGCAGACGCAACATGTTTGAAGTAGTTCCATAACATTTAATCTTATTGTCTGAAAAAGAGATACAAGACTTGGTTTGTAGCTGCAGTAAGTATAGGTACTAGTATGGCAAGTTCCGTTATTTTAGCCAAACCCACCCAAAGGAATTGCTTTGCACATAACAATCACCGGCTCCTGAATTCAACTTCAGATTTTCTCACCACCAAAGCGCAGATGAAATAGATTTTTGAAAAAGTTATGTGCTTTGGTCTGAACAAGAAGTTTGAAACAACTATTAATAACCAGTTACCCTTATTTAGATAAGTTGCTTGAAACATTGAACGATGTAAGTCAGTGCTCTTCAACCTTTTGTCATTGTGGAACCCCTGATATACTTTCGCATTTGTCATGGAACCGCCATTACAAAAATTTTAAAAACACGAATTACTTATAAGGAAATCAAATTTTTCATTATTAGACACTTTAAACAAATAAATAGTTGTTACAGAAATTAAAAAGCAGGAAATTTAATGACTCAGTTGTTTTTGCATATCTGGAATGTATCTACTACATTCAGAATTCGGAAAAAAGAACCCGTATCTCAAATATGTTGTCCAATTTTCTAGCTTGGTGATTGAGTTACATTTGGTCCACTTCAGATTAGGTGCCTCTTTTTTACATTGCTCATTACCGTCCAAACCTTCGCTGTTGTTATTATTTTGCTTCACATACAAACATACGCTATTTTGCTTCATCTCGCTTGACTCAACAGTAAAAAGTTGGGTTTCTTAGACAATACAACAAATAAACAGTTATTACAGAAGTTAAAAAGCAGGAAATTTAATGACTCAGTTGTTTTTGCATATCTAGAATGTATCTGCTACCTTCAGAAGTTGGAAAAAAGAACCCGATCTCAAATATGTGTTGTCCCATTTTGTAACTTTGGCAATTGAATTACATTTGGTCTGCTTCAGATTAGGTGCCTCTTTTTTATTTGCTCATTCCCGCCCACACCCTCGCTGTTGTTATTATTTCACTTCACATAAGAAAATCTGCTATTTTGCTTCATCTGGCTTGACTTAATAGTAAAAAGTTGGGTTTCACACTGTTTTTACTTTATTCCCACAAAGGCTGAACAGTGGTTCAAGTCCGTTGTCTACTCTACAACTCTAATGTACAGTACTGTGAACTGTACATTAACAACATCGTATAACTATGATGCAAGAAAGTGCACAACAATGAACAAGTGACACAACAACTATCAATATTTCTTGTTCTGCTATCTGCACTAAACCTCCTGTATAACTAACTAGCCTACTTGGAGTCTGAATGCAGCACGGTGATCTAAAAATTACATAATGACGAAAGGAAGAAATTGTTTCCCTTAAAACACGAGGAGCCCTCATGGAGCCCCACTACATATTTTGCAAAACCCTAGGGTTCCACAGAACCCCAGTTGAAGACACTGATGTAAGGGGCAGATTTTGAGACACATGCGTGTCCTTGCTTCTTGGCTACACCATAGAAAAGCAAAATTAACCAATGATTTCAAGGCTCTGCCCATGAAAATGTCAGGTGATAGCAAAGAGTAGTTTTCAAACTTTCTAACAAAAGTACAAGATCACAATATTTGTGTGTGTATTTATATACTTTTTCGAAGTTAAAGACTTGCCTGTCCTTGCACGTCAGTATCATTTTCTTCTTGGTCAGAGGGAATGCCAAACTTCAGTCGTTTTTTCTTTGGTGTCTCCTGGATATGCTCTAAAGGATCATCCTGCAGTAATATAAAAAAGTAAACAATATAGCAAACTTAAAATTCCACCATCTACTTCAGAGCTATCAAGTCTGGTAGTTCACAAAAAGGATGAATGTGTTGAGGTTACGGAGTTTACAAAACTCACAGTTAGCATTGTAACCTAGGTAAAGAGTGATGTCATAAATTATTCTTTTATGACACAACCTCAGGAAACTGTGGCGGAAATACACTACACTGGAAAATTTTACTCTAATTTGAAGTTCTTGAAATGGACTAAAACATAGAAAGCACATTGAATCATTCCAAAAAGGTGATATTATAAATGATAAAAATATCAATCAATGCCCAGAGATGTCATCAGCACTTGAGATAATAAGCACAAAGAAATTACAAAATACTGCATAGTACGGGTGACCCACAAAGATGTGTACCCATGAAAATTTCAATTGTGACTTTGATTAAAAAGCTATTTATTTCAAATTACAACCACACATTATTCAGTTTATGGAAGACC
>JGI24158J21664_10011370_pt1 | contig 11844 bp, 8 predicted proteins | sample Ectturendosymbi3_FD_21664 | JGI IMG/M metagenome (IMG submission 21664)
GAAATCGATGTCCTATAAAAATAATTGGCTTGACTGATTAGCTTGCTTGTCACCTTTGTGGGTACCCGTAACTTCAATAAGCCTACAGATTTGTGCAAGTTTAAATCATCGCAAAAAGATATAAGCAGACCCGTCGGTTTCTCAAAATCTTTTACAGTAAATCGAGAGGTTTCGATTGTTGATGTTCGGAGGTTTATTTGTTTAGAGCGATGCCGGCTGCTTACTGCGCATTGCACACCTTTGAAACTAAAGCATTCAACACTTAAGCTGCACTTTCAAAAGCTGGAATGTTAAGGAAAGTGTGGTTGGTCAATTCGTTCTCAAATATCTAAATAACAAATCTTTGCACGCAGGCTATAGAAACTACGCTTTACACAAAACTACTATCGCGAATAAATTGAACCATGCAAAGAAACAAGGAAGGATCTCAGTTTAAAATACAAGTACTTTGTTTGTTCAGGGGTTTCACATGAAACATAGATCAACATAACATTTTATGAAAATCTGAAATAATGCACAAAAATTTTGTGGGAGGCTTTGATTGCTCGGTTTGTCCCCCACCCTGGTTGAGGGCCTAATTCAATTTACGCTCATTAAACTCTGTGAAAAACAGTTTTGATCTTTTATTGCTTGACCATTCTCTTGAAATCTATCTTGAGTATTGTGCACACCGCACGAAACTTGCATTGATAAAGGCAAATTATTAAACCTATAGCAATCCACTCACGAAGCTATGGGCGTTTCTGTAGTCTATGTTTCATTTATATGTGTATACACTGTAAAATAACTTTTCCTATATCATAACTGTTCAATGACTATTTTTTTCAGATTACGTTTTTTTTTAACAACATTTTTCATAAAGAAATTCAAGGTTAGGTTTTTCAAAATAGATCCTACGTCAGTAGAACAACACCAAAATGTTTTTTAAAGTGCAGCAAAAAGAGCGGTAGCAAATGGCGGTAGCGATAGCTCGCTACTATTTTTATTCAGTAACAGATTCAGTAGCGCCGCTATTAAATTTAGCAAATAGCGGGAGCGGTAGCGATGCTATTAATAAAGTAGTGGCTGCCCACCTCTGCTCACACACATACTTTTGCTTAGCTAGATTTATTGTAAATATCACACACCATCAATGTGACAATGACAGAACTTTACAAGCCATTTATTCTTATGCTTGTTATGTAGTGGGACTTCTGCCTTAAGAGCCTCATGAAACTGAGCAATGAGCGGCATGTGGCTTGCAAGTCGTGGGTTGACCACCCCAATGTTATTGTGTTCAGTGTCAGCGCAAAATGAACTTCTACAGTATTTGAATGCATTTCGACTCGTTACACAATGAACTGCACGCTCTGCTTTTGAAGTGTTCAAAATTTGAGTGATGGTGCTAAAGTAGCTGTTGATTTTTCAGGTAGTTTTATTTAGGTCTTTTTGAAAAAGAAAAAAACTTTGGCATTTTTCTGTCATACATGACAAATTCTAAAAATAGTTTTGAATTAATTGCTTTTGTGAAGGCACTGTGAGTATACAAGATCATGTATTTTTATGTGAATTTGAGTTGTGAGGATGCAAATTTTAACAAAATTAGCTTTGTCAAGTGAAGGGTTTGGCTCTTTCACCTTTTTTAATTGAGAGTTTGACTTTTTTCAGCAATTTTGTTGGCTGTTTTTGGCCTTTTTACTGAAGGTTTGGCCTTTTTTGAAAAAATAAATCTGGCACAAGAGTATCAGTATGGATGGTAGCAACTGCGTTCGATTACTGCTGTCTGTTTGAGTTTATCACATGAGCTGCTTTGTTAATTTGTATAGATAGAGTGACATTTGGGTTTTGCTGATATATCAGTATCGGCCAAAACAGTTGATTCACCCTCATTAGTAGGTGTTTACAAAATGCTGTTATGTTCCTCACGTATGCAGACAACTTGCGCACGAACCAACCAAATCAAGGCAGTTATCTTGCAAGTTGCAGCAACGCTAGCAGGTGCATTTTCATAAACAAGCAGACAAGATGAACCGTGGAGCACATGTCGGCCTTTGCAGCCGCAGCAAAAGCATCATCATTAATCAGATTGGGTAAAAATCATAGCAAAATATTAAAGGAAGTAACTACGGAAATGCCTGGCCAGACGCAATTCAAATAAAAGAGTCAGTTTGTCATTCAAACAGCGTCGGTCTCATAGTGTAGAGGTTATTATATGTTGCGGCTGCTATGCCAATGGTTTTAAGTTTGACTCGCACCTTGCTGACTTTACTTCTTTTTTCTTTACTTTTTTCAGACTTATGTGTTACCTTTAAGGGTTAGTGTTAGGTTTGGTTAGGGTTAGGGCTACAGTTAAGGTTAGGTTTAGGATTTATCTTTTACGTTTAGTTCGTTTCTACTGTTGCGATCGGAAAAGCCCGAGCGGCATGTGCGTAGAGCTTCACACTGTGGCAGCAAGCAACAATAGAGTTCACCCGACAAGATCACTCTATTATTGCTTGTTCGCACCACACATATATATTGTTGTTCTTGCGCACATCCTGTTCGTGGTGAATCACACATTCAACACAACACCACCAGAGAGGTTACAACACTACCAAGCTTACTGCACTCTTGTTGTGCGTTACTTGCTCACCATTATCTGTGTTACGTTGATGTATCCTGTGCATTTGTTTCAACATCTGTGTTTTTGATAATATTGTATTTATTTCTTTATCAAGTCTTTTTTGTTTTCTGTTTCGTTCTCATTGAATTTATGTTTTTGTGAATGCATGTCTCCTTTCATTTTTGTCAAAACAATCCATGTTTATCCTTTTTCTTGATAGAAAAAAATCTTGTTTGGCATTTTTAAAAACTTGTCTCCTTTCATCAGCTAATATTTTAAGAATACTTTCAGCCTATTTAGCATTTATTGATGTTGTTTAGCATGTTTTGAGTAGCAATATAGCGTATTTGGTCCATCTGAACCTGGAAATGGAAAATTTTTTTTGTGGGTTTTCTGTAACTACATTTTGTGATAGATGTGTGTGGAATTACTGTATTTATTCAAGTATAAGTAGCATGTGTGTATAAGTTGCACCTCCATACTTGACCTGATCAAATGGTACAAAATTTTTTAAACTTCATAGCAGTTTACATGCGCATGCATGCACAGACATGAATGTGCAAAGCGCTGACTAGATAATATGCGCACAAGTGTACATGAGCATGTTGCACCTTGTGTATAAGCCGCACCTGACTTTTTGGGTGATTTTCCGTACAAAAAATGCAGCTTATACTCCAATAAATACAGTATGACAAATATCAGACGCTTGTGTGCCTGGATTCAAATGAATTAAAAATTACAGCATAGTGCATATTTGTATTTTCATGAGCTGTATTTCATTGGTTCAAACACTTATAGGAAATGCCTAATAAATATGAGAGGACATGATACTTTTGGAGATTAACAATTGTTTGTTTATTTATTTACAATAAATCTAGGTTTGGTTCCGTAGCAACATTGTACTTTTGCCATTACTCAATCAGGTAATTCAAAATTGACAGTCATTGGCCTGTTTCAGCTTGTTTGGCATTTTTTGATATGCAATATGGCATTTTTTGTCCATCTGGACCTGGCAACCCTTGTGTTAAATGTCATAAGGTGTAAGCCTCACTGCAGAATAAATAAAGCACACCGCACAATGGCAGATATGCTTTGCTAGTTTAGTAAATGAATATTTTTCAATGCATTCATCGAAATGATCTTCCTTTTTGTGCGCAAAAAATATGCATGCTGCACCATGGGGGTGTACTTCATCACCCTTGCAACTGCATGCTTTTATGCACTCCATGTCAAGCTTGTTATCGTGAGTAACGAATAAATCACACTGAGCAATGACAGGTGCGTAACCAGAAATTTTTGATAGGGGAGGGCTAACAACAACAAATTCTCAACATTTGAGTGTTTAATTCCCCTCATTTTTAGAGTCTCATCCATAAACATGCATTTTTCTACCATTTTTTCTGAATAATTATATTCAGATTTAAGCCGGAATATAGAAAGTCCATTTCTATTGAATGACAAGTTTTAAGAAGAAACATTGCTGTAAATAATTGAAATTATGCTTCGGGTTTTATTCATTATAGTAGTAATCAAACTTGTGTGCTAAGCTTGTTAACCCTTTTGGAATCAAATGTTAGAGCAAAGCATAGTAACCCTTTATGTCACATTTGTGGTCTCCTCAAATCACATTCACTGACCCTAGGGTAAGAACCCCTCTTTTATTAGTTCTGGAAGACCATGTTGAAGCTGATCCCAACTAGTTTTTGCATACTGAAGATGAGACTAGGTTAAACCAGGGGTGCACGGCCTGCAGCGTGGAATATAAATCTATGCAGTCATGCACATGTAATTTGAAATATATAAGTTATGGTAGCCATGCATCTACTATAGGAGAATATCTACTGCTTAGTAGAAAGACGGCCAAACAGACGAGTGGTTCAGTGAGTGTATGGAAGCAGAACAGAAGCAAGTTTTAAAAATATCTTAACTCACTGGCAGCTGTAATTCATAAAAAATATGCATAATGTGGCCAGCAATAGCAAAAAGGTTGTTCACCCCTAGATTATTAGACTACAATAGTACAATATACAGGTTTTAAGGAATTAGTTCAGGAATTAATATCTAACCCTTGAAAGAGCCCACAAACTTTGGATATCTGTTCCTTTATTAGGGCCAGGTACAGTTTCCCAGAAAACTTGTTATCTTGCATTACTGTCATGTATTAACAATTTTCAACTTGGAAATACCATGTTTATTGATGTTCATGTCAAAGAGCAGAGGTGTTTTTGTATTACAATCAGCATGTAATGAGTTTGAAACTTAGAGATGGCTTAATGTGTTTTAACCAATTCCTAATATGACATATATCATGGTTAATCTTTAGTTTAGTTTAGATTGAAGACAGATTTTGATGAAAAAGAAATAACTGTGTGATTTTCAAATAAAGTTGATTTAAAATTTGAGACATGTGTGATATCATTCACATGGAGTTAAAAAACTAAAGGCTCTAAAGTTCAGGCTTGTGACACACCAGATGTTATACTATCTCTTTGCGATTGAATACTCTCAATACTTACAAAATGTGCTTGGTTATCAAAGAGGTTTTTAAGTAATTTCAGAGGCAATCTTCTCGTACCGTACTGCTTCTAATTTTTTCAAAGTTTTTCATGATGCACTGTATCATATGCTTTGAAGAAATATAGAAACACATGTTATTAATCCCTGATCTAAATTATGGATGTAGTCATAGTATATTTCATTGACAGCTGATTCAGTGGATTTCCTTTCTCTAAATCCATATTGGCTTGAAGATACAGCAGTAACTCATTTGTATCAGGATAAGAATACAATATAGGAGGGGTGCAAAAATGCGNACATTTTTGTCACATTTCATACTCTATGCATATGAGAGCTGTATAGCAAAGCCACTAAAAATTTCTGTGCTACTACTAATATTCACATAAAATTTTGTACCCCTGCAATATAGAATAAAGAACTTTTTTCAAACATCTTATTGACTGCCTAGTATAGATATTGGTCAATAATTTGATAACCTTCTTTTGATCCTGAACAATAAACATTTTCATCCAATTTTTATCTGTTCATTTCAATTGCTTGACTATTTGTATGTCATCGTTTTCTCCCCTTAGATGATGATTGAATGCAATGGTTAATGGCGGCTTGTGTCAGTGTTTGTTGTTGTTTCCTCTTCAGTATCAATTACATGTAGTAACCAGCTCCTACCATGTGAAGCATTGTGTGTAAGTATTTCTGTACCCTTATGTTCTAGCAAGATGTGCACCTTGTGTCTGAGACAGACACGGAAATAAGAAATTAATATTTTTTTCATGATTTTCTGTATTTGTCAATTTTCTATTTTATGCAGTAGCATGAATGAATAATTCAGCACTTGTAATAGAAATTTATAATAACAACAACATGAATGTAATTAAATAAAAAATAACTGTGAGACAATTGATTTGGTTGGTGATGCTAACAGCAGGTTGTCTTGAAGTTGTCCTTGCAAAATGAATCTAGTGACACAATTGTAACCAGTCAGTAGCATGCCAGCCCAAAATTTTGGAGAGGGTTACAAAATTTTGGGGGGCCAAAATGTTTGGCTTTAGCGAACAAAAATTTGGGGGACATGGGCCTCCTGGCTACGCCTATGGCACAGTGTTGAATGAGCAAAACACCATGAATGGGATGTGTACCAAAATGACACCTATATCAATGTGTTTGCAACAAGCAACAATAGAGTGAGCGCAGTGTGTGATCTATATTGTTGCTTGCTCCCACAGTGTGAAGCTTTGTGTGCTGCTGCTTGGGCTCTCTGAATGCAACAAAACTATCTTCTCATTTCAAAAAAATTTTGGAAAGGTTTTCACTTATGCCTGCTTCACTGATATTTTCAGCAAACCTATGGTGTGCAGTTAAAATGTTGTTTAAAGTACAAAGTGTCCTGCAGTAAAATGTGTTTGACCAGCTTTATGGTGTTAACACTTCTATCATCAACATCTTTATCAAAAAATAAGAACTAGCATCTGGAGTTTGTTATCATAATGTTGTTGAAAAAGATCGGTTGATACTCAGCTCTGATGACATGAAATGATTTTTTAGACTTTGTCTAAATTATGGCTTTTTCATCAAAGCTACAGGTAATTACAGATTGATGACCTTAATCTTTGCAGGCTTTGCAAACATTAAAAATTATATAGAGAATTTGCAGTCATAATTACTTTGCTGATATAATATACGTAATAAAAATTTTAGCCATTCTGGGAACAGGGAATAAAAGATTTCAGCTTCTGAGGAATTTGTTTTCGCATATTTTTCTTTGTCTAGGACAGCGGTTTTTAACATTTTCCTTACCGTGCCTCACTTAAGTACTTGTCGTTTGTTTTCAAGCCTCCCTAGCTATAAACAAGTTGTGAAAGCAAATGTATTGTTTGGTAAATTTATTGATCAAACTTTCAATGTTGTACATTTATTGACCACTGGTCTAGAAAGTAAAATTTAAATTTGTGTAGATCCTTATAGAACAGTGGTTCTTAACAAGGGGAATGCCACCCCCAGGGGTTGTAAATAAATTTCCAGAGGAGCACGAGCCCTTTAATGATATACAACAGTGAAAGCTTGATTCCTGAGTTTTTTCCTGATTTCAACCATAGCCACTGTGACATGATGTGCACGACAACAAAAGACATCATGGCAAATATCATATATCAAAAGCACCTTGATTTTGCAAACAGCACAATTAGCTGGTCATGCTGTTTCCATAGATATGCATTATCAACTAAAACATTGTAAATTTTGTTGTGCAGTTTGCTCTCTTCGCAGCATGCATTTTATCTTTCCTTTCCTTATTCATTCACATGAACATTGGACTTTCTGTTAGGAAGTCAATCAGTACAACTAAAATAACAGCTTCACTACGGGAAGAACTGAGAAATATGTTTGATGCTTATCAAAAGGAATTGGTAAGTCTAAATCTAAAAGTCATAAGGTGTCAAAAAGTGCGTTGTTAAGATTTTCTAATAAATAGTGTCTGACTTCTTCTGTTGAGATTTAACAGTTAATTTTGAAACAAGCAAGGCTTATCCAATGAAAATGTAACATAGTCTTTGAATTCAGTACTTATAACCCAGGATGATATTCAAATACCATTTGTAGAGCAAATACAACAGTTAACTTTTTCATAAAATAGCTCACCTGAGAGTGTTGCCAGGGTGCAATGACAAATTACTTAACTGGCAATTTTAGTTGGTAGATCTGTAACATTTAGTGGTTAAGTTCATCAAATATAAGTGTGATGCAGTAAGAACATTTAACTGACGTTTTGCTTAATGTATGCCTCAAAAGTATGTATCTTGCCACTGAATTGGTGATTTGAAGAAAGTACATCTCCAAACACGTGGAAGATAAACATACCCTTAGCTCCATGCCTCATTGATTCACGTCTTTTGTGTCTTTCAATATGAACTTGCTGAAGACTGTAATTTGTTAATATTTACTATAAATTTGGGTATTAACAACTCAACATTTTATGTATTTAAGCTTTGGAGTAAATTTCAAATGTTTGGTTCAGAAAAAAAAAATAAAAGAAGTGCTACTGACTCGTAGCAGTGTATACTCTGGGTTGTTAAAAGTTGCTGAGATCATAATTAAAAATAATTTTTTTTGTTTGTGACAGCAATGCAGTAGTTTTATGTTTAGTGTTTGGTTTGTGCTTAATTTTCTTTATTTGTATGTGTTTTGCTAACTATGTTTCTGTATCGAAGTTTGGATATTAATGTCTTATTAATATTGCTCTAAATTTTTATTGCATATTCTAAACTATTCCAGGACAGTAAAAGCAGACGACAGCAGCTTGCTGAAAACGTTCGTGCAAATTTCATGCAAGGGAATATGTCGGCTGCTAGTTCATCATCTGCTGGGTTGTATCCACATCAGTTGGACAACGTTGACAATGTTCCGTTCATTTATAATGTATGTTGCGTGCGCACATAGCTCCACGTGTATTTGAGATAGCAAGTTTCTTTGATATGGGAAGCGTTCTTTATCAAACACTATTAAACATAACTTGGGGATCGCAATGTCTTTCTTCATTAGATTTTGAGTATCCCCGCGACACAAAATATGTTTTTCTGAAACTTAGCATTCTGACAAGCGATTAAGTTTCCGAAATCGGTGCGATATCCAGAGTGTAGATCGTATTAGTTGTAATTAGTGGCAAGTTGTTCAGATGATGGCTTTTGGAAGCAAACAGGGCATAAGAAGATAGCACTACTTCTTGATCAAAAACATGCAATCGTAAGTAACAGTTGACCCATGGAAATAAAAACAGAGGTTTGAAATATTGTTATCTCTTGACGCTCAGTTTAAGTTGGTTCTATGTGGGGTAATTAAATTTGTATTGCATATCTAAAACCTTTTATGTCGTTTGTTTGGTCTCAGTCGAGCAGGGCAATAGATTCTTTTCCTATCGCCCGAATTCTTCGGGTGAAGTCAAACGATGCAAAACGGAATGAACAGCTAGAATATTGCAGTCAGAACCAAGCATAAATTTCTGGTATGGTCAATTCTCTGTGTGTTTTGCGTCTGTTTAGAGTCTAGACTGAACAAAAACTTGCCGTTGTAGTAGCAGAAGAGTGCTCACAAAATTGAATGGCGGAAAGCCCGTCGCAACTGATTTGTAGAAACAGCGTGCTCACGACACGTTTTTACTGTCAATGCATTTACTAATTTCAACAAAAGCTTTACCGAAACAATGCGTTGACGCCGTAGTAGTTTGTTGTTGTTCGTGAATCCTACACAAAACTCCACCTTTTTACAGAAAAATTTCACTCCAGCGATTACTCTCGGCGCTGGTCGCCAAGAGCGCGTGTCGTTCGTGATCGGCATACCATCTGTGAAAAGGCCTGAGGTAGAATATCTGACCAATACTCTTGAAAGCATTTTTGGTGCGATGTACCCTGTCAACGAAGACGACGTGGCGGTAGTCGTTTTTTTTGCAGAAACAGACGAAGATTTCCTGAGGAGTGAAACGCAGTAAGTTTGCGTTGATTCAAATAAGAGTTCCTTGTTTAGTTCCCAGCGGGCGTGCTCACATCTACTGCTCTGTATCTCCGTTCTTAATGTTCAAGAAATCAGTGTAGTAGCTGGGGGTGTAAGTGAATCCCAAAGTTCTGATTTGTCAAAGATTTGGGCAAAATCTCAAAAAATTCGGGCACAAAAGTTTCGAATTTTTTTAACAATGTTAATGAAATTATACTTTTTATTACTGAAGTTATGAATAAAAGTTTATTATGTCATAGAAAACACATTAAATATATATAAAATCAACAAACGTTTCCAGAAACGTCGTGTTTCAGTTTTGTGAGAGTTGATGAGTAACTGGCTCACTTGTAAGTTTGGGCAAAAATTATGAAATTAGGGCCGTGGTTCCCAACCTTTTCAGCGTCATGGACCCTTTTGACGATTTCACTGAAAGCTGTGGCCCCCCTTAATAAAACCAGTCAATACTGTTACTTACAAGTGGTCTCTACCAGAAAAGGTTGCCATCTGCTTCTGCTTTGCGCACGATAAACCACGAGTGTTCCATGGAAATTTTCATGCAAAAAATTGACATTGTTGCATAACAGTCAAACTATCTAAAGAATGCAATTGTGCGTAGCCAGCACTGCTAAGGGCGGGATAATTGTATATACTCGGCTTTAGGTGGAAAGAATGTGGAAAGTTTGTTCAGCAGGCTTTGAAATATTCAGCAACAATGTTGCCCGATGGTGAAATGCGCCACCAATTTTTCAAAATCTTGTGACATTTGAAACAATTTGGTGACAAAAAAGAAGCTTGGATCTAGACGTGAATCTGGTAAATTTGATAGTATTTTTCAGTGCACGAGAAAGTGGTTTCAGGACGAAATCCAGCTAACTATTTCTTAATTTTTAACGTGGAATTCGGTAACACTGTCCCTATTTCTCGCCTTCTCACGCGGGGTTGTGGAGCCGGAGCCTAAAATTTAGATGCCTGGGGCTGGAGCCAGGGCCTTAAATTTGAGTTCAGGCTCCAGGTAGCAATAGAAGGCGGTTACGCCAGGGATTTTACGGTTTTCAGTATGTTCAGGTTAAGGTGGTGAGTCTTGGGGTTTTCTCCAGCCTCCCTCCCCCGACCCATATTTTGATTTTCTTCATGTGTTTGACATCTTGTGTTTTTCAATGTTTTTCCAGTTTTTTGACATTTTTCATATTTTTGAGTTATGGTAATATTTTTTTCGTTATTAATTTCATATTTCAGAGGTTAACTGTCTCCACCTGTCACTAATTGCAAAAAGGTGTATCGTACACCACCGGCTCCGAGCTGGCGCTGGTAACGATTTCGTCACTGGAAATTCATCACAGAAGACACAACATTTTACGTGATATTTATCATATTTTTCCATTTTTGTATTTTTGCTTTTTTATATTTTCGATTTTCTGCAGCGAGCGCCTAGGCATGTCATGTTTTAAACTGATAAACAAATATCCACATAGCTGTTGTCCACTGACTTCCGCCGGTCGCAGTTTCATCACCTGCGATGTCATGACAGACGATGGTGCAACACTTTGTGTTTAGGTCACGATATATGCAGCGATTCGTTGCAAGGGCGAGATTGGGCGCGACGCCCCATTAAACCCTTCTGCGTTGTTGATTGCAGTTTCGTGACAAGTCGGTATTTTCACAACAGAAAAAAGGTAGTCCGATAAGCAAATGCACCATCAACGTGAACTCAACACGGAAGATGATGCAACAAAATTTTTCATCATTCGCGCCCACCACGATTTTGCCCATCTCCGTTGCAACACACAATCTATTATGATAAAAGTGCTGTCTTTTCACCTTGTTCATAAACTTCACCTTGATCCATATCGGGTTGGTCGTGCGCCTATTTTGAAAACGAAAAAAGTCGATTTGTATAAAAGCCATGATCTGCGTTGATGTGCGTTTCGTTTAAGAAAGATGGACGAGCGTTTCCATCACCCGTTCACGATCACGTGCGTCGTGGCAGTACAACCAGTTGCGGAAAAAACGAATTTGTGGCAAAATTTGTTCAGCATGTGAAACAAATGATGACACCTCCGCTGCAAAGACTGGTCTGGTGTAACGGTATGGGGCGCCGTTTGTAAAAATATTATATCTGGCAGATTTAGCACAAAAACTGCTACCTCTGCATGCAGAGATGTTATCTCTGCCAGAGATAGCTATCTCTGCATGCAGAGATGTTATCTCTGCCAGAGATAGCTATCTTTGCGTGCAGAGATGTTATCTCTGGCAGAGATAGCTAT
>JGI24158J21664_10011371_pt1 | contig 11843 bp, 6 predicted proteins | sample Ectturendosymbi3_FD_21664 | JGI IMG/M metagenome (IMG submission 21664)
GTACAACATCACAAGATATGAGAAATTTGTCTAACCTTTTCAACTCAGAGACATAAAAATGACTACTTTTTGTTCATCTGTGGCATTTTCATAAAATTACCGATAAAGCAAATACTTCAATCTCTAAAAATCATAATTTTGTATAAAAAATTATCATTTGGTATGAAAAGTTATCATTTGGTATAAGTAGGCCTATTTGCTCTTGTTTGATAGGATCTTTTCAGAACTTTTTGGAAGAAATTTTAACCCACAATTTTTTAGGTGTAGAAGTTGGTTTGAAACTTTTCTTTATTTCCTAATTGGAGATGGTGGTGGGGTCGCAATTGTTATTGGGGGCCCCTTTGACAGCATAGTACTTGCACATTACAATTGCTGTTTGGGTCCCCCTTGAAAGCATATTACTGGCACATTACAGTTGCTGTAGGTGGCCACTCTGAAAGCAAGGTAGCCTACAGTACTTGCACATTAAAGATGTTGCTGGGGGCCCCCTTGAAAGCAAGGTTCTTACACATTACAATTGCTGTTGGTGGCCCCTTTGAAAGCAAGGTACTCACACATTAAAGTTGCTGTTGGGGCCCTTTGAAAGCAAGGTACTTACACATTACAGATGCTGTTGGGGTCCCTTTGCAAACAGAGTACTTACACATTACAGTTTCTTGAAAGCAGAGTAGGCCTACTTACACATTTCAGTGGCAGTTGGGGGCCCCTTTGAAAGCAGATTACCTTCAAATAGCAGTTGATGCTGGGGGCCCCTTTGATAGCAAAGTACCTGCACATTACAGTTTCTGTAGGGGGCCTGAAGCATGTGCGACCTGGTTGTGTTCACACACCTTCAGTGTGGGATTGATCCTCGAACCTCGAGAAAGATGGATTGCGACGTCATCAATGTTAACTCCACGCCAGACGAACCGGCCAAAGAGAACTCCTACTTCCATGTGCATGGAAGTCACTTATAAGTGTCGCTTGCTTGGTCTTTCCCTTCTCCTTGCTTTGGCCGTCTTTGCTCACGTGTAGCGGTCGCGCTAGCGTTACTGCTACAGGCCCCTTTGAAAGCAGAGTACTTACACATTACAGTTTCTTTTAGGGGCCCCTTCAATGAAGTTTTAAAAACAGAGTGCTTACACATTTCAGTGGCTGATGGGGCCCCTTTGAAAGCAAATTACCTTCAAATTGCAATTGCTGTTGGGGCCTCTTTGGAAGCAAAGTACCTGCATATTACAGTTTCTCTAAGGGAGCCCTTTGAAAGCAGAGTACTTACTTATGATCTGCTTTGTAGCATATTATGAGTGAATAATATATTTTTCATCAAAAGTAAGGAAAATTTACGCACGTATCACTCAAGGGGGGTCCCCAAAAAGGGGAGGCCCGAGGCAAGTGCCTCGCTCGCCTCCCCTTAAACACACCATTGCATCTGACATGAATGAATCACAGTCATGATCCTTGCCTTCGTTGAATTTTCTTAGTGCTGATTTAACTTTGCTTGATATGTGCATCTGATTCCTCCTTGCCTCTATTGAATCCTTGTCTTCACAGTGGCGAAACACGATACAAACTCAACAAATGATGCTTTTTACTTCCCAGTATTCTGAACTTGCTCAATAAAAGTAACCGCACATGATTGCAAATGTCTTAATGTGAACAGAATTCCCTCAAAGAATTTCCAAAAAAACGTTTCAGAACAACAGTTGGCTTGTCGATGGATATGAGGTATGAATTTGAAGCTGGGTACAATTGAAGCATCCTTGGCAAGCTGCGATAAAGTGATAGCCACCTGGTTACGCTACGATAAACACGTTTTTGGTACGCAGTATCCACAAAGCCACAATAGTCTTTTCACTCTTCTTTGTGAACTGTGCAAAGGCAAACACACGTAATTCACTCAACTTCAAAATAATTTAATCCTTTTCTGAAAAAGGGATACTTCTGTCATATTTCTTTCTTTTTTCATCATTATTGATTAGCACAGGAGTGCAAGAACGTCTATGAATGTTAGTAGCGCGTAGAAATTTTTAGTAGCGCCTGTAAGCTTTGCCGTACAGCATTCATATGCATAAAATGTAAAATGCAAATAAACGTTAGCGCACTCCAAGCTTTTGATCGCGCGGCGCGAGTGCGCGACGGCATTTTTGCACCCCTGGATTCACGCTAATTACAAGAAACTGCTACACTAAGCTATGCACAATACATTGATCATCGTATCACGGTTCATCAGCAAAGCTAGTCCAATACCTATAATGGAGTCAGCAGTCCACACTCTGATGTGTATTTTTCGTTTTGACTTGGACCTGTCGCACTAGGCCATGAGTGTCAGGATAGACCTCAACCACACGGCCGACCTGCCACTTACTACGAGGAACCTGTTCCTCGTACAACAGCACGATATCGTCTACAGCGAGGTTCCTTTCCTCGCTTTGGCACTTCCATCGAGGTTGAAGTGTCGGCATTTATTCCAGGGTCCAGCGCCGCCAAAATTGTTCTGCCAGGTATTGAACCTGCCTCCAACGCTTACGGCTATAGCAGTCTGAGTTTGAGAAGAGTCCAGCGGCCTAGTAAGATCGTTTTCCGAATTGTAAAAACTCATGGTGAATAAAGTTACTTTCTTAGGTTTTAGGGTTGCGATCACCCCAATCGCCCCCCCCTGGATCCGCCCCTGGCAGGGGGTAATGACGCACCTCCTTGCGTTTGGGACGCACCTTCGGGAATGGGGGAGCAATTGTCATCCAAATAAGTTTGAAAAGGCCCTGATTTCACGACAAACACAGTGGCAGCATAGCATCCTGGATTTTGCTCAGGTTTTTGAGGAAACATTTTATTAATTGCTTTACTCCACAACCACAAAATCTGGAAGAGTTGAAACTACTTTCAAAAATTAATTTTTAATCAACAGCTTTCCAACCCCGAGAATATGACGCCCGGAACCCCAGTACTAGCGTAGCCAGCCCAAAAACTGGGGAAGGGCAAAAGAAATGTGCAAGAAAAATATTTGGCGCCTGGGGGGGAAATGTTTGATTTTAGGCGAACAACACTATTTTGTTTTGGATACCTCTTCTCAAGGCATAAAATGACTATATGTTCTAAAAATTTGGGACTTAAGGCCCCCCTGGCTACGCCTATGACACTCAGCCGCCTTCGTGCTGCGCCACTGGTTATGCTTCATTAGAAATGCGTTGCAGAATCAGTAAAGGTTAAAAATTCATGATTTTCTTCTTATATGTTCGCACATTAGATGTGTGTATTGCAATAAAACTGTGTCATGATTTTACAATCAATTTACCACGCAAATCTCGTGAAATCAATTGTCTAACTATCAGCGGGTGTAATCCGGTTAGCTAAGATACAGATATACGGACATATCCGTTATACATAAGCTTTGCCCACACCCCTCCAAATAAAAGGAACTGCTGTGTTATCATTGCACATATAGATAAATAATTTGCCGTCTTTTTTATGTTCGTATAGCTATTTTTCTAAAATATCTTCATCAAAAAGGTCATATTGCGTTGACTGAGCACGATGACGTCAGACCATCACTGCTTAAAGGGGCCCCGCACTCACTAAGGTCGGCCCTGCCAGTGGCGCAGCCAGCCCAAAATTTTTGGGGAGCAAATCTTTTGACTTCAAACGAGCAACAGTATTTTGTTTGGGACACCGCCTCCAGAAAGCACAAAATATGCTAGAAATTTGTGGGGGTCATGGCCCCCTGGCTACGCCTATGGGCTGAGTCTCCATAGATTTCAATTTTTGGCTTGTCGTGTCTATCACAGTGGGTTGTTAATCTTGAACACCATCTACTGGTAACAGTGGCGTATCTGTGCAAAATGATGCCCATGGCAAAGTCTACATATGCGCCCTTGTTACTCATTTAAATATTAGATATAGGCACAATTTTTACGAAAGACAAGTCATGAAGAAAATAAATGTTTTGAAACAGAAAATATCTGTCTATTTTTTCTTTAAACGTTTTAGCAAATAATATTATAGATAATCCATATGGACAAGGTTTTTTTAAGGCGTTTTAGGGACCCGAATCGGGTCCCTAGAATTTCAAATCGAGTCCCTATAATCAAAGAAAATTATCATCTGGTCCCTAAAATCATAAAAAATCGGGTCCCTAGAATCAGAGAAATCGGGTCCCTACAGATCCAAACCGGGTTCCTAACATTTTCCTGAAAAAAAACCCTGCATATGGACCATGTCCATAACATACTTTTGTACTCATTCATATTCCTGATGCTATAATTTATACAATGCATTGGCTGACGTAAGTGCAAATCGTGCAAAAAATAACATGCTGTAACTTCAAACGGCAATTGTTTATCAAATGAAACACATTTAATTTGGATGTAAGAATGATTTACATGTACAAGAGCAACACCACGTTTAAATGTGCAACAGCCAATCCACTTGACGGAATAAGCTAGCTCTAAACATAGGCGTCTGAAAGGGGGGAAGTAGGAGGTCTTGGCCTTCCTGTATTTTGAAATTTATTAGTTTCCTATTAAATGTGTAGCAAAAAAGGTTGTTCTCTTAGTTTCGAGTGGGTAAAATAAAATTTGACGATTGTTGGCGCACCCTGGAAAAAAGTCCTTGCGGCTAACTCTGGAAAAGTCCGCTATTTCTCCCCATGGAATTAACATTTTTTGCTCAACTGTTGCGGCAACCATACTAACTGCTGATGTTTTGTGGACTAATTACGGTTCTTCCTTAGTCGCTGGACTGCAGCTTTGCGTTTAGCCTATTTATCGGACACTGGTGGCCATCGAAGAACTTTCATAAAGTCGGAGTGGGCCGCAGCAGTGTTAAGTAATTTGCAAATATGAGTGGTTGGTCTTTTTTCCTTATGTGGTAATTTACCATGTGTATAATTGATGCACTTCGAGTTATATTAAGTTTTTAAGGTGTGAAAGAATTGTTGCTTGTGTGTGTGTTCTATGGATCATCTGGTCTGAGACAAATAAATAAGTATATAATGTTCATCAAACACCAGGCGCGGGTTTACCATTAGGTTAAAAAGGCTTAAGCATAGGGCTCCCGATTTTGGAGGGCCCCAAAATTTCGGGAGTAAGGACGATTTCCAGCATTTTTGTAAACAATTGTATTTGTATTTTTGCTTTGGTTCAACGCGCGTTTTTTTACTATGTCGCTAACAAAAGATCTGTATAGAACAGCGGTTTCCAAACTTTTTCATCCGAGAGCCTCATAAGTTACTACACAACAGTGCGAGGGGCGGACATCTTACGCAATGTGACTGTTTCAGGATATGTTACATTCTACCAAATCAATAAGGTTTTCGTCAATTAATTTTTCATTATTCACAAAATGTATTCGCGGGCCGGATTTGGCCCACGGCCGTAGTTTGGAGACCCCTGATATAGAGGAATGAGCGCAAAGGATTGAAATGAATGACGATGAGCATTCTCTTTTTATGGCGTTGGGACTTGGTTATTATTACGTATAATGTATGGAACAAAACGCCTGAATGATTTTTCAGATTACACGAGGCCAGTGAGGTATTTTCGTTCAGCCCGAATCTATCTGTTGTTACTTTTTATGGGTAAGATACGGGTTAAAGGCAAGACCAGCCTGCACTGTAGCTAAGGCTGCAGATATTAAATGGCACAAAATGCGGTGCTGGCGTATCTGTACGAAATGGCGCCAATGGCAAAGTTGAAATTTGCGGCCTTTCTAATAATAATTTATGTATTACATATAGGCACAATCTTTACGAAAGTTAATAATAATAATAATGATATTTTATTGCGGACTCATGGTCCATATCACAGACACAAGAACACAAAAAGAAACATTAAGAAAATAAATGTTTTGAAACGGAAAATATTTGTATTTATTTTTGCTTCAAATTTTCAGCAAATGAAATACAAATTATCCATAAGGACCATAACATACTTCTATACTCATTTATTTTTATTATGAAGAATATAAAAACATTCAAATAACAACATTCTCATAATTTATAGGCCTACGTCGTGTTACCTGACAAAATTGTACATCTTAGAAAAAAAACAAACAATATATTGCAACTGCAAACGACAATTTCTTTTAAAAAGAAAAAATATTTAATTTGAATCATGCAAGTCCTGTATCACTTGTGTTCGAAAAATACAGTTCCATCGAAACATCAATATATCTAGCCTTTTCCGGTTAAATTACACAAAAATGCTCCTTTCCTCATCAAAGCTAGATCACACAATCTGCCCTGACTTACTATTAGTCATTGAGGCACGGAGGTATGAAAGAACCAGTCTCAGTTTGCCTTAAGTGCCTCCAAGAAATTTGTTCCGGGAGGGGCCATTAATGACGTTGTCAGTCACTGGCGTCGTTTTGAGTCCGACTGTTTCTTCCGTTTAGTTTCAAACAGTTGAAAATTTAGTAAAAAATTCTCAGCAGGTTTGTTTTGGAGAGGAGGGGCATGCTGCAAAGTCTTGCTATTTCAGCGATTTTGCAGACAAAAGTCCCGTCGATCGCCGACTATGTACAGTAGAGTAACAGGTTGTTGTGTGTCGTAAGAAGCACAGGTGCTTTACTCAAAGCCAGCTCTTGACATTTGCAAATCGTGCAATTGCACAAGGAACTCAATAAATAATGGGAGTGTTTTCAGATAACTTTACCGCTGGCTTTTTCGTTAGCTTCATTATGACTGTGTCTGTTCCTGGTATCGAGGGAATTCTGAATATAGTAATAGTATGGTCATGAATTGCAACAACTTGTTAAGTGAATGTAGCGAGCACGTGTAGTGTTGATTTGTATGACATCAGTCGTCGCGAAACTTACAGAAGGGCCCAAAATTTAAACTAGCCTAGGACCCCGAAAATGAAAATTTCGCCTGTCAAACACCGCCCTGTTCTTAACTACAACACCAATTTGCTTGCAATCTGACAAATTTGCCACGTATTTGTAATCTAGACTTTTTTTGTGAATCTAGTGTTTGTTATCATGAAATCTAGTACTTTTCCGTAACAACAGAATGGCAACACTGGTTGTATAGGGCGCAGAAGTGTGGTTGAAGAAACTGCAAGCCACATGTTCTAAGTTTTGCCAAGCAATTTTGCGCCCCCGTCGAAGTGGCGCCCATGGCACGACCCTTGCCTGCCATGTCCTAGATCCGCCACTGCGGTAATCACTTTATTCACACGTGGCGGCAACTCCAGGTGACTACAAAACTAACCTAACGCATTTGTAAACACTGTAGACCCAGCATTGCGGCTGGTGACTATCACGCTATGAGCTGCATAGGATTGTGGTCGTGCATGCCAAGTTCCACCCTGCAACGTGGTGACTGAATGTACCTTGGAACAGCAACACCCCTGCGTTACAGCGGAAGCAGCCAACTGCAAATATCATTTGAAACACGTTTGAGAAATGTGCAAATTTTCTTGAGCGTTCGACAGTCTTATCCATAGAAGACTTCTTTGGTTTGAACAAACCGAAATTAATTTATTCCGGATGAAACCGCGGCCACACTTGCGCAACAAACTGGTTGAGCACGCCCCACCAAACCTGGTAGGTGGGGTTCGATTCCAGATCTGGCCATACCGAAAACTTGAAAAACGGTACTTGCGGCCTGTCCAGCCTCGTGCTCAGCGTCCATGGGTGGGCGCAAGGGAACAGTTCACGCGCAGTGCTGCCATTGTCTCGCCACTAGTTCAGCATTCACTGCGAAAGTAGCCGCGTGTTCACGACGCAAGCAATAGAGATGGGCTCCGCAGACCACTCGTGATAGTCCTTAGAGTACAAAAAACGAATATACACGAAACTGAACATTTTCCTATTACATTTTTAGCAAAAAAGGTTGTTTTCTTAGTTTCGAGAGGGAAAGCCCCCTCCCTGAAAAACACCTTCCGACACCCATGTTGGTGGTGATAAACTTATAAAAGGCAAAGTTACGGGAAATCAACTACTACAATCAGGAATAGAGTTGCAGCGTTTTCTTGCAAATCTCGATTTGATCAACTGTGACGTACGTAGTCTGACAAATCCACACTTCTTGACTTCGTATCAGCTCCGGTTCCCTTTCAAATCAGACTTGTTCCTAACAGGTCTGCAACGAACGTGGTCTCTTTCGAGTGATCTGTTTTGAATGGACGCCATCGGCTCCAACTACACGAATGTTCGTTTCGTTACCACTGCACTCCGACAAATTGCAGAATTTCAAAGTTAACTTTGTAGAACACTAAATACAACGCAAACATACATTTTCTTTCAAAATGGGCCTCGTCTCCACAAAAAAAACGCTTTTTGAGGAGTTTACCTCCGTCTACACTTGCTTGCGGACTCCGGAGTATCGCTTCTGCGCATCACTGAACCACAAGCTACAGCGACTCACCCAACAACCTGTTCTGAATGATTCGAAAAAACCTCCCCATTACACCCAAGGACACTCCAGCGTAACCTCTTCCGTCTTGGTTCTCACCTCGATCTCAACAGTTCAGTGATTTGTACTTTTTTCCATTCAGTCAAATTTCATGGAGCAACACATCACCACACGCAGCAACACATCACAACACACAACAACACACGCAGCAACACATCACCACACATAGCAACACATCACCACACACAACAACACACGCAGCAACGCATCACCACACACAACAACACACGCAGCAACACATCACCACACGCGGTTCTTTGCCGGGAGATTTTTGCTACCAGAAAATGTGCTGGAAATTTTCTATTTTTCTCAATCAAGAAAGAAAAGCCGTGACTTAAATTCCATACTGCCAGGAATTGGTGGGCGGTCCACCGCGCTGTGGGGCGATGTGCAATAAGAAACATGGCTTGAGCTAGGTGTTAGGAAAACACTGCCTTTTGATCAAGATGTCTCGAATCGTGTCTTCCAACGACAACTTCTAAAGTGCGTTTTGCGCTCAAGCTGTGAGGGTGACTGAGTTTGAACAACCACCCCCAGCCACCGGTAGGTTCTGCGTCACTTCCTGTACTGCGCGCTCGGTGCGAGACGACCTGGCTGATGACGTCACAGGCTGTTTTTCAATTTTACGAAACGACTTTGTTGCTATATTTCAAAAAGCATGCATGACATATGATGCGCACGACACTATCGTCACAATAACCTGCCGTGACGCAAGCACGCAGTCCGATGCGGAAAAGCGGACGTGACGTCACGCATAGTTCGCGGCGACATCCAGCAAACTGCGCATGCGCAAAGCCTCGACGATTTCAGCCAAAAACATGTGCAGAGCTCTGGAAGCGGTCACGTGATGATGCCAGGGGGGTAGGTAGCGAATGGAAAGAGCCAATCAGTTGCGAGAGTAGAGTTTCAAAACAAGCGCTGATGAAAACGAACATTGCGGACTTCGTCGCCAAAGAACGAGCAACGCATTGGTTTCTGTGAGTAACCTGCTCACGAGGTGGGGCTAGTCAGGTAAGAACTGGGAAAGGCGCCAAAGTGACGATGGTCTAGGGAGTGAAAAAGCACGCCTTGGGCCCAAGCACAGTAGACAATCAGGCCAGGCACGAAGCGGCAGCAGCGCATAGCAGCAACGTCATCGGACTGACCATGTAACGACGATTTATCGATGTTTGTTACGTAGACAATAAACTAACAAATATCGTCATCAACAGTGACAATCAATAAGACGATGGTGACGTGTAGAAAGTCAGGTCACGTGACGCATAAGGCGGGTTCAACGACAAGCATCCAATCAGCGTCATCGGAAACCGCGCGCTCTTGCATCGTTTAAACTTTGAACGATCACCGCAAGTAACCTTCGATTATTTACTTTGTTTAACAACACACTGACAAGAACGTCCCGACGGGCGTGTGCTGACGTCACATGAATTGATATTTCGCCACGCGTGTTTGTTCTGGTGTAGGTCGCCCCCGTTATCTCCATGCTTCCCACTGAGAACAATTGTTTGCCTAGTGTTAGAAAAAGCTGGCAATTCGCTGCACAGGTAGCAGTGTTTCGAACTGAAAACTGCATTTGAAATACTTTAATGTTAACGGGGCGAGTCACAGTGCCGTTTCCCGCTCTGCATTACGAACTGCAGGCGGAAAAAACTTTTCCAAACACAAAACTTCGCAATTTCACTGAAAAGCCAAAAACATCGTCGTGGATATTTCAAATAAATCTGAATGTCACAAGCGGCAAGTACAGGATTCAATCGATTCACCCCCATTTTCCAAGTCTAAGTTATTGGCGAAAAACGAGCACCACTTGAAACGTTGTGATTATTATAAAGTGGACAAGCTCTCGAGAAACGTGCTGCACCATCAGTCAAGCGGAACGCTGCACCATCAATCAAGCGGAACGGTTTGTCACTGCAGGAGACAAGAGGCAACCTGATGACTTCGTGTTTTCTCCTAATCGTTGCCGTCATCAGCGACCGGGGGGTGACCGTCGGGTTCGCAACCCCCCCAATTACGAAACAAGGGGACGGGAGGGCGCGGAGTGACGTCAGCCGTTGAGTCATGCTCCGACGCAGCGGGCGGCGGCGGCAAGTGGGGAGAAATTCCCGCGACGTCAGCGGGCGATGCGTCATCGCGGTCCGCGTGTGGGGGGTGGAGTGACTGGTTCCGGTTCTGTCGCGCGTCATGAGGTGGGAGGACGTGCTGGCGGACGTACTGTTGCTCGCGAACCCACATCTCGACGCGGTCGCGTTGCGCGTGGTGGATGTTCGTGTCCACTGAACCGTAACCGGAGGTGGAGCCAGTCGAGGCCGACCCGCTGACACCTGCGCTGACCAGGCTCCGCTGGCTGCTGTGGTCCGACCCGGGCTGGGAGGCAGTCTCCGCTCTGAGGCGTTCATCGAATCTGTAGGAAAGGAGATGTCAGCGCAAATGTGGGATGTGCAAGCAGACAGCACCTCGTCGGCAAAATAGCAGCGCGAATAAACAAAGCTGTTGTTGCTGGGGTCGACGCGGGATGTTCGCGGCGCACAGAGAAGCGCACGATTTGGTGGGGGGGAGGCAAAGCTGTTAAATAAGCTTCCCTTTCAGTTCATCCTCGGTGTTAAGGTTTGAACCCATTCAACAACAATCAGCAAGGGCCGAACAGCACTGATTAATTTGCTGTTCTTTTTGCTACTCATGTTACTCCGTAGCACTTGCCACCAGGTTTCAAAACAAGCAGGTAAATTAGCTCTTCTGGTGATTATTTTATTATTTTGCCCACGTTTCATCCGCCTAATCAAGTAGGCTTCCTAAAAAAATGCAAAACTGACCATCACTTTATAGGAAATGGTTGACAGCATGTCACAGAAAAACGTGAAGTGAGAAATGAAAAACGCTGGGAGATGACAGTGTATAACAACAACACAAATAGCGTAAAACCTGCACTTTAAAACGAATTCAGGAAAGACATCGTATACGAACTATTTTCAAACCTATAATTAAACTAAGTACAGTTCTAGCTTCAGGAAAAGACGCCATCCCTACTAGCAAACGTCGAGGCGTCGTCTATGAAATTCCATGTGGGAACTGTGAACACACGTACATTGGAGAAACGAAACGAAGCCTGAGTACTCGACTGAAAGAACACCACAGGGACACCTTACCTAGAAATATTCTTAAAAACCCAGAAAAAAAACAGCGTTAACAAAACATGCAGCCCAAAGTGGCCATGCTTTTAATTGGGATTACGCCCATGTTCTGCATCTTTTATAATTTCCTCTTCTCATAGGCAACAACAATTTTTTACTGATTGATTTTCTCTTTTCTCTGTGTCGCCCATTTCCTATAACGTGATGGTCAGTTTTGCGTTTGTCTTTGTACGTCATACTGCTCATTGTTTCTTGTTATTGGTAAGTTGCATGTTATACGTGGTTAAAAAACATTGCCCTGAGGAAGCCCACTTGAATAG
>JGI24158J21664_10011374_pt1 | contig 11841 bp, 7 predicted proteins | sample Ectturendosymbi3_FD_21664 | JGI IMG/M metagenome (IMG submission 21664)
CTGTGGACATTCCTGCCTTTTTCATTCATAAACAACCTAATTTCATCTAAGCAGGCTACAAATCTCTCCAGGACTCGTCCTCTGCTCAGACACCGAACATTATTGTACATTCGTAAACATTTACACTGTGCCTTAGCCCTCAAGAAGTGTTTGAAAGTGTCGACAGTTAAGAGCACGAGGCAGGTTTGGCGGATCTACCTTTTGCCGAGGGGCCAAATCTAGCCTAGAAAAAGCCAAAAAAGAGCCAAATTCTAAGACAAGGGGCCAAAAAAAGGGCCAATCATTTTTTCCAAATTTATCAGCAGTTGCAAAGTCATATGAACCAATACTTAGCAACTTATTAAATCGCAATGTTTCTCAATCACAATTGTAGCGCAACAGCAGAACAAGCACGTGATGAAAGATCGTAAGAGAACAACTTAATTTCCATGTGTAGCCATAAACTGAGATAAATTTACCACCCTTCGACAAGACTTAATGCAACAACAATCTGAACAAAACCAACAAACGCGTGCGCCACCTGAAAAACAGTAAGTTAGGTAACGTAACAGTTCTCACTGCTACCTCTACAACTGCAGCAAGTTGGCTAACAGGTATTCTGATGAACTTACTTTCACATAACTCAGAAACCTTAGGATCCTAACAAAAGTTGTAGGAAAATTTTGGGGTCAGCAAGTGTTATTTGGGACAAATTTCTGAAATTTGTCCCAAAAAGGGCCAAACCTGTAACCCTGGCACGAGGCATGATACAATTTTTCTATGTTTGTGACGTCTCAGAGGACATTGTCGAATTTTTGCTGCCTTCTTTGGCACAAGGAGCTTCTAGATGCATGATGCAGCGGAACTAAATGACTTGATGTTACAAACAACTGCAGGAAGCAGTGTCTTTTCAGATGGCTGTCTCAATCTTGGGAGCAACCAGGCCCCGCGTACCTCTACCTGTCTGGTAACGAACTCTGCACTGGAGCGACGATGCGCGTGCCCACAGAGAGGGCTGTGCGTGCCACCTCTGGCACGCGTGCCATAGGTTCGCCATCACTGGTCTAGACTATAGTTCAGAAAGTTTGGCGCCTTGAAAATGCGAAAAATCAAGTTTGGCCGTCGTCTGCTCTTTTCTCGTTGAACGACATACTGTCGTACCACAGTGACTGAAAGTGTTGCGCAAAACTGTAAGAATGCTTGTGTTGTACAAGAAAATAAGTTGTAGGACTTATTGCAACAACTGCCGAAGAATTTTCTTCGATAGCTGGGAGAATTGTAGTTGCCATTGCGTTTACCCATTTAAGAGAGGCACATACGTCAAAATTCATTTGCTTCTGCCCAGAACTCAGCGCGCAAAGTAAGTGGAGCACAGAGTCCATGATCTTTCGCCTTCGTCGGGTGCAGGAAAAGAGCGTGGCTCGCTTCATACGTAGTACCCGTAGTTTTGCAAAACAAACCTCAAATGCTCTCCTCCTCCTCCACAGTTTGTTCGAGGACTTTTTTATGCGCTACGGGCCCACGCGCATTGACGATGATCGATTCATAAACGAAACGGAACAGTTGGACGAACAGATTATTTTACTGATTTGTGCGAATTATCAAGACTTCATTGTGTTCTTAACCAAGGAAGAAAACACGTAAGTGGTTCGGACGTTCTCGCTACGCGGTGTACTTTTCTAACTTCATATTAAGTTTTATACCACGTTAGATTTTTTAGACTTGACTTGGCTGAAAAATCTCCGATTTACAGGATGACCAAGCTTTTACAATGACCAAATTTTTAAACAATCAACGATAATTTCTCGAGAAATGTTCGGCATACAGGGAAAAAATCTGTTCCGCAAAAAAACGTCATATCGTTCTGAAACATGCCACTTTTAATCATGTAATGTCTTTTGCGAAACAGTTTCAGCGCGATTTCGTTTATTTGTTTTGCAACACTGGCTGCTGTTTATTTTTTTGCAACACTGCCCATCGCATAGTGAAAACAATAAAGAAAAGGCAGCATCGTGTAACGGACCCATTGTAACGTTTTTTTGGGGGGACGGTTGACGTCAGCTCCCCATGAGACCAAACGGCCTGATGTGAAAAGCACGAGGGTAACCTAAACCGGGGGAGGGAGGTGCAATCATGCAACACTGCTGGGCCAAATGAACCATGCAACACTGCTGGGCCAAATGAACACGACCAGATTGGTCCACGGGCCACAGCTGCATGTGTCAAGCTCTGCGGGGCAGACAGATCACCCACGGAAGATTGGTGGATTTTAAACTTTGAACCTTTCCGCGGGGCACAAAACTTCAGCGCCCGGGTCACTTTTGGCCCGCGGGCCACGGGTTGCAAACCCACTGACCTAAAATTATCCACTGTGTTTTATCATTGCCGTCGTGCTTAAGGCGTTGCGCGATGGTGCGGTGCAGACAGCAGTGATGGGCACTGAGCAGGATTTCTGTCACGCTTCGCCAGGTTTCTCCGCATCGGACCGTACCTGGGTCTGCGTCGTCAGCGCGACTCGATGGCGAGGCTGTGGCTGGAAAATTCTGGAACGTTCGATGCGCAGTCCACCGAAAGCTTATCGGGAATGGTCTGTTCTTGGTTCTATTATAAAACTTTTTGAATGGTTGGTGAAACGACTTATGCAAATCGTCTGCAACACGACGTGAACGATATGCTTGGGATAACACGTTGTACGTTTGTTTGAAAAGATTTTCTGGGGATAGCTTTTTTGTCATTTTGAGCGCAGTAAAAACGTTTTAAGTGCTGCGAAATTTCCACCTGACGCTTTTGGAGCCCTTGATCAGGTAAGACTAATGCCAGCTTCTTCAACAAGTAGTCAAACGGTGTAAAATATTTCCAAAGCGAAACTCCTCTGCTTGTTTTATATGCACGCGTCTCTTTCGAGATACTTCGAATCGCTTGTGGCTGTGATGAGTAATGAGGATAAAAATAGCGATTTTTTACTCTTCCGCTTAAAATTCGTAATGGTCGAAAAGAAACAGTTGCTATTTCAAGAGATGTGGTGGTGATGCTTTCGAAAATATATTTAGCACAGAGTAAAATGGTCCGCAAGCCATTCGGGGAACTTCTGGCAGAAACAGTTGTTTGATTGTTGTGTTCGCACAATATCGCACCATTGCTCGATTGTTGCGTGTCAAACTGCGACGGAAAGAGCACGTTTGGCCTCGATGACCGCCTCAGAAGTTTGCCGCAGTAACCTGGATTCCTGGCACCGTTCTGGACCATGCAGGCCCGTAACCTAGAGGGGCAACTGGGCAATTGCCTCCCTCCGAAATGATGAAAACCATTGAGAAAACGCCAAAAACTTTTTTAGTTGTTAGATACAGTAATTGGCTACAGACCTTTTGTCCACTCCCGAAAATTTCAGCTGGTTGAGGTCCTGGGCCCATACACGGCCTGGTCTCGCCGAGTAGATACCTGTTGCTTAAATCTTTAGTCAGCTATTTCCGCACATCCTAAAAAACACTTAACGCGTGACGTGTTTCCAGAGAAACGACGAGGAGCCGTCGGCATTCATCCGTGACCTGCATCTGGTTGGTGAATTGTCGACGGAAAACGCTTGTGCGATTCTAGATGACCGGCAAGGAGCGGGGGAGCACAGTCCAATCCTGCCAGACTATCACGACTCTTCGCCTTACTATAATAATAATAATAGTCCCGTTGCCACGCAGCAACCGCGGGCTCGCACAATAAAAGATCTTACTTATGATAGCGCGCCGAATAGAGCACGCCCTACTACTACTACTACTACTACTACTACTAGTTCTACAACTTCTAGCCAAGACGAGCGAAGCTACGAAAGATCGTCTCGTAGGCCTACGTCGCCTCAAATAAACGCGTTGATTGGAAAGGTCGACTCTTACCTCAAAGACACATCAGGTTAGTCGGCGTCTTGCTTGTGGAAGTTGCAACCTCCCCACCAATGCAAGTGGCTGGTGGTCTGTGACTTGTTGCACCGGTTGTTTGGGGTTGCTGCGAGAATAGCGCGAGTTTGACGCAGTGTCAAAACGAATTGAAATACAGTATTCACTTCTTGTAATGCAGTCCTTCTCAATCAGTTTTTTTACCTACGACGGAGATTTGACTATTTCATATTTGGCCAATATCAGATTTTTTGCAATTGGTTCTAATGCTGTGGGATTAACATAAAGTATTTTCGTCTATTGTTCGCATCTATGGTTTTCTCGAATTGCGAAATCTAATTTAAAAATGCCCCCACCAATTAGCCGCTCCAGATCAACGAAGAAATTGATAGCTTTTGCCATTTCCTCATAAAACATTGCACAATTCTGCTAAGAAGTCGGAAAGAAGCGCTTGCATTAAAAAGCTTTTCTCAAATTTTGGTTTTCAGTATCGACCCACACCCATTTATTATGCCGCAATGAGCCATTTGCTAAAGTTGCAAGTGACGAAAAAATGAAACCTGGCAAAGTACAACAACTATCCAAATTTTGCCATGGCAACCTCATCGCTAAAGTGGTGGAGTTTTAGACAAGGCAGTTTTAATGGAAATAGCCGCGTCAATTCCTCGGAACACTGCTCCGGTCATAGTAATGCAGTGTTGGTGGCATCATGCTAACCCCGGGTTGCACAGATCTATCAACATCCGCTGTGTATGTGGCGTTGTGAGCTGTTCAAATGCTTTCCCGGATAAAGGTGAATGGATGAATGAATCCTCCGATGATACACAACTGTTGGTAGTTTCGTGAATACAATGTAGTTTGTGCAGTTAAAGTATACGCTGAATAACAGTTATGACAAGCTGGTTAAAATGATTAAAATTTCTCGGTGACTGACCTAACCTTGCCTATCTGACTTTGCAGACAATAATTATTCTTTTGCCGATTTCGCCGACGGGTCCAGTGCGTCACTTACAGGTGAGGTTTCGTTTCGCTGTGTACCGGTCTCGGTGTAGTGGGGGTCAGCGTATAACATGCTTGGGGTAACACGTGACCATTGTTTGCCGTACGTTTTCCACTGTTGAAAATAAATTCCAAAATGATATGTGCTCGTGCTCGAAAATCTCAGCTTTTCCATTGGCTCTTGCCGGTTTTACTTAGTTCCAACGGAGAGGGTTTATAGTATGAGTGATAAAAGTGTTCATGTCATAGAAGGAGTGTTCTAGATATTGTGTTGCCTGCAAAGAATGCGCTGATGATTTACGCTGATTATTTTGGTGCAAAACGTAGCCTGGAGTTTGCGTTTTTGTAGTGCGTGTTTTGCCAGAATATGGTGCTTCTTCCCTCAGCTTGCCTGTTACATTATTGGATCGAGTCCTTTTCTCAAATACGTAACGATTCCTCCTCTACGATGAATTAGAAGATAACGCTTTCCGTCGTCCTGCTTGTGATAAATTAACAAAAAAGAAAGCTTCTTAGAGTTCACCGGGAAACCTATTTGAAAGAACGTCAGCCTGTAATTCTGCTGCCATGGCAGGAGATTATGAGTGTTGCTGATATTGGAATGGAAAAGGTTGATACAAGTAGCTGTGAAACAACCAGACAAGTGTGACTGAGTCAAAACAGTGTTATTTAAAAGAAGAACTTTTCGTAACACTCGGTTTCTGCATTCCCTTCGGAGTGTCCGAGTGACCTGCGCCGCCCGTCCCAGTTTACTCTGAGCCGTGGGCCGCGAAGCTGCTTTCATAGTGAATGCCGCACCGGTGGCAAGTCAGTGGCAGCGCCGCGCGTGGACCGCTCCCTCGCACCCATCCATGAACGAGCACGTGACTCGACAGGGCGCAAGTACCCTTTTTCAAGTCATGATGACCCGAACGGGATTCGAACCCAGCCCCCAGGTGAAGTGACGTGGGCTCTGTGCCGCTGAGTGGTATTATTATTATTATCGGGTAACTTCTACGTTCCATTCGCCCAAAAACCCAGGGGACCCCGGACATATTTGATTCTTGTCACGAGCGCGTTGAGGTCCAAGTGAATTTTTTGTTGTACGCCCGAACCATTTTATGTGGCGGATGGCAAGTTGTGGGGCGCACTTGTCGCTTCACCCTGCTGATCATCATAACCCGGCAGTTTGTGTGCGAACTCAGCAACAAAGAGCACGTCAGCGGTCACATGACACCGGATGTCGGTCCAGTGACTTCTCATCTTCTATCATCGTTTAGGGCGGGATCCTGGCAAGCACGCTTATTCCTGGCCTTATCCACAGGTTCCGACGACCGATCTATCGCCAGCAGCGGCTTCGTTAATTCGTCGCTAGCTGGCGCTGGAGACAGCAAAGCGTCGAGCGTGACTCGTTCGAGGTCGTCGTCGTTTGAAACGGTAATTTTATCGTCCGAGTTCTTCCGCGCCATGGGTCTCCAAACTACGGCACGCTAAGCCGTTTCATCCTCCCCGCGAAGTCATTTTTGCAATGATTGAAAAAATGACATATTTACGAAAAATGTGTTGATTTGGTAGAATGCAACGTATCCCGAAACAATCACATTACGTACGGTATACGGCCCTCGAACTGTTGTGAAATAGCTTAAAAAAGTTTCGAGACCCCTGGTCTACGCTTATGATTGCCGCCGGATTGATCGTCATTTGCAGCGTTTTTAAGCTGAAACGGTCTCTCCAATTCTTCCAAAGGTCTCGCAAAATGCGGTAGAACCTCACTGCATAGCCCACCACCAAAATACACTAAAATCTCGCTTTATGACGCTATCTCAGCATTCAGGTAAAATAGGCGCGGTCTCTCAACGGTCACCAAAGACCAAACCTTAAAAAAAAACCTGACCATATGATATGGGTAGTTTTAGCTGCGAAACCGGTTGTTATGGCTGCTGTTGCGTGGCAACCAGCAACAGTTTAACTTTTGAATTCTTTCACTGTTCGGTGACAGTGTTTCCAGAAACGTTTTTGATTTACTAACAACAACCCGATTCTGTCAAGAACGTTCATCACTGCCAATTCTGAATCTGCCTAACGGCGTAAATTTCCTCTGGATCGCAGCGCGTTCTGCAAAACTCTTGGTTTCAAGACAGCCCGCCATCCCGCTGTGGCTTTCAAGCTGTTATCCCCTCAGGCGTCGCTTCTGCCATCGTTTATTCAAGTGCCGCTTTAAACTTGATCGTAGTTTTGATTCTCCTAAGGTTGCCAAGACATTTCTTTATCGGCAACATCCTCGTCCATCTTAACCCAATGATCGGCACACTTTCGTTATGGTGTGGCCCAAACGACCCTTTCAGTCGCAATTAAAGGCCCATGCTTAATTTCGAAGGCTCAATTTCAAACTTATGCTGTACTTAGTTACCTGTTGCATAACAATGCTACGCTAATGTCATAAAGCGTATAATGACGAAAACAATGCTTTATTAACGTCAAACAATCAATGTTCCATAGTTTTTACAGTAACCTATGCTTTATCCCACGCAACCAGCGCAGAACTGTAGCTGTAACGTACCTCGCGGCCCACAAGGGTTGTGAGTCCCAATAAAAAGTGGAATAAGGCCCACAGTTTGCCGACCACTAACTTGACCCCTACACGTTGTAATAGCTGGCGCTCCCGTTTCTCCTGATAGCACACACGTTCTGTCTGCCTGCAGAAAAGCAAGAAAGTTCAAGTCTCGGTATCGATGAAAGACTCAACAGTACAGACTGGCCTGATTCCTACTAACGAAGACAAGATATTCGAGCTCGAATGCGCAAAGAAGTTGCTGGAAGTTCGGCTGGAGGTTGGTTGGCTGGCGATTGCCGTTGTTTCAAGTCTCAGCGCAACTGGATGAGGCACGAAAAGCGAAAGAACAGCAGGTTGTTTATTTTCAATTTGATTCTGGTGACGGCAATTGGCGGCAGGCCGATGCCTGAAGTTTGCTTCTTGCATGGCGGTTGGGGTGAACGCTGTTGCCCGAGGATCGCTCGGACGATTCAGTCTGTGGTCGTGGATCGAACACNCAACCTTCNCATTGGGAGGCGGACACTCTACCACTGAGCTATTGCTCTAAAGTTGAGATTAGTGCGCTTGGAAGCTGTTTTTTCTTCCCATTGCAAGACTATGCCGCTCGAAAGTTTAAAGCTGTGCTTCGAACGTTTGGTAAATTTAACTATTGTTGCGAAAGACCGAAAGTTTCCCTTCATAACGGCAACGTTGAAAGCTTGGCGGCATTCTTGGAGAACAAAGAGCACGAAATTTACAAAAGCGCTGTTGCATTGTCGCCAAAGCATTGTCTCAATTGTTCTGCGCAGGAACTTACGGACGAGAACGCTCGAATAAAAGCGTTTTACCGCGCCGAGAGTGACGTCAGACAAAGTGCCGAGGCCGATATCAAGAATGCGCGCCGGGAGACGGCAACTGTGACCGAAGCCAACAAAACCTTAAAGAAGCAGCTAAACGAGGTAAGCGAGCGTTGTTGGTGGCGACCGGAACGAAATCCTCGTAAACAACTTTCGGAAGTCTTGTACCGTTGGTCGTACTAAAACAGTAGTCTCCAAACTAGGGCCCGCGGGCCAAATGTGGCCCGCAAAGCCATTTCATCTGACCGCAAAGACATTGTGTCAATTATCAAAAATTAATACGTTCACAAAAAACCTGTTGATTTGATTGAGTATCCCGAAGCANTCACATTACTAGAGATGTCCGGCCCTCGAACTATTGCGTGATAGCCNATGTGGCCCTCGGACAAAAAAGTTGGGAGACCCATGTACTAAACCATANTTTGCTATCCGCACTTCACCGTTGCTTGGCAGACAATGTTTTTCTCCCATCGTCCGCCACCAAACGACCGCTCCCACCCGCTCCGACCAATCACATCGTCGGGGCCCCGTGCACTAAGCCAGTTCCCTTTTTATGTCATAACCAACTAGCAGTAGTTGTGACATAGAAAGCGAACTGGCGTAGTGTACTGGGTCCCTGCTCCTGTAGAGTTTAACGTTTCAATAACTGGACGAGGCCCAAGGCAGTTGGTTGTGTCGAAAAGGAAGCAGTTTCTGCTCAAACCTCATCAAATACAATGAAAGAGGGCGTGACGTCATGAAAACAGCCTTTTACCAGATTGCAAAAGTTGCCATATGCGCATCTGCAGGCTTGTGAGTTCGTAAACGTACACATGCTGCACAGCGCACTATACTGACGCGTTGGAAACGTTGAAAATCGGGCGTTGTGGTGGGATGAATTCTGCGGGCGCCTTTTCAGTGAGTGCTAGCAATTGTGGGCTCGGTGTCACGTCGGCCAAGTATCGGTTCCTTGACCACATTTAGATGAGCGCTGCATCGTTACTGGATTTGGCGGAGATCTGCTGAGTGTTTCGCTCTTTCTGCGGCTTCGGTTTCAGCGTTGAACGAGGTCATCAGTTTCAAGCAGATGTCTTCGGCGTTGTTTGGGACGATTCCCGCGCTATGCTGCATCATTTGAAATTAACAAACGATTCGTAGCGGTTCATGGCTCAAAATGTGAAAGCAGCATTTGCTAATTACACTTCTTTGCTTATCTCGCGTTTTCCGAAGCAACATTTCATTGGACACTAGTTGTTTTCTTTTAAAGTCATCCGTGATTGGAAGTTTGCATTTAAAAAATTGCCGTGAAGACGTTCACATTTTGACATCACGTTGAACTGACCGTTAACCTGCAGAGTCGCTCCAACGAAGCGTCACTGCGCACCGCGCTCGAAGAGAAAAACAGCGACATCGAGCGACTGACGAGCGTTATGGCGAGTCACCGCGAGAGTGCGTTGAGTGAAAAGCTCGCCAGAGAAGAAGAAATTCTGAACGTAGAAAACGAAAGAGATAATGCGTTGGAACGAGCAATGCTCGCCGAGGTAAGAAGAAGTTTATTGCACAAAACAAACCCAAGTGCAACTGATGCTTGTAAATAAACAGTCCTTTCAAGCAATGTCCCATGTAAGATAGGCAGAACCACCAGAGACCCTTTGCGCAGTTGCAACATTCTAAATATTGGAAAAGCACAAAAATAAGAAACTTTTTGAATGGAATCTGTGCTTTGTTCGTATTTTGTTAAGAACTTGATACCTATTCCGCAATAATTCACAAAGTTTGTAAATCACTAAGAACTTCATACTCAATAATGACAAACATTTGCTCAGTGTAAAATTTTCTTTGAGAGAACACTGTATTCAAGGGCGCATTGTAGACGGTGGTTCAGCCGTGGACGCTCGTACCCAGCCTTACTTGTTTCTGAAACTTTAAGACAAGCTTTGACAGTTGTCTCGGGACAACTTCCACCAGCGGCCATCACGACAGCAACCTCCATTGTCTTGTGTCGCAGTTAATGGTCCTCGAGCTGAAGCAATCGTTCGGAAGCAAGACTCTGCTCAAGGCGAAGAGCGAGTGCGAGAGATTCGCGAGCGAATTCGAGCAACTCTCGTTCCAGCAAGCGAACAACCCTGTGGCGAAGACCACTCTCAGCAGCGCCAGTCGTCACTGGAAGAAGAACGCTGAGGAGTGTGACGCAAAACTTGAACGCACGCGAGTGAGTGGAGCGCGCTGCGCGACACGCAAAGACCCCCTTCCCGTAGACCCCCCCGCAGTTTTGCAATGGCGAGTTTTGCGACTTGCGCTTTGAGCGTAGGTTTGATTGTGTCACTACGATTGAAACTCTTCTCCGTTTCCTTAACTACCAGTGAATATAAAACCCCTCTTGTCCAGAGGACGCTTTAAATCGATTAAAATGGAAAGAAGGACTGAAATTAATTGCAAGCCTTTAACCCGGCCACCTCCATGTCGGGGGATAATACCTGATTTAAAACGTGCACTACTACTCATCTTGCCGCGACAGAAAAGCGCAAAACCTTCGTTTATAACTATTAGTTTTGTGCCGGCGATAGCGAACTGACCTTTGAACTTTGACCGAAGTCCATCCACGAAGAAGAAGATCAAGTCTTATTCGATTCGATTGCGCTTTTGTTCAGTGTTGAATAACGTGTTTCGTTTCTCTGTGCCTGACATCACATCACTGCAAACATCCACAGAGCATGTTCTCGGAGCAGACGAGACAGATACGTTGCGGGAGGTCGCTCAAGGACCTGCCCCAAATATCCGTCCCAGCCCCACCTGCCCCGGGCCCCAGCCTCCAGCAAATCACGGCGATGCTGAATCGAACCCCGCAACAAAGTAAGCGCTTTCCTGTGGTGCAGTGCTTCCCAACCTTTTGCAGTGTTTCCCAACCTTTTTAGGGTTGCGGCATCCTGCGGAGAACAGATATAATTTGCGGGCCCCGGCGGCGAAACACAGCAATTTGCTGTAAGATTTGATGATATTTTGAAAATGTTTTTTAATGGTATGTTGAAAAAACGCAGTAACTCGCGCCGCACCTGAGCATTGTAAATGGCGCCCCGCTTAGGGACCACTGCTGTAGTGCTTCGTGATTGGTTGTTTCTGGATGGTTCTGGCCAATCTCGAGCGTGGTTGCTCATGCGTGTAGAAGCATTAAGGCGGAAGATGACAACCTTCAGTTTTTCCACCGCGATTGCGGGGAAGACTCCTCCTCCTCATAGATCGGACGCCGCCGACAACAATGACGCAGACAGTTAACGTTTTTTGTGCTAAGACCTGGCAATCCTGCCCGAAACTTCAATATGAGCATCTGTTCTGCAAATCGGGTTTGAAACCTCCGCGTATTGGTTTTGTTTTGCCAAACACGCTGCCGCTGTTGCGTAACAATGGTGAGCCGTTTGTTTCTCGCACATTTTTATCCGCTTCTGTTTTTGGGTTCCTTTGTCTTATGAAGTTTAGAATGGCGTATACATAGAATATATCACCAGTCAACAAGCTGAGCCTTGCGTTGGCGTAACAGTCCCGTCGCCACGGGGGTTTTGGTGGGCTTAACCCCCCAAACAAAGTTCCAAGCCCCCCAAATCGAAATATGAAGCGTTATAAATCGGTGGAAGTT
>JGI24158J21664_10011375_pt1 | contig 11841 bp, 4 predicted proteins | sample Ectturendosymbi3_FD_21664 | JGI IMG/M metagenome (IMG submission 21664)
AAATTCTACATGCGTCGGAGTTTTCGCAAGTGCCGACGGACCGCATGAAATGGTCTCGTGGGCCGTAGTTTGCCCACCACTGGGCTAGGATCTTTACATATTGTCTGCATTTTCACAGTACTATTTTCCTACTCGCCATACTCACACGGTGTACAGTTTTTTCTGTATGACTTAACGATTATTAACAGGTTTTATGAACCGACTTGAGCGAGCGATCTGTCCCAGTGGATTTTCGGTGGTGCATATGGAAATCCAGTCATGAATCACTGCAAATCTTGCTCAGACATTTATTGTGTGCATTGCAAGGATGCACCTACGCCACGGCTGAAAGATTCAAAGCATACTCTTAGCAAGTTTTATACACAACGCAAAAGTCAGGCTTAGTATATTTATGATTTGTTCATCAATCTATTATCTGAGCGTCGAGCGAAACGCGTTAGCGACTTTCGTGAGGTCGGACTCTTGCAACTGCGTTCTCTCAACAAATGACGGTTTTTTCAAAGCAAACCGAGAGTGTGTAGTGAGTATTTGGTGAAGTACAGGTGAACGTTAAATTCAAGACACAAATCTGTTATAACTGCATCATCTGCCTTGCAGAGATATACCTTGTTGCGGATAAACATTGATGTCAGCAGTGAGTTGAGAACAAAAGTCAGCAAACAACATGGATCAAGTGTAACTGGAACGAGAACTCTACTTCATGAACGGCTTCGTGTTCTCATAGGTATTAACTGCCCTAAACCTTGCCACATAGAAGCATCGGAAACTCAGGTTAACAAAGCCTTTTGCAGAAGAATTGCGCAATGCTGCAGCGCGGTCTTACCTTCTCGATTGCAAAATCCATTCTTTTAAATAAACAGGAAAATGCATGCGTATTTATACCGCACCTATGGTGCTTTCGGCAGGCCTTTTGTTTTTGCAGTTAGTTCGTGGCATAACGTTTCGCTTCGTTTAAAAGTTGGTTTGTTGTTTTACAAACGTGACATTCGTGGTTTGTTTTATTAGTCTCTGCGACAAATGCAGAGTAGGTTATGAAATTATGTTAAGGTAAACCAATAGTTGACTCACACTCTTGCAACGAAATGAAATTTAATAGGCCGTTTCTCCTATAATGACCACACAATCACATCTACGTTACCTTTGATGTTATTATCATTCAATGGTGTGACAGTGTATGATAGTTATCTCTGTTACTGTTAATGCTTTCCTCGTTTGCCACATCATCCATACTGCTCTGCTTTTGGAGGGGCTACCACACTTATCCAGCGATTAAACATCTTGCAAAAACATATTGTGCCACTCCAAACCTTAAAACCTGTCTACGAGCCTTTCCACCAACATTTTCTGTTTTATACGTGTATGCCTGCAACACTATCAATCATAGGTACTTTTTTCCAAATATTTCACATTTACTACCGCAGCGCAATAGCTACAATAATAAATTTTACTATTAAAACCAGCATGAATTTTACCTGATGAAAAACGACGTTTAATCTTAGATGATTCCTTTTTCCACTTTTGGTCCAGGGCGCTTTGCCTTTCTAAACGGTATCAGCCAAGAATCATTAGAAACACTAGTGTCGCATTAATATCACTAAACATATTTCATAATTACAGACACGCATGCTGGCAAAAATGAACGTTGTGGAATTTTTATCCAGAAGAAAATATAGGAAAAACACAAAATACGATTAGAAAACAAATGAAATACATGAAATAATGAGATAATTTCACAAAAAGTATGGAGTGTTAATACTTGTTTTTTGCTATGAAATGCCCTTAACAATGGCCTCTCGAAACACTGGTGTAGGAGGCGAGGTGTAGTAGTGCTACCGCACCCCGTGAAATCCGGACAAAATCCCCTATAACCATGGCCATATCTCTGAGAACCTTCTATAACTCCATGAAAGTATGAGCTAAAATGGCGCCCAACATGCTTTGCTTTGAAAAAAATGGTGCCCGATTGATATGTAGAGTTTTTGGAGGTCACTTTTTTTGAAGCATTTTCGTTTTTCAGGCAAGTGTGGGAGAATCCGGGAAAAATTCCTTCACACCCCCAAATATGTACCTGCTCTTACACCTATGTCTCGACAAACACACGTATTCAAGACATTGCAATGCTAAAGAAGTAATTTTATAATGCCTAATGCTATTCTGATTTTAGTGAAATATCATGTGACATAAAGTTCGAGGGCTAAAGTAATAGCAGTGAAAGCAACCAAACTCAAGACTGACATGAAAAAATCACAACACAATCTGCGACCAGTAGAAGCTGGAAAATACGTCTTTCCTAAAGAATTGATTTCACGGGAAGCTTTCACCAATTTACAAAATGGGAATTTACTTGCGACCCACCGTGCCAAATCGCTCTTCAGCAAAAACAAATAGCGAAATGCTACAGTTGGGTTTGCAATGTTTCGACTGCATGTTTCTGACATAGGACTACCATAAGTAATATACTATCCAATGCCACATTTTGTACATTGCAGGGTTACCAGGCTTCAACATTTTGGGACCCTCAACCTCCCCTCTACGAACTTATTCTTACTTTTAATCCCTTGCAAGAATATTTCCTGCAGTAATTGACCCTTTGAATGCGTGATTTTTCACTGTGGATGTTTTATCCAAGATGAGGTTGGTGCGCATTCCCCTGGAGCTCGGCATTGCATAGAAAATTCCTCCAATTATAAGTGCTAAGCATTTTTCGTGTTAATCCTGCAACAAGCCAACAAACAATGTTCTTCTAATTTTAAATTCAGGAACACTGACGATTCGACCTGCAATAATGAGCTTCTCGCCTTCCAGAATCGCCTTTTCGACTGGGTCGACAAACAATTTGTTATTACCATGTGGCTCAGAACTGAAACACATTCCTATAAAGAACTGTGTTTCGACAAAAGTTGCAAAGCAACTTCAAAAACAAACGCACATTATTCAACACAGCTGTCTGCCAAACACAGTCAGCTCAAGCTATCTGACTAACAAAAATTAACGCAAATCGACAGAACACAAAACAAGGAATCATTTCCGCCTACTTCCCTTGTTTCAATGTTGAAACAACCACGAAGCCAGACAGAAATAAAAACAAACTCCTGCAAAGCGAAATAACATGACAGTGACTACGTGGAAACAATGCTTTTTGTGGTAAACAAAGTCACAGACAAGCATCTGCACCCATCGCACAGGAAAAGTAGGTGCGTATAAGAAGAGCCGGTTCAAGTTGCCTGGTTGGCTTAATCAGTGTCGGGGCGCTTCGTTGATCAACATATTCTTTTTTTGAATTTCAAGGAAATCAGTATACGCTAAAAATTACGTTTTTAGCATAAGACCTTTACTTCGGCAAAAACAGTAAGTTTGACTAGTTGGGCTGGTGTAATGAGAGTCGCAGCGCTCTTTTCATCATCCTATTATGAATGTGGACTTCAAGGCAATCAAAATTGACTATAAATTTTTTTGCCCCCAGTGTGGGAAAGTGGTTTAATTTTTCTTTGAAATACCGCTAAAAACAATGTTTTTTGCATAAGACCTCTTTTTGTGAAAAAACAGTAAGTTTGACTTGTTGGGCTGGCTTAATGAGTGTCGGGGTGCTCTTTTCATCATTAGATTACGAATGTAGATTTCAAGGCAATCAAAATTGACTATAAATTTTGTTTGTCCCAGTGTGGGAAAGTGGTTTAATTTGCTTTTGAAAAACCGCTAAAAATTACGTTTTTCGCATAAGACCTTTACTTGCGAAAAAACGGTAAGTTTGACTTGTTGCGCTGACTTAATGTTTGTCGGGGCGCTCTTTTCATCATCCTATTATGAATGTGGACTTTAAGGCAATCAAAACTGACTATAAATTTTTACCCCCAATTGCGGGAAAGTGGTTTAATTTTTCTTTGAAATACCGCAAAAAACAATGTTTTTTGCATAAGACCTCTTTTTGTGAAAAAACAGTAAGTTTGACTTGTTGGGCTGACTTAATGTGTGTCGGGGCGCTGTTTTCATCATTAGATTATGAATGTGGACTTCGAGGCAATCAAATTTGACTATAAATTTTTTTGCCCCCCAGTGTGGGAAAGTGGTTTAATTGTTCTTTGAAAAACCGCTAAAAATTACGTTTTTCGCATAAGACCTCTACTTCGGTAAAAATAGTAAGTTTGACTTGTTGGGCTGGTTTAATGAGTGTCGTGACCCTTTTTTGATCGTTATAATCTTGATGTGGACTTCAAGGCAATGAAAATCCGCTATTGTTTGTTATTCAACCTTTTCGGAAAGGTTTTTCCTGTTGTTTTCAAAAGTCTAACACTTATTTTAAAACGGAGTGGTTTGATGTCTGTGATTGTGCCGCAATGACAGTGGTCCTAAAGCTAAGCTAACCTGACACTAAACTAACACTAACCTAACCCTAACCTAACACTAAGCCAACACTAACCTGACCCTAATTCTAACCTGACTCTAATCCTAACCTAACCCTAAGCTATCCCTAACCTAACGCTCAGCTAACCTATCCCTAACGCTAGGCTAAGCTAACACTAACCTAACCCTAAGGCCTAACTTCATACTAACAAGGTAACGTTAACCTAACCGTAATAAAAACCTAACCCTAATCCTAACCTGACCCTAATCTTAACCTAACAACACTAACCCCTAGAGGTAACACCTACATGGAGCCTGGAAAAAAACAAAGTGAAAGTCTGCAAGGCGAGAGTCGAACCACCAACCATTGAGGAGCCGTAACACCTAACCATTACACCACGAGTGGGACAGCATATTCCTGACAAAGTGACCTTTTTCTTTGTATTGCGTCATGCCATGAATTAGACCGAATGTTCGACAATAGGTCCAGCTTATCTGTTGCTGCCAGCATCGTGGTGGTAAAATAGACACTACCTTAAAAAATGTAAATTTCCAGGGAAGCTTGTCAAAATTTCCCATGGATCGCAAATTAAAGATGATCGCCTCTATGACGTCGCAAAAAGAATTTGTTTTCTTGAAAACGTTGCACTCAAGAGCCTTTGCTATCACTGTGTACACATAGATCCACTTGGAATTGGATTGATTCAGCCTACTAGCATCGGTTCACATTCAACGTGTTAACAGTTTCATCACCGTTGTTTACCACGCTATCACTCGGTATGTAACACGACATATTGAAAGAGTGCAAAACCGATGGAAGCAGCAAATCTTCACTGCAAAGAAAGCGCCAAATTCTTGCGCCTAATCCTTTTTTAACCCGCTTCAAAAATTTTTATTTTGTGGCCACTATTCAATGTTGAAAAAAATTTTTACTACGTTAGAGTTTTAGATAACTTATTTACATAATGTGGACTGCTTACACGAAGCTTTGCAATGGTCGCCGGCATTTGGAAAATTGTAACACGGCTTCTAACGACTAACCAAATCGTAGTTTGTAGACCATTGAGAGACTTCTAAACACGAAACTAAAGATATCCTTTTAATAATCTCTAACGTATGTGTTAGGGCAAGATTGTACGTAACTCACACAGCAGGGTTGAGGAATTTCTACTCTCAAGTCGCATAATTATGGCATGGCTGCAGCTCCTACACAGTGTAAAAATATTTAAATGCAAGTCAACTCACACGTTTTGTTTTATTGCAGAATGAAGTCTGTTACACAAAATATTAGAGGTTTTATTCATAGGTGTAGCCAGAGGTGTGGGACTATTCCCCCCCTAATTTTTAGAACATATAGTTGTTTTGTGCTTTGAGAGACGGTATACCAAACAAAATAGTGTTAACAGTTTCCACCCAATTTTTTTGCCCCCTCCCAAGTTTTTGTGCTGGCTACGCTATTGGTTTCATTAAAAAACTGCTGAGATCTGCACAAAAGGTGCTAAGGAGCCGCATGCGACTTTTAGAAAAGTGGATTTAATTTGCTGGTGGTGCAGTGTTTGAAGTTATTGTGGTGTCGTGTTTCAAACGTTGATTGTTGCGGCCAGTTCGGTGGTGGCGAGATTGGTTTTTAACTGATCTGACCTGTAGAACGATATTCAGACGGTGTTAAAAGTTTCTGTTGACTGTTGAGTGAGCGTTCCATGCATGAATGCGTTTTTTTTTTGGGGTGCGAGTGCGCAGTTACCAGAGTAAGCTTGTCGTGAGTGGACGCTAGTTTGGGCGCTAGTCGAACATTTTTGCTATAAACTTGATCACGTTAAAGCTTTTTTGGAGATTGTGTTACTTTCTGCAACAAAACGTCTGGAGCATTGTCTTTAGCAATACTGTAACCCTAATTATTGTGTTTGTTGTGTTACCTACACTGACTTATACTTGTTGCTTCATCACATACAAAGCCAAAGAATGAAAGATGCAAACATCAGCTTTTAAGAATTAATATCCACTGTTTGTGACTATATCTAATGTTCGTAATAAATAACTAACCAATTTTCTGGAACAAACACAGAGAAATCCCGGTTAAAAAGTTTTAGTTTTGGTATCGGCATCCGATCCTGTTATGTATGCTGCAGCAATTTTATGCTCATTCAAAAAATTAAGCTCTAGCTTAGTAGCTATAAGTGTAATGTCATTCCAGAATGGCGTTGTGTTTAAACGTTGATTGTTCTGGACAATTCAGTGGTGGCATAATCGTTTTTTAACCCATCAGACCTGTAGAACGACCCGATCTGTAGAATGATATTCAGACAGTGCTAAAAGTTTCTGTTGAGTGAGTGTTTTATGCATGCTTATAATTTTATCAGGCGCGAGTGCGTAGTTACCAGAGTGAGCTTGTCAGAGTATCAGTATGCTGGTTTAGGCGTGAGTTGAGCATTTTTGAATGGCACTACATTCCGGAATGGCATTCGGAATGCAATACCATTTCGACTGCTAATCCAGTAAGGCAACCACTAATTAACCAAAGCAGTCGTACAGAGAAGTGTTAACAACCTGAATGTATTCAAGAGCTTCCACTTCCAGCTGATGCTAGCGCCAACGTCCACTCTGCTATCTAACACAATGAAGTTCACTTGCATAAATGCACGTAGTTTTAAGGACGTGTTGGCCTCAATGTCCTCTGACTACATGTGTCATCATAGCAGCATTATTAAAACTAACAGCTTTCCGCCGCAATTACGAGTCTACAACAGGCAACTAGGTTCACCAAAAATGGCAGTCCTTGTCTCAAAAAAGACAAAATAAACCAGATAGCAGTTCTAAGAGATATAGACCACACACATAGTAAAACATGCATAACCAAACAAAAATAGATATTAAAACTCGTCAGAAACATCGATGAAATGCAATTCCAATTTTTAGAAGCAATTTATTTCCCCGTAACTACACTGTCGTACAGTTGTTTCTTATTAAATATTTTGAAAATTTTTAGGGCAACAGTAAAATATTTGCAATATTCACCCTGCATGGTCATAGACTCCCGTCAGAAAAGATTTGCAATGAATATGCAGGTCATACATTGTTTAGCCCAGCCTTTCAGACCGAAAAAAATAAAAAAACAGATTTTAACAGGTATTTTTGGTTTTCAAAAAAAGCTAAGTAGGTCAAAAAAGCCTGAATTTCAAAATTTGCTTTTAAAAATGACAAATTGGCAACCTTGCATGCAACCAGCAACTGCATGAGACCATTACTACTAGGTAGGCGTAACTGATGCGTCACAAGGCCAGGTATTGGGGCACCGTGACTGAGCGAGGAAATTCTTACAGTCTGTTTTGTGGTTTTCTTGTAATTCTTGGCGTATTATTTGATTTTACTTGACTTGCATCTGATTAATTTACCACGAGCATGTATGATTTCCCGGGAAGCTCCTTCCCGATTTCCACACTTTCTGCAGCCCTGCTCATGACAAATTCACAATGCAGGACCTTGGTATTTGACAATGGTGTCTGCAATGGCACAGTCTGATGTATGCATAGAGTCTATGCATAGACAAGCATTGTCATATAGGCCTACTGTGTTTAGTGCTGGCTTGCTATTGTACTGAAATTGTAGTTGCAATACATAGTGGGTTCTTCATTTCTTGTCTGCATTGTGTGTTTTTTATGAAGTATAATCATCAAGTCAACCAATTCAATTGACCACTTCAAGCAATCATGTTTGACTAAAGGCAAAATAGCCCCGGCATAGCTTATGCCTCATGAGGCAAAATAGACACTACATTTGTGATATGAGTTACTTGGAAGACTTGGAAGGTTTCAAAGTTTTGATAGGAATCTGAGTTAATGTTCATGTTTTCAAATTTTATGGAGTTGGAGCAAGAGTCTTAGAATGAGAAATAGGAGTGGATCTGGAGTCAGAGTCTAAAAAATGTGACTCTGGTGATCTCTGCCTGTAATGTCATTTTGTATACGAAACTAAGATCTATTATTGATGGATATCTGTCTTTTGCAAGGTATTCTTTCCTTCATATATTTTCATATAGCTAAACAACTAAGGATAATAATGTATAGCCAAGTGTGTTGGTGTGAAAAAAATGTGCTAGGCTATAGAGAAAGTTAAAATCTTGCCTTGGTAACTCTGATCAAGATTATTTGAAAATTCACTGATTTTGCCAAACATTCGATTCATCAGACAAGGATTACTGGCTGAATTGAAGTTGAGGTACATCAATGTACGTAGATAGTCTGAACATCAGAATCAGTATGTATAAGCACTAAAAGATTTTGGAAAGTAAGATAACCTGCGTTTTGCAAAAAGAAAATGTTTTTTTTTATTAATAAGTAATGTGGTTGTTGAGTTTCCCTAAATATTAAAAGTGCTTTGATGTAAGTTAGGCTTTCCTAGAACCAACTGAATGTAAAAGTGTCACGGTGTCGCATAGGATGGTCCTTCATCAATCCTTATGTGATACAGTAACACACTTCGCTTACATCTATCAGTATCAGTTATTTTGCAGTTGTGTCTTCATTTGCTCTGATTTCTGCTGACAACTGGTTACTTTGTTTTTTTGGACGATGTTACTTTGTATTGTATCTGTGCATTAACTGAGTCACATGAAACAATAAATCAATAAAATGTTAGGGATATATCAGTGTTGCTAGTATTAGCATCTTGCAAACTGTCGTTCATTTGTTTGTCTATCCTGGTCCTTCTCAATGTTTTCTTCTGTAACTGTATTCTACTGAATATAAAGTGGTTACAATGCAAACCTGAATCACATTGTTGTGATCAGAAAGCCCAAGCAGCAAGCGCACTAAGCTTTACACTCTGGCAGCAAGCAGTAATAGAAATCACCTGATAAGATCACTTTATTTTTGCTTATTCCCAATGGGTGCTATTCTTAGCAAACACCCTGGTTAGGCAGTGTCTAATTTCCTTATGAGGTAAAAGTACTACAGGAGCTATTTTGCCATTAGATGAATACGATTGGTTGAAGTGGTCACATGATAAATTCAGAACGCATGATGTTCTTACTGTAGTTGATAGTGATGTCTGTAATGACCGAGTCCAACATGTATGAACTAGTATTGTCACAGTTTTAGTGTTTGCAATATGTTACTGTCTTCTTACCTATGTTTTGTGAACTGTACGCTAAACCTTAAGTTTAAACCTTAACCTGTGGTCTTTTTGTGCATGGTACTTGTCATGTGACCACTTCAACCAATTGTGTTTGACTGAAGGCAAAATAACCTTAAAACAGACTTTGCCTCATGAGGCAAAGTAACTAGACCACCCATTTATAGTGTGCCATGCATTCAACACAGCATCTACTAAGTGGTTGTAACAACATCCCCTTTTTTTGACAATGAACTATACTGACTGCATATTTTCTTTGCAAAGGTTGCATCTGGTATTGTCTCAACATCCTGGTGATAGCACCATTTTTCGTTTGGAAATAAGAGCAGCAAGTGTGGAAAGATTTGCACTATGCACCGAGCAACAATAAAGATCATCTTCCGAGATACTCTAATTTATTGCTTAAGTTTCTGCCATTTACATATGGGTGCCATTCTTAGTGCACATCCTATTCGTGGTGACTACCAAGTGGTTGTAACCACGAGGCTTCTCAAAAGTTTTTGTTCTGCAACTCCACATCCAAAAAATGTTTTTATGTGACCCCCTTCATGGATAGTCAAGATGTTAATGATACATGTAAATCCTCATTACAAATCTCAAGAGGCATTTTAGCCCACGACAAAATCATACAAATGCACATAATCCACGAAAGTTGTTATGTAGTAACAAAACAACCACATAATAGAAACAGTATGGCGAAAAAAATTAATAAAAAAGGAGTTCAGTTCATAAAAGTTATCAAGCACAACTAACGGGATGAATGCACTTGATGATTTTTACACAGAACATTAATTTGTAGATGGATACCATTAGTCAGCACAGGAAGAAAGACATTTTCAATCATTTTTCAAAAAAACATGGGTTTTTGGACTTGATGATTATAAATTTTGAGAATGCCACTTCACACAAATACGTTGTGGAAACAGCTAAAAGTTTATGAATGGCTAGATGACTGGTTATTCATTTCTTGTTATCAAAAAATCATATAAACTCTACATGTAATTTGACAAGTCCAGCTGCAAACTTTTGTTGGTTATATCAGTTTTTTTTAAGGAAAATGTTAGGTACCCAGTATGGACCTGCAGGGACCCGATTTCTCTGATTCTAGGGACCTGATGATCACTTTATCTGATTCTAAGGACCCGATTTTCAATTTTAGGACACCTTAAAAAAACGCTGGTTATATAATAACCCCGCAATTCATCCTGTACTTATAATGGCAGGTGTGTGGTTTCCTGAAATTTCAGTTGTGTATTGTTTGCAGATCCAACCTTTCCCAAATCAAACCTCAAAGTACTTCTGAAACTGTGTATGAAGCTTTCTGAAACTAGTCGAGTATGCTCTCAAAGCAGTCAGCCTAGTCCTCAGACCTAGTGTTTTAAACATAGCATGCCTTTGTGTTGGAATGAATGTAATAAGGTCAATATATTGGTCAATACGTTGAAACAATCATGTATAACAACAACCAAGGCTGTGGAGCTGGTACTCAAATTTCAGGCTCCGACTCTAGCTTTGGGCATCTAAAGTTTTTGGCTCCAGCTCCAACATCTAGAAATGTTTGGCACTAGCTCCAGAACAATTTGATGTAAAAAATCAGAAAAAACATTGTATTATTTGTATTAACCTGCTTGCCCCACAAAATATTTGTGGATCCAGAACCCAAATTTCAGGCTCCAGCTCCACCATCTGAAAGTTCTTGGCTCTAGCTCCACAGCCCTGGTAACAACACAAAAACTTGTGCTTGGTTGGGTATTATCACTTGATAACTTCATACAGACATCCAAGTAAACAACTGATAGGCTCATGAAACATGGAATTGCTCCCAAAATGCAGCAGAAATAGATTCACTGCAGGCCTACTTCAATTTTCTTGTAATGTTTGCAAAAACTTTTATATTTTGTTTGTCAAGCCAATTTCTTATTGCAAACAAAACAGCCACAATAATCAAAAACATTATTTTATTCGACGTTTCGGCTTATCCGTAAGCCATCATCAGGAATAAGTGGAAACAGTTACCTGATGATGGCTTACGCATAAGCCGCAACATTGAATAAAATGATGTATTTGATTATTGTGGCTGTTCTGTTTGCAATAAGAATCTACAGCAACTCAATTTGTTTTGCGATCTCAAAATTATACCCCAATTTGTTTTGTGACCCCAAAATTCACTTCGCGACCTCAAAAGTGGTTCATTCGTCAATCTTGTGCCTCGCCATGCTCTCCTCACGATATATAAAATGAATATATTACTAGTCTTTGACTTTTGTTGTATTGTTGTATTGAGTAACGTCTTCACTCCCACACGCAAAACGCTAGACTTTTAACATGCATCGCAGTAAAGAGAAATGAAAAAACACATATACATGAAAG
>JGI24158J21664_10011378_pt1 | contig 11840 bp, 13 predicted proteins | sample Ectturendosymbi3_FD_21664 | JGI IMG/M metagenome (IMG submission 21664)
CTTATAATAAATATCACGGCCAAAGCAAACGATACAACTGGCATCTTGCAAACGTTTCGATAACTACTGTTATCATCCTCAGTGCATAGCAAAAGAACTGCAGTGATCGGAAACAGTTCTTGGCAAAATGCTGCAGCTAATTTTTCATTTCCATTCTGTGTCTTAAAATTTGTCCAAATGGCAGTAATTAGTCACACCTGTTTAAATAACTGATTCTGTAGCATATTGGTAGGGTAATGTTTGTTGTTTGCAATGATAGAACTCATTAACGCAGGACAGGATATCGCCCAAAGGTGTTAAGAGATGGAGGCAATCAAACGACTGTACCGCCCACTGAGTGATTGACAACCTGTATAATAAGCATCCAAATTAACACACGCAAAAACACACAGCAAAAAAGCAATGTCAAAACTCTCAGATGCAAAACACAGAAACAAACACAATTGAGGTGCATATATAAGCACAACATTTAAACAGATATTTGAATATATCAATACTGCAATTAAGTACATATCAATTTTGCAATCAATTTTAAATATACTGTGCATGTTTGATACGTCTGATATTTGCATCAAGCAATTTTACGTATACATTACTGGAACTTGAAAAAATATTACGGATTGTTTGGTTTTCAGTAATAATGCGTTTGTCATTCACACAGTGAATACTTCATAAAAAAACAACTTCAAAAACGTTTCATTGCACACTGCAACAGTTAAGTATTTGTCCTCCCTTGGAGGCTTTCAAGTCTTTGATCCTCTCTAGCATGCTTTCCATAAAGGTTGTACAAAACTGGTTATCTTGTAAGAGTTCCACACCTTCATTAGCGGTTCTATTTGCTCTCTTTTGTGGTCATTGGCTTATTGGTTGGTGCTGAATTTAAATGCGTGTTTTATGATGCTCCCTTTTTCTGCTGTGGAATTCATATCTGGAGAGTTTCCAAGCGATCTTAACACTATAATTTGGTTGCCCTTGAAAAATTCCATTGCTATTTATATGGCATGGGACGAAAGATAAGTCTATGCCAGGAAACCACGCCCTAACTTGTCGTAGCAGGGGTCCTCCTGGCATTTTTATAATGTATGGTTTAGGTTCCTTCTACAACGTGTAATCTGATGGTTCCTCAACTTGCACCGAAACCACGATCATTGCAGGAAATTTGATTGTTTTTCAAGCATTTTGGCACAAACTTCTGTCCTTCAGCGAGCTGTCTGTAGCCTATCGCCAAATATCTCAACGGATGATGATTCATCCAGAAAAATAAGCCGGAATACAGTCATAAACACGCATTTCATTTCAATGCCAGGATGAAAATCATTCCTAGCTGTTCTTGCACAAAGTTTCCTTTGTAACACGTTTTGGCTACGGAAATCGATAGCAAGTCTTTTGAATAAGCTCAAACCAACCAAATATTTGATGGAAATTCTTCAGAAAATATAACAAACAATCAAATTTATTGTACAATCCCTTTTTGTCTTTATCAGATATTTCACTTTGGACTAATCCTCAGACGTCCTATTTTCATGCTACTGTATATATTCCATTGCTCCCGTGGATATGCCTGCTTCAAATTCTGTGTTAACCGAAGCTCTTTTTCAGGCTAGTATGATTTCAGCCCTTGCTCCAGAAAAACATGTCGATCGTTTCTCTGTCCACCATAATACTTTGATTTGCGAACTCCACAGAATTGTTTTCCTATCACTGTCAGTTTACATTTTGTAATCCAGCAAGTAGTTATATAAAGGTGAATATTTGTTTATATTTTTGAGATTTTTGTGAATCAAAGCAGCAAACTGCAGGTCTATGTACAGTTTCGAAGTTCTCAATTGCTTCATAGAACGCAGGGATACCCAGTAAGTTGAGCATGTTGTCGGACACTCAACAACAAAGTGCTTGACTTGTTTGTATCTACGAGCCGCCAAAAAACGAACGCTTGTTTTAAGCTTCTGTTGATGTTAATGTTAAATACGTTAAACATGAAGAAAACCGAGCTAACATCATGGTGGTTAATCTATAACTAGTTTCGTCGGGGAAAATACAGGAAGGAATGTGTTTACGGACTTTTTTCTAATGCTTCATGGCGCGTAAATGTGGCTCGGTCCAATAAACACGAGCGACATAGAGACTCGGGCATCCCGCTTTTTTTCCTGTTCACTCTGAGAAACTAACATTGCTGGTTGTATCAGCAGTAGGCCTACATTTCTTGGGTTTCATTGGTGTTGGTTTGTTGCAGTGATTCACGCGACTCACTTTCCCAACCAAATGGCGGTCGCCTTCATCGTGTGGAACTTCTGGTTCATGTCAGGCTTCGCCTTGCAGTTTGCCATAAGCACCAGTCTTTGTGTGCGCATCAAGATGTTCATTCAGATCGCTTTGCTTGTTATCGGAATAGTTTGTTACGGTAAGCTTTTGAAAACAACTTTTAAGCAACTGTCTGTAATAGTAAAATTTCATAGCGAAATACTATCGGGCGCTCTGGTACAGAGGCAGCTTCTTCTTGAGGTTCATAACTGTTTTGTAATAATGGCTTTATTTGAAATTGTGGCGAAGTTTCACAAAGAAATAATCCATGACAAGGTGTTGACACTTCAACAGTGTTTTTGTTTGGAGAGATTCCAGCTATGATGTATTTCAAATATATCAACACTTGATTTTAAGACAACCCGGTAATTTTTTCGATGAAATTTTCAAATCAGTTTGTTTCCACAAGAATTATTTTTATAGATAGAGGAGTTATCTCCAAATCAACTCATCGTAATATTTCAGAAGTTGCCATTAAAATGCCCGAAGAAATGTTGGCTATGCGATTTTCCAGTTGATACAGACAGGCCCGTAACCAGCTTAGGACACCAGAGGGGCGCAGAGTTTTTTGAGAAAGGCTCAAACTTTTTAAACTATGCTTGATAGTTTCAAACTATGTACAACACATTTTTCCATGGAGAATGAAAAATACTCCCCCCTAGATACGGGCCTGGGTACACCTACCGGAAAACGATCCGGAGCTCGGCCAATGACCAAGTGACGTGATATCATCTTCGACCTGGCTTGGTCCCGTGTTATGGAGCCGGTAGAATTCTCAGAGGTTTGCTGAAAACCTTGAAGTGTTTCGAGGGCTGTTGACTCCGGCTCCGCTGTTCCGGCTGTTTACTCCGGCAACCCTGGTATTGAGCAGCGGCGTATGGTAGTCATTATTACACGATGTGCGCTGCTTGTGACGTCACAATATGGCCGCATATTGACGCTTCCAACACAACGTTTTAGCAAAGTTTGTTGACAGAATATGCATAACATTCTACACGCACTATCCTTACTCGTTGTTGTACAATGTGTCACTGCAATGAACATGAACTATCAGCGCTCCAAGTTGCGCGACCGGAGCAAAACAGAGGACTCAACGCTACTTCAAGCCAGAGCATAACTGCAAAAAACATGAGGTTACGCGATAAAACAGGGGAGTAGAACACACTCAGCGCTACAACAGGGACGTTCACCCTTGCAGAAACATCAGGCTGCGGGAATTTATCGTCAAAAAGGAGCAGTCGAGCAGAGAAGGTGTGCGCCTGGAATGTTGCACACACAGAGTTGGCAGTTCGAAACTTGTTAAAACTCCACACAAGAAGATTTTCGTTTTTTGTTATGTCACTGGTAGATTTATAACTTCTGAGGGAAGGAACAAATGCAAGTTTGTTTAAGCCGTTATGATCAATCCGCCTGAGCCGTCAATTAATGACGAATCTCGAATGATGCTCATATTGCAAGTGTAACTACAGGTGTGCGGCTGTACACGGACTTTCAGCAACTTCACATAGCTCCGCACGCTCCATAGACCAAATTAAGTAGGAGATGTAAGGTTGCCACCTGGTTCTTATTTTGGGTTTCTGTACATTTCCCGTGGGTTAAGGTTGCCAGACGTCCTTGAGCGCCAAGAATTGTCCTTGAATTTGCTGTCAAAACTTGTTATGTCCTTCATTCTTGAAAAATATCTTGTTGTCCTTGAATATCTTCCGGCGTCCTTGAAAATTCTTGAATTACACCAGAACAGTGAAGCTGGCTTTTGTGCAGTGTTGAGTGCCACACAAGCAAAGAAAGTGTCATTGCAAGAATAAAATCAATTAATCGGAATCGAATTGCTGGCATCAGATTTTCTAATATTTTTTGGTTCTTAGACCCAAGTTACATGGGGAATAAACACGTTTTGCCCCCTCTGCGGACACCCATGAAAGTAGTACACCGTATCTAGTGAAAACCAAATGCCCTTTAAAAATTTTCAAGTGATTTGACAAGCCTACCGTGGATGTATCAGCATGATTAGCTTCACCAATCTTTCTTGGGGAGGTCTGGTCCCGTCACGGAAACATAATGCGTTGTATATCGTTTCGGAGGAAAAATCGTTCGAAATCTAGAGCCTCAGAAATTTCACAGCTGAGCACTTTATAGCGACGCTTCGCGCCGTGAACTCTTCACAAAAATCCCATTTCTGCCGCTGGTTTATGAGATAGAATTCTTTCGCACATTGCCCAAGGTATACGACCATGAGTGAGCAAAGACCGGTTTGCAGTGTTTGAAAGCTTCCGTTTCGTGAACCTGCAACGACGGAGCTCACGCCTTACCGCTTTTGCTTTACCAATCCTTTTGTTCTGCTTTCTGTTACTCGTGAATACCACTTAGTTTTTATCCAGGTTGAAGTTTAGAAAAAAAAAACTTTTTAAGACAAGAAATCAAAAACGATTCGAAAAATAGCGGACGCAAAAAACACTCTCTAATTTATGGCACAGTAGGCCTTGACGATTTGTTTCAAAATGTTGACGCTTTGTAGAGAATAAGGAGTCCTTGTTTTGCAGGAATCGCCGTAAAAATGAATGATAAGAATCAAATTGAAGAAAGACAGGATCGCATCGGAACAGATATGAAGGAAACACACACGTCAGTCGAAGAAGCCAATCACTTCCAATAACTCATCAAGATTGGTTTTTGGAAACGCATGATTCACGCTAAGATAACATTTTATTTGATTATTACGTTTGAGCGTCAATTCTACGCCAAGACAACCTCTGCGATGCCTGTCCATTTATGTAGTAGTCCCATAGCAATTTACATATAAACAAGTTCCTCAGGTAAACACAGCAATGAATGTTTTGTAAATGCAGCATAATTGCCCTGCGCAGCAGGCCTGTAGCCAGGCTTCAAGATTTGGGAGGGACAAAATACATTTTCATGGGGAAAGATTTTTATTTTCATTATATTGTTAAAATAATATTTTCTAGGCACACAAAATTTGGGGAGTCACAAAAAAATCTGAGAGAACTGAGCGCGAATGTCCCCGTGGCTGCGGGCTTGCTGCGCAGCACACTTCCTACAGCTTCAAACTATTAAAAGGATGCCACATATGTCTGCAGAAGTTCTTTATGCTTACCTAATGTTTAAATGAACCTGGAACATTTTTCTTACAGTCGTTTGCAACATTATTAGGCAGTATATTCACACAGCCAAAGCTGTATGGCATCCACATTGCTAAAAAATGCACCGTTTTTTCTCTTTCATTAAACTGATGTCTTGAATTACGAACCCGAAAGTCACCCGCCCAGGAGACAACGATATTTGGAACCTTGTGTATGTATATGTATATGCGGACCATAGGCGTCGAAAGGGGCGGAAGGGTGGGGCCTTGGCCTGTGGCTTTTGAAATTTGATATTTTCATGCAAACGTTTTATTAGAATAATGTTTGTCTCTTGGTTTCGATTTGGTAAATGAAATTTCACCACTGTTTCTCTCTTGGGACACAATCCCTTACTGTTTCAGATGTGAGGTAGACTCGAAACTTAGAAAGTTACATAGAGATCACATCACTCAATTACCATTTGTTCACATTTCTGTTATATTGTAAATGGGAGTTCTTGAACGTGCTTTCTGTTTGTGATGACTTTTGCGTATGTCTCAGTGATTACAGTATGTGCAGTCGCCATTCACAAACATATGTAAAAGTTGATGCTCGTTTTCGTCTCTATCACAGTACCAGAACTTCCATAGTTTTCATAATCTTCGGTCAGCTTCTCTGTCATGATTATCATGTTCGACTTAGTGCCGGTAACAGCAGAAACAATCTACTGCTTTCAATTTGAAAATGTTTTAGAACACCCGACACGATCTTTCGTAAGCAGTCACTTGTATGTTTGTTTCTCGCATCGGCAACTGACAAACTTTTAATCTTGACTAAGCGGTCTTTACCAAAACAACAGACATATATGGAAAAACAATTGGCTTGAATTCTTGTGGGTGTATCCATTTTCTAGCGCACAAATTTCAAAATTCTTTGTTTCCTTAAAATGTCGAAAAACGTTCTTTTTTCTGTGTTGATTTCTAGTTCTGTGCCTCCTCTATTGCCCTATTGCTAATGTTGACTTTATCAAATAAAATTAAAAAAAAATCGAAAATTTCGTGCCATCTCGCCGTTTAGTCGAAAGACAGGAGTGGAAAAACAACTTATAGAATGATGTTGTGGAAAAACAAATCAAACATTAATTTATGAAATTTAATTGCACTCAATGCAATTGTAACTATTTCACTTGAAAATGGCGAAAAATGTCATTCACAATTTCTTGAGGAAGGTTTACCTTTTTCGAGTTTTCAATGAATAAATTTGGTGAGTAGTATATTTTCATGTCTGGTTCTTCAACTTCATTATAAATACCCAAGTGCTTACTCTTCAGACGTCAATTCAAATTACGTGCCCTTGACGGTCCATGCAGTGCCGGATTTAGGGGCGTCCAAGGGGCCCGCGGCCCCCCGCCAAAGAGGGCCCCCAACCATGCTCACATGTTTAGCCATACGTGCGACATATGTGTGCCACATAGTAATTTTTAGCGAGAAAAGTTTGTTTGTAGACGTTATTATTATCGGTCAGCCAAACAGCAGCATTTCACTTGAAGAATATTTGATATTGTGACGAAACGACTGTTACACTTAGTGGTTTCCTGAAAGTCGGTCAGGTATCTGAATCTAGTGAATGCTCTAGTGAACGCCAAGCCACGTAGAACACGTTAGCTTACGTCTCTACACATTTCTGGTAGATTTTGCGTCTGCTTTATTCAGGTTTTCACAGGTCGCATATGAATAGCATTGCTAGGTATAGCTATCATACGCCTGCCTTTTGAAGTACATGTCCACTTACTTCATCAGAAATAAAATATTCTCCGAGGACATTCGAAAATGTTCTCCGTTTTGCATTCCTATTGTACATAGTTATAATCAAAGGCGTAAATAGAGCTTTGAGTCAGGGTGGAAAACTTAACTAAAAGGGGCCATTGGCCACTGTACAGGGCCTACTAGCCAACACTCGGAAAAAAACTTGATAAATGATGACATTGCAATTGTCAAAAACAATGCGACGAAAACCACATGGTACCAATGGGCGTGGGGTGCGATCACGCGAAACGTCACAAAGCAGAGTTACACCGTTCCACTCATGTTCGATGACATTGACGGAGTTTGTTTCGTCCAAATAACGGAAAAGCTCATAGTTATTTCCTAGCGCCTTTGTGAAGGCGTGCCAATCAATCTTAGAGGCATGCTGAAAATAGAGTTGCCTTCGATGCGACTCAGTGTGTCAGCCACGACATTGCCACATCCTTTGATGAACCTCAAGTTTGTCCAAAGTGAGGCGATCTCACTATGGTGACGACATTCTCTTGCGTTGTTGCGTTGGTTGCTGAAAAAAGAAACGTTCATAAGAGGTTTGTGATCACAGTACATGATCATGTCAGGATTGCCCTCAAAGTAATGACGAAGGTGTTTGACAGCAAGGTACAATCCGAGACGTTCTCTGGAAAAAGAAGAGCACTTGCACTGCGCAGGAGAAAAGCTTTTAGAGAAAAACGCGATTGGACGCCGTGCGTTGTTAATGCGCTGCATGATCGAAGCGCCACAGATGAACTTTGATGCGTCAGAAACGAGTTTAGTGTCTGCGTCGGAACGAGGATGGGCCAAAGTGGTATGATTGCACAGAGCAAGCTTTAGGTTGTCAAATGCGAAGTTTGCTTCTTTATTAAAACCCAAAAGTGCGAAACGACGGCTTCTTTCCTTGCAAGAGCTTGTGCAGGGGAGCCGCAATGGTGGCAAAGCTTGGATTTTCTACGTAGTAGAAACTTACTGTATAATCCTTTACTAGGCAAAGACGTCTTCCAGCACAATTTCCTTACTTGGAAATACATCTCTGACGACGGTAGTAGGACAAATAAGTTGCGTGTCATTTGTCGCAAAACTATCCACGCTATTTTTTTCGTTGGGGCGCATTTTTATGTAGTGGATTCACCTTTTTGCATTACGATTACGAATTGCCGTTTCCTACTCGTGATTGTATGCCGTGCGTGAGGTCTGGTTTTTATCAACTTGTCATTCGCGTCCAGGGAATTCGTGCGTGCGCGCTCCACTGCTCGTCTTCGTGTTTGATTCGAAATTTGGTCCATCGGCGTGGACACCACGTTTTGCAGTGAGTGTGTCGAGTTTTGTATCGCTAGCGCACGGACCACGTTGGCTGTTTCTGCTGTCGCGCCATCATAAAGCTATTTCTGCTGCTGTTAATCAGAAGCCTTTTTGTAAATAAAGATTGCGCAGCAGGAAATCTGTGAAACGAACTATCAAGAGGTGAGAGCCAAACGTCTTGCTTCGGCCTGGCAACTTAAAATGTCAGGCAGTTTTAGTCTGGAGTTAGAACAGTACTCATACAACGATTAGGCTGCTTGGCTGGTAACGCTTGGGGAAACCAGCATCTCTGCATGCAACGACAGTATTCCTCGCAAGCAACTTCTACCCTGGGCAACACCCCGAACCTCTATGTTGGTTCCTATACAGGGATACCACTATAATGGTGAATCCGGATGTGGTTGGCTATGCTAAAACCATAAATAACCAGAAAATAATCCGAAGAACGCAAAAAACAACAACCTACTGAAAACCAAACGAATTCTGAAACCCAAATATCTCTTAGGGTGGCGGTCCGGTTTTCACATTTAGATTGCCAGGATTTGCGCCTCTGCCCCCCGTCAGTTATGTCACTGGCTATAATATATTGTTTTTGCATACAGCAAGCTGTCCCTACTCTACTGCAACAAGATACGAGCTGGCGGCGTAGCTTAGTTTATGGGAGAGCCTGCGAGTTGTCTAGTTAATCTGTGTTTTGGTTGAGTTAATTCTCGGCTAGAAAGGCGGCAATGCTTTCACATGAATCTTTATATAACAGTGGTAAATCTTTTTTCAGTATTTCAATGACCTTCGCATTAACCTTCGGACTGCGGAAGCCATTATACTAGCTTTGGTGATTAACCGTGATACTGTGATTTGATCAGTGTATTGCACATAGCTTAGTGTAGCAGTTTCTAGTGTAGCTAGTCTCGCCGCGCGATCAAAAACTTCGAGCGCGCAAACGTTTTCTTGCATTTTGCACTTTATGCATATGAATGCTGTATGGCAAAGCTTATGTAGGCTTTACTAAAAATTTCCGCGCGCTACTAACATTCACAGAAATTTTTGCACCCCTGAGCTATTCAATAATGCTGAAAAATGACGAAATACGACAGAAGCACTCCTTTTTCAGAAAAGGACTAAATTATTTTGAAGCTGAGTGAATTAGGCCTACGTGTGGTTGCATTTGCACAGTTCGCAAAGAAAAGTGAAAAGACTGTTGTGGCTTTGTGGATATTGCGTACCAAAAACTTATTTCTCGTAGCGTTACCAGATGGCTATCACTTTATCGCAGTTTGCCAAGGATGCTTCAATTCTACCCAGCTTCACATTCAAACTTCATGTCCATCAACAAACCAACTGTTCCTCTGAAACGTTTTTTTGGAAATTCTCTGAGCGAAATTCGTTTAACATATTAAGACACTTGTAGTCATTTCTGGTTGTTTTTAATGAGCAAGTTGAGAATATTGAGAAGTCAAAAGCATCAATTGATGAGGTTGTATCGTATTTCGCCAGTGTGAAGGCAGGGATTCAAGTGAGTCAATCAGACAGCCTATACATACCAAGCCAAGTTAGATCAGCACTAAGCAAACTCGGAGAAGCAAGGATCATGACTGTGATTTATTCATGTCAGATGTATCTGTAATGGACAAGTTTTGTGTTGCACATCTGGCTACGGACCACTTCATTTGCTGAATTTAAACGCTTTGACTAGATTCCTCTGTTTGCAAACAACTAACTGGGAAAATGATGAACCATGTGAGTAGTACTGTATGTTCTTTATAGAAATGTTTCTATTGATGAAGCTGAAGTAAACTGTTTGCGGAATGTCAAAACTTGTTTGAGATCGTGCGAAAATAGCATCAATCAAATGCAATTCATTGTAAAATGATGGATCATGAAAGATGGGCAAAATGTTGTGCAACTTGCAATGCTATTAAACGCTTCAAGAACTGATAAAGATTGCACAGTTCAAGATCATGGCCCTTTATGCTAATGTGTAACGATTTCTTCCTACATGCAGCCACAAGAAAAGGAAGAGAAACCTTTCAGGTTGAACGAGTTTCTAGTCTAAATCCGGTGTGCAATTTGAAACATCTTTCTTGCAAGCAGTTTCATAAAATTGTTAAAGGCGATTTTACATTTTTAGGAAATTTAAGAAATCTGCAAAATATTCATGGGCTAAATAGGTTAAGTAAATAATGATTTTCTTTGGTGCGTTTTGAAGGAAATATTTGTCTACACTGGACGTTTTATTTCAATGTTTAAAACTAATCAATAGACCTAACTGTTATTTGACTTGTTAACTGTAAGTAATACACTCAAGCAAGTGACAGCTGTAAATTGTCCTCCCTTTTTGCGCTGAAAATATGACAGCACTATTGAGCTTATTAATAAATAAACATGGAGAGAAAAAAGAGGATCGTCCCCTTTACAAGTGTAGAGCTTATACAAGTGTTTCTAAAAAACATTAAAAAGCAAAAGAGGCAAAAATGAAAGAGAAAGATGTTGCAGGCAAGACAAGAAACATTCAAGTTACTATTTTACAGTGGCAGTGAAGTCCAGCGGAGACATTTCTGCGGAACCTGTAAGAGGACAGAAAATCGAAGAACATGTTACCAGACTTAGGCACTAGACCTAGTTCAACCAGCGGTGCAGCAGCAGAAGAACGTCAAGAAGTAGTATCGAAAGGCACGATAGATGATATCGATGCTGCTATCACTGGAGGCAAGATATCGGTCTCTGGTCATCCAATATACAGGAAAAAATGCCGGAATNTTGGTTTAAAAACGAAAAGTTAATTTTGAAACATGATGTTCCGCAACACAGAAAAGACAGAAACTTNTCACGGAAATGCACCACAAGTCTTATTAGTTGCCAGAACCACAACGCCGAAGTCGCTGCAAGAAGCTGGCTTTGTTTTTCTCCTTCACAAACTTGTGTTTATTATTTCACATGCAGACTGGTGTGCTCAGAGACGACTAAATGTGCGCATTTCCTCATTATTAAAAAAGGAATCTCTGACTGGAAGCACGCTGAGGAGCCTACAGGAATCAATGGAACATAAAGATGCCACGATTACATTTAGTCGCGGATATAATTAATCACGGTGAAGAATTGATACAGAACTAGCCATAGGTGTAGGAGCAAGAAACTTTTTGGAGGTGGAAAGAATTTTTGCCCAAATTTTCCCAAACATGACCAAAAAGTGTCTTCCAACTTTTGCGGACAGTTTTTTGGTGTGACCTCCAAAAAGATGGCCTTCATTTGTTTACCTACAAACATTGCGCGCCCTTTTAGCCCAGATTTGCAGGGATTTTGCCTAGATAATTGAGGGTTTTGTTGGGATTTTCAGGGATTTTGCCCAAATTCTCAACAAATT
>JGI24158J21664_10011382_pt1 | contig 11839 bp, 8 predicted proteins | sample Ectturendosymbi3_FD_21664 | JGI IMG/M metagenome (IMG submission 21664)
ACACACGTTGTGCGTACAATCGCTTTGTTCATTGCTTCACAATATTTTTTTAGTTTTCAACGTCACTGATAACTGCTGAAAAAGTTCACATAATCTGTGGACGTTGCCAAACCACAATTCCCGGTCACTTGAGGTTTTAGGTTTCCGAGCATGCTACAGCGCGTCCGTTAAATCTCCTACCGCCCCGTTTTCAAAGTCAAACGTTCTGGGAGAACTACAGTAAAGTGTTCCCTTTGAGATGACGGATAAATCACTTCCCGTTAAACTTGGTAATGTGAGTTTGCTTGAACATAATTTAAGTCAACAAATATCACATTTTTGTTCTTTTACTCTACACGCAAAGTTAACACTGATGAAAGGTTTGGTTCATTTACGTTTAAACCTGTCATAGCCCTACCAAACGTCAGGTAGTTGGGCTTTTTGATCATTGCAAATTCGCTGAAATTTTATTTGCCTCCATGTGTTAAGTAAAAATTGCAGGATGCCATTTATTTGCAAGTGGCCATCGCCTGGGATAAACAAGCAGAGTTGGTGTTGAAAAAATTTTCTTTGATTAACATTCTTACCTGACACAGCCACACAACTTCAAGTGGTTGATTTCTTTTCTCATCACGATCTTGCTAAAATTTTATTCACCTCCATGTGCTAAGCCTCAACTTACATGATGTCGATTTTTGCATGTGATCGTTGTCCGAATGTAAATCCAAACTTTGGATGCTACAACTTGGCATAAGAAAAAGAACTGTTGTCTCACCTCTTGGTTTTGATTTCCCTCAGTTTTTAAATTAATTATGTGTGGTTCTTCGTGTTTTCTGCATATTTTCATGCAGACATTTTTCAAATATTGCGAAAAAGTAGGCCTGCGTATGGGCATAGAATGTACTGACAGGGAAACCTAATTTCATAATGGAATAAAAGAAATTTATGGTAGGATGTTTTATATGAATAAGATTTCAGCACTGTGGATGCGTGGTGGTACGTGAAATCGATGTCCTATAAAAATAATTAGCTTGACTGATTCGCTTGCTTGTCATCTTTGTTGGGACCCGTACTTGAATAGGCCTACAGATATGTGCAAGTTTAAATCATCGCAAAATGATAAAAGCAAACCCGTTGGCAGATTCCTCGAAAGCTTTTACATTAAATCAAGAAGTTTCAATTGTTGATATTAGGTTTATTTTTTAGAGCTGATGCCAGCTTCTTAATGCGCATTGTACACCTTTGAAATTAAAGCATTCAACACTTTGGCTGCACTTTCAAAAGCTGGAATGGGAAACGGTGGTAGAGCAATTCGCTCTCGAACATCTAAATTACAATTCTTTGCACGCAGGCTATACAAACTACGTTCTACACTAAACTACTATCTCCAATACATTGAACCATGCAGTGCAGAAACAAGGACCTCTGTTTAAAATACAAGTAATCGGTAATTTGTTCAGGGTTTTCACATGAAACATAGATCAACATAACATTTTTTTGAAAATCCAAAGTATTGCATAAAAAGTTCGTGGGAGGCTTTGATTGCCCGCTTTGTCCCCCACCCTGGTTGCGGGCCTAATTCAATTTACACGCGCATTAAACTCTGTGACAAACAGTTTTGATATTTCATTGCTTGATCATTCTCTTGAGTACTTTACACACAGTACGAAACTTGCATTTATAAAGGCGATTGCTAGCCTACAACAATCGACTCACAAAGCTAAACGCACTCTATACGGGCGTTTCTGCAGTATGTGTTTCATTTATATGTGCATCCATTGTAAAATAATTCTTCCTATATCATAACTGTTCAATGACTATTTTTTTCAGATCACGTTTTTTCTTTAACAACTTCTTACAAAAAAACATTTCAAGGTGGGGTTTTTCAAAATTTATCCTACATCTGTAAAACAAGACCAAAACTTTTTTGAAGTGCAGCAAAAGGAGCGGTAGCAAATAGCGGTAGTGATAGCTCGCTACTATTTTTATTCAGGAAGGTATCCTTGGGTGGCCCGCATATCCTCTTGTCACGGTTAACTGAGTATGATGAAGTCATCAGAGGGATCGCCTTTCAGCCTTGCCTCGGGTCCCCCAACCCTAAGTCCACCACTGACTAAAACCATGACAATGGCCTACTCGTCCATATTGACCAAAGGCAAAATATCTCAAACATTGTCTTTGCCTCAAGAGGCAAAAGAAACATTGCTTCCAAGTTTTCAGAGTGTAAACTAGAGTCGGAGTGAAAATTTCCAATGACCCTTGGAGCAGGAGCTGGGGTCACATTTTTGGGACAGGAGCAGGAGTCAAAAAATGTGACTCCGATCACTTCTGCTGCATGTGCAGAGAGTCTTCTAGTTTCGATTTTTTTTAATTCGCAAACTTTTGGGTTTGAACGCTTTGTGCGGCAGGCTGACGTCACGGGGAGGTTGCCATGGGAGATGAGCGGACTGTCATATTTTGCGATCCAGATCCAGTCCTGAATTTTAAAACTCAGTCCAAGTCCAACCAAAATCCAAAAACTGAAGAAATTAAAAAAAAAGTCGTTGATGGCGGGTTTGATAAGGCTTGTGTGAGCAGTGAGCACTGCAGCACCAGACAAGAGCACAGTAGGCCTACTCTGCATTTGGGCTCGGAGCAGAAGGGCAGGGTTTCGTTGTTGAGGTTGGCTTTCAGTTCACGTTTAGCTTCCTTGTTGTTAAGGTGGAAGACTGACGACACCGTTTTTGTAGTGCTTTAGCTTCCGAGTTTGGAGGTATTCACCAATGGTGGCCATGTCCTTGCTCAGCACCCCTTCCAATGCCTGCCAGTCTCCACCAGCATGCATGGTTGCTAGATCGTCAGCATATGCATACTTTCTGGAGACGGTGGTTGGCAGGTCAGAGATGTAGGTGATGAAGAGAAGGGGTGCCAGGACAGATCCCTGTAGGACGCCGTTGCTGAGGCGTCGTAACCTGCTCCTTTTACCGTTTCTGGTGGTGAGGGTGAAGTTGCGATTGTAAATCATCTCTACGATCATGTGTCTATCAGGCAGTAATCGCAGCAGCTTGCAGGTGAGGCCGCGGCGCCATACAATGTCGTAGGCTGCTGTGAGGTCAACAAACACATCTTCGGCCTTCTTTTCAGCCGAAAAGCTATCCTTGATGTCCTGTGTCAACATGGTGACCTGGTCTACGGCCGACCTCCCGTGTCGAAAATTCGGTTGCCCCTGTGAGAGCAATGGGTTGATGATTGGTTCGACACGAGCGTAGATGAGTCTCTCGAGGATTTTGAAGTGGACGCATAGCAGAGATATGGGATGATAGCTCTTTGGGTCCCCCAGTGGTTTTTCTGGTATAAGGATCACACCTATTAGTGCTCTTCTCCAGATCTTTGGAATTTTGATTGGCTCATGCAGGAACTGAGGAAGTCGCAAAAACTAAGATTAGAGAGCTGACCTGGTGTGGAGTATAAACTCCGCAAAGATGGAATCCAATCCTGAGCAGAAGCAAGCTCCTCCGGCCTAAAGGTTTCAGATTTACTGTGACCCTCAGGTCATGGAATCTTCCATAGGTCGGACAGCTGCTTGTTGATGAGTCTGTTGGACTTGCGATCCATGGTCTTGTGTGCCCCGTTCTTCACAAGTTGCGAAGCCACGGAGTTTGCTGAGACACGGCACAGTTGAAAGGAGCATCCAGACCTGCCAGTAAGTTTGTTGATTGTTCTTGCGGCTAGAGTGCGAGAAGTCGATGGCTTGCTCCTGTTTCTGTTGTAGCCAAGATAGTAGGGACGTAGCGGCTCTATCAGAGTCAGTCTCCACTGGGGCTCAGATAGAGTTCCTCGCACTCTTTGTCCCAGCATGGCATATAGATCTTCCGACGGCCACGTGGATACATTGTTTGGCTGAGGATGGTATGCTCTCGCAAAATCCTGGTGTGCCCTCTCAATGTTCGATGTGCCTGGAAGTGGCAATCTCTCGACGGATTCACCTGCAGGAAGGCAAAAGCGTTTCCAATCAGCCTTTCGAAAGTTCCAATACTTCACCGGATCGCTGTGGGCAGGTACCTCGTGTCTTGGTGGAGTTATGATGGATATTGTAACTGCGGGATCTTTCCTAGAACACGTCTGTCCAGCAGTCGTCTGTCCTGGCCGAAACTCGCGAAGGCCAGGTCCGGGTTGATACCGACATTCCATCGGTGAGAGAAGAAACTGGCTGTTTCCTTTGGGTCATATGTTCTATCGGTGAGAGAAGCAACTGGTGGTTTCCTTTCGGTTTGCTTTGGGTCAGCAGCCAAAGGCTGCTGGATGTTGCCCAGGAGTCCAGGCTCTCACCATCAGGAGATGTTTTGTTGTAGCCCCAGTTGACATGTTGGCAGTTGAAGTTACCTACGTGCAGGCTGGGGTGTGGGAACGTCGGGATGCCTGTTGATGTGAATCGCGAGCGTGGAGGTTTGTAGACGTTAATGATCTTTTATCCTGCAACGTCTATGCACAAGCACTCAGTCTCTGATTGTTCTGGAGACTGACCACTCGTGGACAAACGTGGCAAGTTCGTGATTCCTGCTCAGGACTGACCCAGCTAATGAGAAGCTGGGAATCACTAGCTTGTCTGCAGTTGTGCAAGGGGCCTCCTGTAGGACGGTGATGAAAACCTTGTTCTTATAGGCTAGCTGCTCAATGACGGAGATCTTGTTTACGGTGGGCCCCTCGGTGTTCAGCTGGAGTATGTTGGGTCGTGGGCCATATTCGGCAGCAGGAATGCTGCCGCACTCTGTGAAGGGCGTGTTTTGACCCATCCCATGCCGAATACATCCAGCGCAGGTAGCAGTGGTTGCTCTCATAGTGACAGGTTTAGTTGACAATTGTAGCGAATATCGTATAGGGAGGGCACCTGTCATCCTCCCCCAGGGGCGTAACTAGGGGGGCAAGGGAGGCACAATTCCCTGGGCGCCAAATCACTATGTGGCCGCCGAATGACTGCGGGGGTGCCAAAATGTCCTAACAATGTCACAAGTACTTGTTTCAATATGGTACATTTGCTTCTGAAAAACCTCAGGTTCGACCATGGAGGTGCCAAACTTGCTTCTTGCCCCGGGCGCCATCTAACCTCATTACGCCCCTGTCCTCCCCAGAATGTCTATGTTCATCAACTAAACCTTGGTTGGGCTTATTAAGTCCTTGGGAAATTCTTCTCTAGTTGCCTGGTATTACAGGTACCTGCATCGCCTTGAACTACCAGGCAATCACAAGAGAAAGATGGTGTTTGGTGCATCAAACTAACAGGAAAGCAATCAGTAGCAATAGAGCTCACCCAACGAGATCACTCTGCTGATGCTAGGTTGCAATATCATTATATAGGGATAAGTGAATTAGAATAACTCCCTTGTGGTGACTATCATAGTGACTTAAGGGCACCATCTAGTGGTGACCAATCATTTACAGTACCTGTGCCACCGTCGCCAGGCCGCCACACTGGCTAGATTTGAAATCTCTGACAAGTGCTTCTTAAACTGTTCGCCGGATAAGAGGAAACTGGCTTTCAACTGGAAATCCAGGGGATATATAAAGTCTTCACCACGCATTTTTGTTGGTAGAGACAGCGACATCAAGTGCTAAAAAAAGTTCCAAGCTGGAACTGACAGAGAAACGTCCACTGGGGTGATTTTTTGTATAGCCTTTAAATAAACCAATATCTTGCACAGGGATAGGGACAAAAATTTTAAATGTAAAGCTTATTTTGCTGAATTTGGACAGTCTGAATGTGTTGTTTTCGCTATAGTGAAACTTCTAACAAACAAGTTTTCGTATAACAAATATGGTCCTGATGTTATATAAAGAGCCTACGTAATTGTTTACATGAAGTAGTTACATTACATATACGTCGCCAAGAGGGGCAGGGGGCCATGGCCCCTCCAAATTTTTAGAATATCTAGTCATTTTGTGCTTTAAGAGGCGGTATGTCAAACATTAGACTGTTGCTCACCTAAAATCAAACGTTTTGACCCATCCAAAATTTTTGGCTGGCCATGCCACTGCACACGTAAGTATTTAAACTCTTGTTTTATTTGGGTAAGATGGGCTTCTTGTGGAAAAAAGATGAATAAGCACCAGTCTCAAAAACGTCGCTAGAAAGTTTTCAACAAAGAGGCCTGACATACTCAAAAATGTCAAAAACGACACTGATTTATAGTGTTTCATGTTTTAATTTGGGGGCTTGGAGGTTTCTTTTGGGGGGCTAAGCCAACCAAAAGCCCCCGTAGCGACGGACCTGAGGAGACTGTGGACAAAAGTCGAATAAGCTGCAGATCATACTATTTGTCGTACAAGCTTTTGTGAATGAGTGCAGCTCATAAATTACACTACAACGAACTTACAATGCAGTTAACTACAGGCTAGGTTAGAGAGCTCAGTGACAGCTTAAACTCCAAAAACAGCACACTTAACCTAAAACGTAATGTACATGTCAGGCAGGCTAGAAATGAAGTGCGTTAGATTAGCTGTAGGCTATGCTAAAGGTGACCACCGATTAGCATTAGACCTTCCAGCAGGGGTGTAGTGGAATGGGAACGGCGTTCCAACACCTTTTTGCACTAGGAACGTTACCGGTACTTGAAGATTTAGATTTTTCATTTCAATTTATACGTGTAGCGCCTGGAGCAGGATAAATGAATAAATGACAAGTTATCACGTGTATAGCACCGTAGCACTAAAGTGAAACAGGAAGATCCAGTGTGGAAATTCTTGTAGTCTTCCTTTATGTTTGGTGTAGGAACACCGTTCCTACACCTCTTTTTTAGCAATACACCCCTGCCTGCCAGCAACAACTTTTAAACAATTGTTCAGCTCAGCACGAAATCAGATGCTTTTTTATCGACCAATATTCTGCTGTCTTTAATNATTTTTTTTCAACCTACAGCAGGCTACAGTATTTCTAAAATTGCGTTACNACGATATACAGTAGTCGCGTTTCGTACAAAAAATTGAATAAATGAGCAGAATTTGGTCATTGACTCACTGCAAACTTCGCGTTTCCAAACATTGTCTGATCATTTTCGTTGCCCTCAAGCACAATTGTTGTTTTCGAGTGTTTTTGGTATGTTTGTCTCTACACGTTCTCCAAGCGTTTTTTGGCGGGGAGGGAAAGTTGTGCTTGTTTTCGAAATAATATACCTTTTTTTGACCTTNAAGTTATTTTCCATGGTCAAATGTTTTCGAATCAACAGCATTTTTAAAAAATAGTTTGTGATCGATAGTTTGCCACTGATGGGNAGGTGCTTTTGTAAACANATTTCGCCATTTTGGCTAGACAATCGATGTGCAGGGGCGTAGCGACGTTAGATGGCGCCTGGGGAAAGAAACAAGTTTGGTGCTTCCATGTTCGAACCTGAGATCTTTCGGAAGCAAATGTACTGTTTTGAAAAAGTGCTTATGGCATTGCTGTGACTTCTTGGCCCCCCGCAGTGATTCGGCCCCCGAGGAATTGTGCCCCCTTGNCCCCCTCGTTACGTCTCTGGTGTAATGCAATAAAAATCGGAAANTTTTCCGAAAAGAAACAAATTTTCAAGACCGAACGTCATGAAATTCTATTCCATGAACATCTGCAATTTTCGAACACAATAAGCCTACCGCATGGATTTTGCACAGACTGCCAACAAAGGTTATTGGCAGCATGTCAAGTTTCTTCGTGTAGTTTTTGTGTCACTTCTATGCCTGCCTCACGCGTTTTTTCGGTGTGGACCTGTGCTTGTTTTGCTAATAATAAAACTTTTCCGACATTCAGCAAGTTACTTTTTTAAGGTTCGTTAAGTTTTGAGAATAATTTCTGAATTTCTTGAAGGCCGTTTCTGCTCCGGAAACGTCCCAGTAAGCCTGGGTAATGGTGAGAATGTGATTTAGCCACTATGTGTATGAGGTTAGTTTTGTTAAAAAAAGTTACCTGAGCAGTTAAGTCTTCACTGCTATGAAGTCAGTGCACATCCGGATGAACCCGTCCTTGAGCCACCCCCCTAAAAAAATCCTGGATCCGCCTATGTTTAGGATGTGTGAAATTAAACGAAAAACAATGAGCAAAACAGAATGTGATTTGTCATGCAATAACCTAATCTCGAAAGATGCACATTCTTGATAATTTGCACAAAGTCGATATGCATATAAAAAGATGCATTTAGCTTGAATGCATAATTGCAGAGTTAACGGAATCATTTTGCACTGAAAGTCTATTAGTGATTTGTTCAAGTTTTATTTTTTGTGCGTGAGTTCCATTGTTGCAGAGTTTTGCTTCCAATCGGTGGTGAGCCCATTAATCGGTACTTGACTGTTCCAAATGTTGTTTATGGTGCTGAAGCAAGGAGTCTATCATCTTCACTGTAGCTCAGTTAATTTTCGGGCTAGAATCGAAATGGACTTATTCCCATTTGTTCATGTTCTCTACTACCATAGCTCTTTCTATCACTTGCTTCTCTTCACCCATTTGTACATACTTTTCTTTCCACATTAAGGTTGTATTTATTTTGCGTATGTTTAGCATGTTTTGTTTTTTGGTCGTGTATTTGTGATTACGTGATTTTTTGTTGCAGCTGCTATTCTTTTGCTTTGCAGGAGCAGCGTGCATCATATCCCACGTTGGACCATTTCTGGTAAATAATGAAATTCAAACACTATATCTCAACATATCTCATCCCAAAGGTTTCCAACCATCATACCCATGCTAAAAACTGCTGAAAGCATTTGCTGAGCTTGCTAGATGCGAAAGGGTTATGACAACCTGGTGTGGCAGTCTTCTTCTAAAGAACAAGACCACTACACATTTAGGACAATTCCACAAGAGCACTGGTCCATAGGAATGTCCATGGCACGCCCAAGTTAACAATTAAGAAACCCGGACCCGCCGGTCTAGCTCGACACTGCTCAGTTTATCACAACAAGATTGTATTCACTCATGGTTTTATTAGTATAACTTTAAGCACTGCGATGCACCTTACAACAGGAGTTTATAATATGCTTTAACATATACAATCTTTATTACCAGTAATCAATGGTTGATGCGCAGTTCTATTATGTCCTAGAGTGGGAGAGAGAATAACCCATATTGTTATGCAGTCGCACTACGACCTGCTTGAAAATTGGTTAGAACTTCGGTGATTCTGTTAGTCTAACCGTTCTGGAATAATAGTTAGCTACAAGTTTATTCTGGTTCACGAATTAACCAGACCCCACAAGTTCGCCAACTATATATCCGTCAATTTGTTTTTTTCCAGTGTAGTAAGCCCACTACTGGTTTAGGTGAAAAGCTTGGTAAACCCACTGCTCGATTTAACCTAGCAGTGACACAGGTATATATCAATTTTATCATGTATTTTCATTGGTTGATTCCCGTCTCGCGATCCTCGCGATCACGCGTTGAGCGCGTGCGTCTGTTGCAATCGTGCGTCCGTGACGTCACTTTTCTAGGAGTGAAAATCAGTCCGGAATCGTTAGTAATTTCGATTACAATTTTTGTCATGGTTTGGACTACGTTTTTAGTGTTATGTTATAAGGTTTTTGGTTACTCTCTCCCAACAGTATGGTACAGTAAATGCGTAAGTACAATTTTACAATACATCAAATAGACAATCATAACAACATTCCAAAAAGTCAATGTCTTAGTCGTTGTTTAGTGTTCTGCTTCATTCGAATCATCGTGAACCCATCGGTCTTCATTCGCTGTTGTTTCATCATCACAAGACGTTTCATGTTGAGGAGAAAAACGAACTCAACACCGGGCACCGAGTTTCATTTTTTCTAGGTTTTATACTTTCTGTGCCGCGCCCAGATCCATGCGGTCCTGAGCACCTAATCCAACGATAGAGAACAGTCACGACCCCAGCATTCCCTGCACAACTACGTTGATCATTTGCTGCTCTTCGTCATGCATTATGCAACATCAAGCGTTGAAACTCGATAATAGCCTAACACAGGGGTCCACAACTACTTTTTGGCGAGACCCTAAAAAATATTTCTGAATTCTCGCGACCCAAATATTTCATGAGCATGTAATTTTGTGGAAAATACTCTATAATTGCATATAAATGTGAGGACTACTATTGACAGTAGGAATTTTCATGCAACAAAACTGTATGAATCTTCGCACATAAAACAGTCAATGATTGCATTTATTCTGTCTAATGAGAATGGTAAATTTAAAATGTTAATTTAAATCATTTTGCAACCAACTTTGGATCGCGCTCCACTATTTGAGGACCCCTGGCCTAACATAGCTAAATCAATAGTTATGGGCAATGACCCGATAACCTTCCAGTTCCTTCAATGCCCTGCCGTCCACTCTTGCCAAATTGTTTTTTCTTGCTGGAATACTAACTATTGCCAAATAAAATCAACTCAACTCAACTCACAAATGTCTCATGCTCATATTCTTGTTGTCTCTTCTTTGTCATGCAAATCGCGTTAAATATTAATACCAGAGTCTAGTTGTGCGTAATGTTAGAATACTGAGGACCCAACAGTGTCTTTTGTTAATTTTTAAAACCTTTCGTAATTGTAAAAATAAAACATGATTTATTGAAAACATAGGTAGGCCTACAAGTTTTATTAACGCACTAAAATACTTATGCATGAGACCTCCGCCGAATACCTGATGCTGCCACATCGATTCAAACAATTAAAAACTTTAGGTTTTCTTTAGGCTTTGGAAGAATTATCCGACTGGGCCCTGCTTTCACCTTTTGTGATGATTCAAACCAGCACATATCTGTATTCAAGTAACTTCACTCCACATGTGAAAGAAGCAAGGAATCTATCGCAAAATTTTTAATAGGAAATCGATTTCACGTAACACTACATATCGTCAGTCCTAAATATTATTCAAATAGAATCCTGTGGTATGATCAGCTTGATCGTACTCAGATGGAGAAGCAATAATTACACTGATTGCATTATTGTTTGAATGCCTTCGTTTCTCTCACACTACAGGATCGCTGTATTATGATAAGGGAATGACGTTACAGTTGGGGCGTTGTTAAAATGTTTTGCTCCTGTCAGTGTCGGTCGTGTGCAAACACCTATTCTGTAACGCGTTATTGCCTTATGGCTAACCATTTTTTGTACTCTTCTGATGTTTGATTGTGCATATGATATGGACCACGTGCCTGAAAAAAATTAATTATTATATTGCACCTACATTGTGTCAGATTCATCATAGAAGTATTCCACGCTTGGTCGCGTGGATGACGTACACGTGCAATCTCTCCTTTTTTCAATGTTTTAGTCAAAGATGCTGCTTTTGATGTTAAAACATCAGAATAATGTTTTCAGAATTTTTTTAGATGGTTAATGTTCATGCTGCAGATTTTATGTTGAAAGCGAATTTCATATTGTAAGCGTTTGTTTTCTTATTTTTCATTTTCTGCAAGTTAAGTTGTGTACAACTTTGCCGAACGCTTTGACTTTGAGTAATTCAGATCGTCACTTAATTCGTCTCAGTCTTGTAGGATAGGCTAGCTAGCATTTTCTGTGGAAAACAGGAATTTGTATTGTGTCGAAACAATAGTGGTTGTAATAGTTGTAGGTGTTTGTTTGCGAGATTGAACGGAGACGTAACGCTATAAATAATACTGTACTTAGGCGTACAGAAACTCAAGTTCAAGTTGCAGTTCAAGTTAATTATTGTTTTGATATGACTCAGCTATTAAACAGTAACAATAGTGAGAGCCATCGTGCAATAAGCTTATAAGCTAACCAATTGTCAGTGGAAATCAGAATAAATGAAAACACAATGGCAAAATAACCAAAGAATGTACAAACAAACAATGTATCAAAAGAAGCAAAAAGCAAAAATATGTACACAAACAATCCAAAATGGAGTCACAAAGAAATGCAGCATATATCA
>JGI24158J21664_10011383_pt1 | contig 11839 bp, 10 predicted proteins | sample Ectturendosymbi3_FD_21664 | JGI IMG/M metagenome (IMG submission 21664)
CCAGTTGTAACTGTTAAGACAGTGTAAATGTGGTTTTTGTCTGCATGACCGCAAAAACCTGCAAACATAGTGAATACATTGCTACACATTCAAACTAGCGTTTGTGTAACTAAATAATGTATATTTTATTTTATCGCAAACTCGTGGTCCATATCACAAGCACAATCGACTAATACAAGAGTACAAAAATGCGTAGCTATAGCGGATGGCACATTACACAATATGTGTTAGCACACAATCAACACTGAGAGGAGCAAAACACTATAACAACGCCCCAACTACAATGCCCTTCACTCATCATCATATAAGGATTCGGCAGTGGGGGAGAAATGAAAGCATTTTAACATCAAATTTTGGGGTAGCCTAAACAGCTAAGAGAAAAAATAAATAAAATAAATCGGATGAGGGTGCACATTGACGCACAGAAGCATGCAAATTGTTTCAATCAAGTTTTCCTAGGTTCAAGTTTTCTTCCACAATTAACTACGGTACGTTAATGCGTAACCAGGATGACTATGACGTAATAATTGTTATGTTGCAGTGAAAGGAGCCTCAAAACTGAATACCTTTTTTAAAGAAAGAGAAACAAAGTTATAACATGGCAAAGACCATCATTCGCCTTTATACACAGGTATAAACTACTACTGTTCCAAACGAACTAAGTAGGCTGAGGCTTTAAAATTTTAGCTTCGCGGCCCAATTTGGCCCGCGGGCCACCAATTTGACAAATGTGTGCTGCAGCATGTTGCAGCCCAACAATGCCTGTCGAAAGCATCTCCTAATACTTTCTCTCTGTCAGAGAAAGAAAAATCTTCAATACGAAGGCAATGGTTACCTGCAAAAGATCTGCCGCAGTTGTAAAAAAAATTGGCAAGTAAGACAAAAAAGCAAACCGAAGTTGCTTCAGGGCTTTATTAGCCCTCTGCACTTCGTGGTTGCCACGCAAAACACATCCAATCCATGGTCCCAACTGTTTCACAAGTAATGACAAAAACTAAAACTTTCCCGCTGAACCATAGCCTGCCATGTGCCAACTATACTATTTATGTATCTTTTCCACGTTCCCAAATAACATACTCTATTTACTGAGCAGCAGGCCAAAACATGGGAGCTTCGTCAGGGCATCACGTCCTGTCCTTACACAGAATGGTTAGTAGTGTTTTTTAAGGAACAAGACAATTTACAAATTTTTCTGAGTCAAAACAAATTTATTGAAGCGTAGCAACGGCAAACACCTTTATCTTGGTATTTGGCAACATTTCACATATTTTTTGCAGCATTTTTCATCAGAGAAATGTGAGGTCTCGAGTCTCGGTTTCGGTTTTTATGGCAAAGTCTCGGTCTCGAAGTTTCAGCCAAGTCTCGGTCTTGGTCTCGGAGGTTACGGTCTCGGAGGTTGCGGTCTCGGAGGTTACGGTCTCGACTACATCAATGCTATTTATTTACTCCATTTTGGAATTTGGAGAATTGTTACACGATATGGTCAAAAATATATCACCAGCAAAGAGGGAATAAGAGTTTCATAGGAAGATCAGTCACATACAAAGCAAAAAGTTAGGGCCTACCGATGAATCCCGGAGTGTCCCTAGATTTAACTCCAGGTAGTTGACCTACATCCCCCAACAACAGTATAGGTCTAATGCTGTCTGCAGGGCCGGATCCAGTGGGGGAGGCTATTGGGACGATCTACCCCATAAGACATACGAAAGGAACTTCCCACAATTGTGTACAATTCGGAAAACAGCCTTCGCGCATTCGCGATCATTTTGTCGTCAATTGTTTTGTCATAGCAGTGTTGCGCAGAATACTTCATCTCTCTTACAGTAGCGAAGCTGCTATGTGACTTGACTGCCATAAATTACTGACACCCCTAACCTTACTGGTTGGATCCGCTCCGCTCCTGGCTATCTGGTTTGCAATAACTAGTTAGAAGCTTGTGGGGGAAACCTCTAATCCCATTAAAATGTTTCAACTTCCATAGACGTATCTCATGATCATGAGTATCGAAAGCCTTTGCTTAAACAAATCACAGAATACAGCACAAGGGGCAAGTCCTTTCTCTGTGTTTTGCAGAAAGTTTTCATGTATGTCGTATATAGCTAAAGATGTTGCTAACTCACTTCTTAAACCATAGCGGTGTTATCAACCGCAGTCCATACCCCCCGATTGGGGGAGGGGGCACGCTGTCACAGGGACCCAAAATTCAATCCAAATCCCAAAATTGAAATATGAAGCACTAACGAAATCAGTGAAGTTGGGGGCCCTTTGAAAGATAAGTGCTTATACATTACAGTTATTTTGGGCCCTTTTGAAAGCAAGGTATTTACACATTACAACTGGTGTGGGGGGCCCTTTTGAAAGCAAAGTAGCCTACTTATACATTACAGTAGGGTAGTTACACATTGCACTTGGTCTTGAGGGCCCCTTTGAAGGCAGATTACTGAATTATGATGTGGTTCGGGAAATATAATATGAGCCGATAATAAATTGTTCACCAAACATGAGGAATATCTTCGCGCGAAATACCTTGCGGGGACCCTAAAAAGGGGGGCCCGAGGCAAGTGCTTCGCTTGCCTTCCCTTAAACACACTACTGTGTATATACCCTGACAAATCTTTTATGAAAATATGAAACCGATTGAACACGCTCTGCTTCATCCGATATGCGTACTTCCTTACCTGATGTGCGCATGTAAACACTGTAATGTAAAGTGACCTTTATATAATTGAACACATTGAAGTTGCTGATGAATTTATGACTTCAAAAAAGACAGATGTAACCCAATTTTTCATAATTAAACCTAGACACCCATGTCGACTAAAAAACAGATCTATGTGGAAAAAACCCTCAGTGGGAGCCCTAGTCACATGCGGCAAAACGCCTACTACCGTATCTTGAAATGAACATTTGAAGATTTATTGCCGTGATATTGCTACTCAATAAAGAACAAGAGTAGGACTACAACAATCCGCTACAGAGTTGTAAACGGGCATCATATTTAAGCCAGAACCCGGCTCGAGCCCGAAATCACAAGCCGAACTCGACACATAATTTTGCAGCTCGATTTAGGCCCGAAAGCCAAATTACTGAGTGAATCAAGATGCGCAACCATGGGATATTGGTGACGTAGCAAAGTAAACCCGACTAAATAATTCACAATTATTCTAATCAGCTCGTTTGCATCAACAATAATTTCATGACCACAAAAGTGTCCGTCTTTTGATTCAGGCCCGAAAATCCCCCGAAATATTTTGACAAACATAAGCCCGAATTCGGCCAGAAGCCCGGCCCGGCTTACACCTCTGGTCCGCTAGCAAGTTTCGCAACCTCCTGCAGGCAAAGGATCTGACCTGAGTGAACTGCGCAGTTGAGCTAAGCGTTTCGGGGGCTTTGCCGTCACAACTTTGACCTGATTGGCCACGCGTTCATTCACCCGGTCCCACCTGCATGCCTAGTTGTATATGTCCAGAAGTCAGACTGTCACTTTATCAACGTGTTTTGTGAAGTGATTGTTGTAAAAAAATGTACTACGTCTAGCCCAGATAGTCTTATCTTATTTTGTACTGTATAGGCTAGTGGCAAGATACCTTTGGCACTTACGACCAAAGTTACACATTTGCGCAGCCTGCTGTTCAGACAGCCAGGTGGACTTAATTGTGTAGTTAGAGGAGTCTATTTAGCAATCACTGCTAAGTTGTCCCAAAACAGAGTAGTGCAGTTAGTGGATTATGGATGTTAGCTGCTGCGTCCACGTATGCCTTAGTCTATATTTGTTAACATTTATAGGCAATTTGAGACACAAAATGTTATTAATCTAAACATGTGCCATGCACCAGGAGATTAACAAGTCCAGACAACAGCAAGGTTTTTGCATGCGTATTTCGGCCAGTAAAAAGCCCAATGCGCACGCTTCATAAGCATATTTTACTTAAGCTCATGGTAAAGTTTATCAGTTTGTGCTAATGAAAGAAAACATTCACCGCGGCGCACATGCTTTGACCGGCCTCATATTTGCTCCTTCGCTAATAATGTTTTCAAAACTGAATGATAGGATTGATTCTGATTTCTTGCAAATTTTTTTTTACATTTGCATTTCATTACATCTGTAAATATAATCGCCGTCAGTTAAATGACAAGGATTTACGACCCAGTTCCTTTTGTTAAGCTCGTTCAAAAATTTTGTTGGAAACTACGAGTCTATTATGGGTATTTGTGGGAAAAGATTTATAATTAATTTGCACAATCTGCAAATGCTGTTCATGTTGTGAATTAAATATAAATTTTCAGAATGCCTAGCCCCCCCTGCACAAACATGAAGGCCCCTAATGGACGACTTTCTGGCGACGGTTCTGCCCAGGCCCGCAGACACATGGGGGTATTCGGGGGCAGTTACCCCCAAATCCTTTTTGTGGCCTCCCAAATTTTGTTTTGCTCAGAAAAATTTGTTTTAAGCAAACGATAGAAACAAAAATATTTCCGCCTAAAATCTATTTTCTCCCCCAAACCTTAAGACGTGGCTACGGGCCTAGTTCTGCCAAAATTGTGTCTCCAATTAGGATATTTTGTTTTGAAGGCCATTTGGCCTCGAGACGTAGCCTAACGTCGAAAACGTTTTTTATAAATCACCATTAGGGGGGCCCCTGTAAGCATTTTGGGGGGGAAAGAATTGGGCTTCTACGGCACTGTGAGAGAGCATATTTTGTTGCTCAATATATAGGTATACAATCGAGTATGAAGTAATTTTTCAAAAATTTTGTTAGTGAGTGAGAGGAGTGAAATAGGCCTGTAATTAGTACAAATATCTTTTTGCCCCCCTTTATGAATGGCGACTACTAGTGCATACTTTTAACTTTTGGTGTAGGTACCTCTCGTATGCAAATATTACACATTTAGGCTAAGAATGGGGATAAGCCATAATTTTAGTATGTGTATTGGGATGTCATTCATCTTAACACTCTTACATTCTACAGTAACAGCCTGTTGATGACAGCCTCGACTGCTTCAAGAAAAGCTTCATGCAGTACAAAAAATGATCTGGGCCATGATAGACTACAAGATAACTGCAGGGACTTGAGATACTATTTGCAATGTTCAAGTAAATGCGTTCTTGATTGAGAACGGTTTNGATAGACTAGAGGAAACAAGGTTCGTCACAGATGGCACACTGACTTCGACAGTCTGAATCTTACGCGCTNATGGTTCTACGAGTGCCGACTATCGCCCAATCAAACGCACAGCGTAAACCAAGAGCGTACGCTTGAAGTTACATTTGAAGATTCGGATCCTCTTGTATTTCTCGGACAACCTGGTGGGGAGAAGACAGGACTGTTAATTCCCAAACTTGCGCGTCTTCCAGCGCTCTTTCTGTAGGAACGGATAGTCTCCATGATAATGCGCAGGTTCTTCTGATGACTGGAACTTTACTTTGGTCATTGATAACCAAGTTTAAAACAATGAGAAGCACAGTGCACAAATACTGTGGTGCTCGGGATTACTTATTGCGACATCGTGTTTGTTCACCAATCACGTGACTTGTGACTGTTGATGCGCCATCATGACTCTGCCGACAAGGTTTTGAAAATCGACTCCTATCCAAGAGAGATGGGATGAAATACTTGATGAAATTGATTCTTCCGCAACGGAACCCATTTCAACAAATCCTGTGCAGCTCTCGTACACTTTGATACCTTTCATGTACCTCAATACAATGCCTAGTTGTTCTTTACCAGTATTATCGCACGATTGGTCAGCTATTACAGAAGAAAGAACGATTCGTCAGCCTCGCTGACAATCTCTTGCACTACCATACTGCTGGGTGCTGGCTCCCCTGGAAATCTCATTTTGTATCGTTGGGTTTGTACACTTGGCGTTCCCGGTCATTCGAGCATAACGCTTTTTTAAATCTTCATCCTCGGCTTCGATACAAAATTGAAGAACCTTCAAAAAATTTCCCTCATCGTCGGAATGTCTGCGTAAAAGGATGTTACTTGAGGCACAGACCATCACAGTCTTAACAATGGAAGTCTTCATGCTTCTGTTTTCTCTCGTTTACATAGAATGTCTTGCCTCCAAGCTCGCACACACACTTTGGCCAGTTTCCATGCTTTTGACGAAAAGTTTCACAGCAGAAATTGCTCATTTGTAGTAAACAGCACATCGGTGACCAACAGCCTTAGTGTATTTCTTGAGGTCATGGCGATAGAGACTGAACCGCGTCGCCCAAAACACCAAAAGTACCAACCACAGAAATTGTTTGCTGATCGACCTGATCCTGCTTTCAGGCGTCGAAACTCGAAAGGATCGAATCTCCGAAAACAAAACATGTGACCACTGCTTTTCAGTCCCAGAAAGCGAAAAGGTTTGTTGAAGAGACAAAACAGAAGAGAAAAAACGTTCCTACAGTTCGTGATGTTGGAGTGAAATAATTGAAATAAAAAAGGTTGCAATCATCTTCCTTGAACGTGCGGAAGTGCAACTTTATTGATGTAGCTGCTGCACCGATTAGGGTCCGCTCTGGCATCACCCTCCCCCAAAATCACAACGAGGCATTCACTTACAGAAAACCGTTGCAAAAACTAGAAAAGTCGTTAATTTCTGTCATATCAAGGCCTTAAACAAATATTTTATACCTATTCAAAACTTTCAACGGAATGATATGCATGCGGGGTAAAGGAATCATTTTCAGTACAGCGATGGGAGAGGTGTTCAAGAGGTAGTTGGTACAGCTTGAAAGCAACAACAGAAGGCATCAATTATTCCACTTATTTGCGTTTTTCGTGAAACCAAGCTTTGAAGATACAGTCTGAACATTTCTACTATTTATACATTGATTTCGACAACCACCGCTTTGTGGGTTGCGACGCAGTCATTGCCTTATTATCCCATAATAGCAGATCCATCAAGTTGCCAGTTGAGATTTTTTAATCACAGTCGAAAAAACATTTGGAGAAAATTTTTTTTCAAGAGAAACATGAAAGCCGGTATCACATTTAATTCCTGACGCACGTCTTGTTTTCAATTACAGTCAGTCCATCCACAACCACACCCTTTAATCGTTTATGCCACGTAAAGCGCTCATTGTCGATAGGCTGTAATTTGTCGCATACGCACTGGACTGTGGTTAGTGGTACTGCCAAGTAGACATAATAAAATGCTTTCGTTGCCGGAAACCTTTGAAACCAACAATACCACTTGTATTTGACAATTTCTCATACTGTTTTGTGAAACGATACTAAGAAATGTTGACTAATGAGATGATGTACAAGTTAGGCGAGAATAGATTAGTTTTTCCCAGAGTTCGAAAATCTGCTAATCATTCAGGACATGTTTGGGAATTCCCTTCATCTAAGTTTCTTTCTTACAGGTAAGCTTTTATAACCTTGCAACATGAAGGTTTGTGGGAACAACAAATGCAGAACCTGTCATTCCATGAAAAGCTCAATCTGCACTGTGCACCTAGGATTCCTGGTTATGTTCCGGGTTAAAACAAATGTTAACAGCAATAAAGTTATGTTTATTTTACGTAACGTCACTTCCGTATTTCATTAAACAAAAGTTAAATCACAAAAGAACGTCCATCGTGGAAATCGGTGTTCAACATCCATGCGATTTGTCTTTCCTGACTCAATGCATTGTGTGGTGGATTTTGTTATTTGCAGCAAACATATTGCGCCGGTTGGTCCACCCTTATTTCACAACATACAGTTAGATGGTGATTTACATGCTGCAAATTGTTAGAACGATGGGGATAGGAGATATTTTCAAAATGACTTATTTATTCGGGGTATGAAGATGCTTGAGTTAGTTGTGCCAATTTTCCTTGATCTAGGTGGTATAACGGCGAGGATGTTGCCCAAAAAAATCTGACACGTTGGTGTAACTTTGCCGTTTACTGTTTCTTGCTACAGGAAGTCTGGTGAATTTACTGCAATCGTCGTTTTCTGTGAGATCACAAATCATAACTGATTCATAACTGATATAATCATAGACTTTTTAATTCATGTGCTATGTCAAAAAAAAACAAAGTAAAAACACAGGTTTAAACAAAATCAGGTTGAATGCTTTTTGAAAACAACTGCTTTCATAGAGAACAATATTTAAGGAATTGAAGTGCAAGATGTCGTTTTCGCAATGTCTGGCGTGATTTCTTGACATTTCCACTTTTTATTCTGTTCCAGAATTCGACGTCCTTTCCCAGCAACGCTGTTTTCATTGTTACGTCACAATTGAATACAGTGAAACACGCCTGAAAAACATTTTTAACTTTTCATACTTTATTGTTGAAATCTTTGAAATTTAAAAATGAGTTGAAACCCATGCAAGTATGTTGTTTCCACCAATGCTACAGACGTCTTGCCGTCTGAAGCAAGTCGTTCCAGTCGTCCAAACCGCGTGGGCCGCAAATCAACAATGGGAATCCAGGAATTCCGGGACCCGAGCTAAAGATTTTGAGGTGGGATCCTTTAACAGAAGCAGGCACTCAGGCTTCTAGAAAAATCACAGCAAATACAACGCTTACCCATATCGCGTGGTATGTATACTGCATATCCTGTTGTTTTGAATCTACTCGTAATGCATACACTTATAACAAGTAAACAACCCATATCTGGAAGGTTGGTTTTCATCCGGCTCATAAAGTCTGTAATTCAACGAGATTTAAAGCATTGTTTGGACTGTAGAAATTCTTTTAATCTCTGTTTCTGCATTTATAAGTACCGCAAAGGAGCGCGTTTATGTCAACTGGGCACCATAGACGTTTGGAGGGGACAGATGCGTCCAAATGCCTTACCTAGATCCGCCACTGGTGATGATAATGGCCCGTTTGATATCTGAATTATGTATAATCTAGTTGCTGGTGACTCGTGTCTCAAACAGTACCTTATCTTGGGTGTCAAGTGTCACATAGCTTATTATATTAGCGGCGCCTCGTTGCATGTTCCTGGCCATAGCATTGCGGTGCATTTCGTTAAAATATCAGATGTAGTTCAATGATTCTGCTCTTTCTCGTACAAGTCAGTTACCGGTAAATGTTTTCCGCTCTTTCGGACCATGCAGTTCATGGACGTTTCGCAGATGTTGGCGCAAACATCCAGAAACAAATTAAATGTATCTTTAAACCTCCAACGCAGCGCAATTGAAGGGTTTTAATTTTGACGCTGTGTAGATTGATTTACTTCACCATTGGAAAATTTTGGGGAAAGAGACGAAAATACTTTTTGATCATTCACCTCCAGCCGACATTTCTGAATCCGTTCCTACGTCCTCATATAGGCATTTTGCGTATCCAGAACCATTGTGGTAACGTGATGAAACCATTCGCTGTAGTAGCCGTAATAGACCAAGTTGCATGAAGTTATTCGAAGCTATGTGACACTTTACACCCAAGGTAAGGTGTGTGACCAATGTCGTCGCTTTATTTCAAACAAACTAAGTAATTTACTGCGAAACGACCTGGGCAAGATTGAATAAAAGGTTATAAAAACTGTGTTTCACCAATACTTCTGAATGTTCACAATAAATACTTGAAATTACTGACCACGAAACGTTTGTTAATTTCAACTAAATGCGCGTATGATGTGTTTCACCAAACGCCACTTTATTGGCTGACCAAGGCAGAACCACCAACAAGTGTGTTCTTTCGATCAGGACAGGGTTGGACTTGAACTCATCTTAAGACTGTACTGTCTGAAACCAGACTGTGCCGACATCCATAGGCGTAGCCAAGGGAAGGGTTCATGTGGCCATGCCCCCCAAGTTTTAGCATATCTGGTCATTTTGTGCTTTGAGTGGCGGTATCCCAAACAAACTACTGTTGCTAACCTAAAATCAAACATTTTGTTCCCCAAAATTTTTTTGCCCTCCCACCAAATTTTTGGGGTGGCTACGCCACTTCCGACATCTACATCTCCAGTACAGAAGCTTACCACGATATGTTGGAGTGGATTGCTATCAGGCGCGTAAAAATAATAATTTTTGAGAGAGAGAATCGTGAACTTTAATAAATAATTGGCTTTACGAGCCCATGACAGTTTTTGTTCAAACGTTCGATAATTGCCGTCCAAAATTTGGGGAAGTGACGCGCGCTTTTATCACCCCTGGCTACACCCCGGATACCCATTAAATCATGTACGAGGTATTGACCAACACAAAACAAATGCATAGCTGCGTGCACTGAAATGAGTCATTCCTCGTAACCAAGGTCTCAAATCACGAGTGTCTGAACGAATCGCAAAGTTTTTAGTTTAAAACAAAAGATAATTGATCTCGAATTTATTGCATGTACAGCAAAAAGCTCAAGAATCTTACACTGCCTGCAATGCCTGCAGGCAGTGCAGGCAGTGATTGAAAAGCACCGACCAGTTATTCGCATGTTATACAAACTGTAGTGTAAACTATGCTTCGTTTCTGGATCAAAGCGCTGCTCTGTCGAACATTTGTTGCTGTGCATATCAAGCCCACATTCAGGGGGGAACCGGACAATTGTCCCCCCACGAAATATTCAAAAACATGCTTGATTGTTAGGTACAACAAGTTACAATCATTTTGCTTCCCACCCCTAGAAAATATCAGGATGTTTGCGCCCCATGGTGTACAATACCGGATATCTGCATATTAAAAGAATCCAGAGATAACTAAAGATTAATTGCATGCATAGAGAAATATCTGTTATCTACAGAATCAAGAAAGGCTGAAACAAGTAGTCATCACAAACAGCTCTTTCAAAGTGATCAGTCAGTCGTACATTTTAAGAGAATAATCACTGCTTTCATGTAAAGTATACTTAAATGGAAAACTACCAGCAGTGAGTGTTTTTTTAAATCGACACATGATTCTTAGCATAAGCGTACGGGAAGGCATTTTACTGAGGGGGGCGGAAAAAATTTGCCCTGAAAATAACAATTTGCCCTAAAAATAAACAGTATGCCCCAAAACTAACTTTTTAAAATTAATCCGAATTGGGCCTGAAACCCCTTGTAAAGCTGTTCTTTATAGTTGAATTCGTTTATAACCGCTTCGTATGTAACGTCAATTCGCCTGCAACGTTGCATTTTGTTAGGTGCCGATGGCACCTTCTACATCAGGGGTTCCCAAACTTTCCCCGTCCGTGTACCCCTTCAGCTTTTCGATAGATGAGCGTGTACCCCTAAACATGGGCGCCGGAGGGATTATTTCCAGGAAGGGGCCAATAGTGGATTTTCCAGGGGTGGGCCAAAAATATTTTTGCAGAGGAGGCCAAAAGTTGCAAAATTACATTTTCACCACTCGAAACTAAGAAAACACCCTTTTTTTGCAAAAATTGATTGGAAAATTTCAAACGCTTAGTTCGGCCTTGGCCTCCACTTCCGAAGCCCATGCCCCTGAAAATTCTTATAATAAACAGGCTGAGGAAGACAACAAAAATATATTTACCAATAAGCATGCAATGATTTTTGAAATAATATTCAATTATTTTTATTTTAATATTTTAATCTTTGAACCAGACATGAAGTCCATAGAGCACAAGCACGCACTATCTGCACAAAACACATTGATAATAACAGACACAGAACATTTTGTATCGGCGTTGGTGGTAGGACCACAGGAATACCGATACTTGTTCGCTAACTTGTAACACTTCGTACNACACTACATTACAGACACATCTTCAACATAGTTGTTGGCTAAGTCGTAACACTTGGTACAACACTACATCCAGAGTTGGACGTGAAAATCGCATTTAAGAAATAGAGTCCAATCTGACTCAGTCCTGGTGAAGTACGAATGGTTTGTGGCCTGCACACATCCTCAAACTAACACTGTAACGTCCGGGCACTCAGTCACAAAGTAAAATACGGTTGTA
>JGI24158J21664_10011384_pt1 | contig 11838 bp, 6 predicted proteins | sample Ectturendosymbi3_FD_21664 | JGI IMG/M metagenome (IMG submission 21664)
TTTTGCCCCCCCCCCCTGCAGCATTCAAATCAAGATTTTATCGTCTACTTGAAGTACTGGCTGCAGTTTAAAGCCAAGGACAGCATTTTTGTTGTGAAAAAGTATTACGTCAGCATCAAACCCATCCACATTTCCAATTGCAACTCAAAGTTGTAAACTTGGTTCATAGAAACGAAGTTTAGATCACTCGCTTAAGTTAAAACTGAGATGTATCGTCGAAACAATCTTATATAACCATCAAAACATTGTTGTGCAAATATCAAAATGATTTTATGTATACATCAAAACAATTTTGTGCAACCTTAAAAATAACTTTGTGTAACCATCAAAACAATTTTTTGCAACCAACTAAACCTAAAAATGATTTTGTGTTACCAAAACATTATTTTTGCACAACCATCAAAATAATTTTGTACAACCATCAAAGTAATGTTTTACAACCATCAAAATAAGTTTTTACAACCATCAAAGCAGTTTTGTGTAACCATAAAAATAATGATTTTTTTGGCGATGACCACCTAATCAATTTTCGTTTTCCGCAAAAAAATATTTGTTTCTGCCTTATCTTTCTGATTTCCTTTAAGTTTAATACACATTTCGGTTTATCCTTCTCGGGCTGTTGACTCACCGCCAAACGCGGTTGCGCTAGAGTGGGTGGTGGACACAAAAAGGTGCCGGAAAAAGCTTAAGCCGTTTTTGGGCTTTCCTACCTTCTCGGAACGTTTGCCAACAATCTTCCATTGAAAAAAAGTAATGATTTGATCAATTACTTTTGACATTCCTCAAAGAGCTCTGACAGGGAATAAGTTATCTCCCCTGCCCATTTCGCGACGCCACTGGCCAAGACGTGAGAAAATAGATTGAGGTTTCCATTTTTATTACAAAAATTTAGAAGAATGAAGTGAAGATTTGTTTCTGCAATTCATTGCTGTCGTAAACGCTTTCGCCTTGATTTTCGCCTTCAATTTTCTTCGTGATTGTTCGTTTAATTCTAAAATAATCTATTTTCCTTTTCATCAGCTGGGAATGGAACAGTTTGGACGCCGTACCGCGCCTTTGACCAAGTTCAGAAACTACGGCGAGAGCTCACCAGTCCCCCTGCTGTGTCGGCCTCCACACCGGGCCTCAGACCTAAAACGGCCCCTCCTTCTGAACCAATGTTGATCTCGCCGTCACTTACCGGAAGTGACGGTGACTTCCACCTGCCGGTGACATCACTTCCGGCCCATGATTACACCAATCCGAACAGCGTTCCTGACTCCACCGACCAGGTCGTGCAGGAGGTCAAGGACGAACTGGCCCGTCTCATGGGGGAGAAAAAATCAAACACGCCGATGTGGTCGAGAAACGAAAATGGCTGGTGAACCCCCTGCGTCGTTACTGGGACGGATTCGGCCTTTCGCTAGTTACATGGCGTTTGGGGGATGACTGGGACTGTGAAAGCAGCAGCGTCGTGTAGAAAGTCTGTGTCTTTTCGCCGAGTTGGCGGCCGCGTCCTCATTTTTTTGTAGTCCTTGTTGTTTTTCGCTCTGGCAGAGACCGAGCATGCAGACAATGCTCTCTGCCACGTCTTTGCTGTTCTATGCGCGTTTGTGACGTTGCGCGTTCAAACGTACTCTTGCGTTCTTTCAGAAAATCGTACTGTTATATTTTTTCGCCTGCACTTGTGATGAACGTACATTTTCGATTCTTCTGTAGGAGGATTAGATCTCCAATGTTCGTATTTCCTACGTTTTTATATTTTTAGCTTCGCGTCATGTAGTAATTTAGAAAAATTCTGTTGTCTGTTACTGCAAGTGTTTCGTATCTTTCAAAGTTCTAAATAACCGTGTGTTGCTCAGTGTTCTTGAATGTGTCTGAGGTTTGTCTTTTTAGCAACAAGTAATTGACTGCGACGTTTTTACCTTGTGGTGACTTCTTCACCTGATTTCATCGTTCTTACACATTGTTTCATCATTCCTACACTTGATTTCGTTTCTCCTTTACGCGATCGTGGATAGGATGCATAATTGTTGTGAAGTTTTACTTTACAAATAACAGACGATTTGCAACAGTTGATTAGGTAGTCGGCCAAAAACAATAAACACAAAGTCGCACTTGTAGTAGGGTTGAAAACGTCTGATGCTGTTGAATCGGTATTTTGCGTCATCGTCCCGTGCTTTCGCGCTCTTTTTCCCACATTCCTGAAGTTGTTCGTCGTTCTTTCAAGAAGCGACTCATCTCTGAGGCGCGGGACGTTATGATTTTTCAAGTGGGTTTCTGTGTGATTGCGGGAAAGAGGTGGAGTTTGCGTCTCACACTTGTTGTTGAAAGGTTTCTGATGAATCCGATTACATCTGTTCTTCAGAAAACTTTGTCAGCAGTGAAAGCAGTGGTCCCCAAACTTTTTCTGACCGCATACCATTTGGGGTCCCTTACTGTCACCGCGTTGTTCCAGGGAAACTCATTCAACCAAATATTATTCGATCAAAAGTTTGGAAAACTAGACTTGACACAAAAGAAGCGACATGCGCAAAATGGCGGCGAGAAACATAATGACCATTGTTGAAAAACAATAGAAAATGTACAACATAATGACCATTGTTGAAAAACAATAGAAAAAGTACACCTGTATGCCAGAATCTGTTAACAGAACGTGAAAATTAAAAGCAAAACTTGTGAATGCAGTTTTTATTTGTGAAGAACAACAGAAGGTAGGTTTACTGGCGTATCACCTTGAAGGTCTTCGCGTACCACAGTTTGGGAACCACTGAGTTGAAGCGACCAACTTTTCAAAGTACACAAGCTGCGATCAATCGTCATCGGCTGTTGTTTTTTTGCGAGTGGTTACGACGTCACATTGCAATTGCACTTTGTAACAATCACATTTTCGCCGCGACGACCACCCGTTCAGGAATAGTTGGTTTTCGTTCGCGCTTCGGAATTGCGACGTGAACAGTCACCAGTCCTTCCTGACTTGTTTCGTAACAAAGAAAACGAGTTTTGCGCCGAATTTCGTCTGAAGATTTTAATCGTGTTCTGTGCGATTGTTGCTCACCCGCGCTAACGTGACCTGTTTATTTGCTGTTAGCGCAGCCTGGCCGAAGAGACGGGTTCGATTAAGACTCAGAAGACTTGAACGTACAACGTAGATTATCCTGTACGTGGATGTAACCTATTTTTTATGGCAGTATTCTGGACGGGACCTTTGGGAAAATTGCTAAAAACTATCCACGAAATAAGTTCGTAATACTGTTTTTTTAAATTTCGGCTGTTCGTGTTTGTGATGAAATTTGAAATCAAGGACTGAACAGAATGTCAGGAAACATTAAACTGAACGAAAGCGAAAGATTAATTTCGGTCGTCAATCGAAACAAGAGTTGTAAACGGGCCTCATTTTGAAGCCCAAACCCGGCCCGAGCCCTACATATATTTCTGAAGCCCAATTCAGNCCCAAAAGCCAAATTTATCGAGTGAGTCAAGATTCGATTGACTGCGGGGTATTGGCGTTGAAGCAGAGTAAATATGGCAAAATAATNCGCAAGTAACCATTTTGTATTGAAGATTAAATCAATTCGATTGCTTCAACAGTAAATGACGACAGAAGTGTCAGTCGTGTTGAAAAATTTTGTATTCAGGCCCGAATTCGGCTCAAAATTTTTGACAAACTTAAGCCTGAACGCGCGACTTACAACACTGACCGAAACAGCTTCCTCCGGATCTGCATTGAATCATCCATCTCCGTTGTTCAATTCAGACCTAACCTTCTTGATGTTGATCTTTGGTTTCATTGTTCGGCCTGTTTTCACAATAATCTGTCCAAGCGTTATCGGTAGGAATATGCTTAAACCATGTCACGTGGTTCTTTTTTGTTTCCTTGTGTCGACCTCAGCAGACAATGGTGGCGTTTTTGCCAAATGTTTTCTTTTCAACTATTACTGTCGTTATTATTATCAGCGTTTAGCGCAACGGTGTTGCTCGCTTACCTCTCGGACGTTCCTGTTCTTGAATTCAACTTTAAAGCATTTTTGTACGTGAGATCTTTCCTAATCAAGCTGTTGCTGTGACAGTCCACTGTAACTGTTGCCTCCTCTCATCATCGATCGCATGGCTAATCCAATCACATGCCACTGTGACGTGTACTGATACGATTGGCTGGTTGCTTTTCGCTTTACTGCGTGTTCTTCAAAGGTGCCCAATGTGATATTAAACTGTGTTTTAAACTTTGTAAGACAATTTATTTGTCTGTTTGACTGAAGACGTAATGAGGAAATGTAGGTGCACAAAGGCGAATGTGAAGAGGATTATTTGAAGTCGTAAAGGCGAAACCGAAGTGGTAAGGAGGCGAATGTGAAGAGTCCTTGTGGTGTAACAACCTAGCTAAGCCTTTGAAAACATGTTTCTTGGTTTGCACATAATAATTTGTCTAAATGAGATTAAAATTTTTGCTAATGACGCGCAGGCCCGCAACAAAGGGTGATGGAGCTGACGTTTGTATTATATGCAAACTCAGATTGTATGCAAAACCGTTGTTTTCGTACATGCTATCGATGTAAAACCCCCACCCCCCATTTAGAAAACTCTTCTCCCCCCTGATGTCCCAAGCAGGTTACGGGCCTGGTGACGCGTGAGCAGTAATGGCCTTCCTCGGGTCAAACCATTGATTGCAGTGCGATTTGAAGTAGATTGCTTGGCGCAAAATGCCGGTCGAATATTGAGCAGCATTGAGAATTTTAAGCAGTTACTTAGGCATTGCTTGTATACATGAATTTGCATGAAACGTTTAGCGTCCGTTTGTGAACAACCCCCCAGCACATGAACACTTCAATGCAATTAGTTTACAAAGCACTCAGCTTTTTATTTGTTTAAGTTTGTGCAAGTTGTTGCGGCTTTGCAACATCCCAAAATTGATTGTAGACCCGTTCGATGCTAATGAGACATAAGCTTGACTGTGAGCCGCAAAATTTCAATTTGTCAGGCAGGGTTTGAACGTAACGAAAGGATGAGGCGTCAGTTCTAAGAGAGATAGGGAAACAGTACTGGCGAAATCACCAACCTTTACCACGTGAACTTTCATGCGAGAAAAAGCAAACAACTTGGACAGCAAAGTCAGACAAACTGTCAAAGTGAACTTAGTCAAGCCACTTTTGAAACGACGAAAAAACAGATGGAACAAAGAGAAAAGAAGAATAGAGGCGTAGAAACACTCAAACTACAGCGGGCGTGTAATTCCCTGTAAGCTATGTTTTGACGATTGTCTTGGGCGGTATGTTCATACGTTGCTGCGTCTATTACCTTAAGCAGGAAGAAGCAGTTACCAATATGGAAGTCATAAGCTTTATTAGAAGTCATTGGCAAACAAGCCTTTCGTTGGTTTGGGGCTAGTATTCGAAATGTCTCCACAATCAAAGTTGGTTTTATACTCTGCAAATCCTTGGCTCAACATACACATCGTGTGGTTCAGTCCACAAGAAATACTAGAACGTGTTTGCATTTGCATATAAGAATATCAGCAAAATTTGGGAACCACAAGCACCGAATATTGCAACCAGCAATTAATGTATTTCCAAAACTGTATAGAACTTCAAACGTTGAAAATTTGCTGACCACCGACTTTTACAACTGTAATACTCAAAGGGTGAGCCTAATTTGCGAAAAGTTTTCAAAATGAAGGACATAAAGTCGGTGGTGGACTTTGGATTGGTGGGCCCGAGGCAAGGCTGAAAAGGAAACCCTGATGGCGTCACCATACTCAGCCAACCGTGTTAAGACCTTTTGATCAAGATTACGAAGGGGATATGAGGGCCACCCAAGGATACGTTCCTGAGACTACGGCATGACTGACGTAACAGAAAATGCACAAGGGTATTCATGATAAACAACTTAAAAAACATTGCAAGTTGTGAAGACCAAGCTAACAACACATAAATGTTAGACGATTGTGAGTTGATATCCCCTCCCACTTCTTTAGCTTTGCGTTCCATTCCTCTGCATTCACCACCAATAAACTAGAAAGTTCATAACACATTTTCCGCCCGGAAAAAGGGTTTATCGCCTTAATTTGTTTACAACCATGTCCTCAACGCACTCAAGGAAACCACAGGCAATAACCAAGCAGATTCAAAACAATAAATTTGTTTCAAATTTTATCCTTTTTCTTGATTCAAGAACTTGGCGTATATACAAAAGTATCCAGCATGAGACTTGTTTTGAAAAGCTTTGAGGCTGGATGAGTCAAAGCTGCNCTCATCTTGTATTGTCACCCGTTCGAAAAATGTGCATAACCTATACTTTTTTTAAAAACATTGCTATATTGCATCGCGAGAAGCGCCGATTCCTGACAGTGAAAAAATTATCATTTGGCAAAAAATTATCATTTGGCAAAAAATTTTGTTCTTGCTTCATAGGGCCTTTTCAGAACTTTTTGGAACAAATTTTAGCGCACAGTTTCTTTAAGGTATTGAAGCTTTTCCTTATTTAGAGATTGGAGATACTGGTGGGGCTCCTTTGAAAGTAGAGCACTTACTCATTACAGTTGCTACTGCGGGCGACTTTGAAAGCAGAGTACTTGCACATTGCAGTTGCTGTTGGAGCCCTTCAAAATCAGAGCACGTACGCATTGCAGTGGCTGTTGGGGGCCCCTTTGAAAGCAGAGGACTTACCTGTACACGTTGCAGATGCCGTTGGGGGCCCTTTTGAAAGCAGAGTACTTGCTTATGTTCGGTTCGGAGTATATTATATGAGTGGATAATACGTTTGTCACCACAACTGAGGAAAATTTACGCGTGAAACACCTGGAGGTGGGCCCCAAAAAGGGAGGAGGGCGAGGCAAATGCCTCACTCGCCTTCCCTCAAACACACCACTGCATACAATTGCCCTTTATCAATGTAAAATAAGACAAGGACAAACGAGGAAAATAAAGGACTGTCCTCTGAGATGAAGGACGGTTAGCCAGCCTACCACCCAATGTCCTCTTAGATATTTTGTAGTGAAATTTTCGCGATTCAAGTTGATTATCCGCAGTTTGCTGAAAGAAGTGGAAGACACTTGTTGGAAACATGTTGTATGTTTTATTATACGACCAATTCTGATTGAAGTGACCTTGTCAGACGCGTTCAATTTGCAAAACCCAAAAATTGCTGTCAGTGCGCAAACAGAGCAGTGCGCAGAATAACCTGTCTCTGTTGTAAACAATGCTGCAGTGCCTCTTGGAATTTTTGAGCGATGACTGTTGTGCGCGTGCCCATCGTTAGTTGCAATATCACAAGTATGATAGTTAAGCAGGAGATCACTGTTTGCCCGAACTTGAAAAACTTTCGTTGATGTTTCAACATCAAAAAGTCGCAGAAAATGAGCTTTGCTGCTCACAGCCAAATTGTTCACGAAAGTGCAATATAACTGCTGAAAACCAGCACTGTTTGCAGAAAACAAAGAAGTTTGTTGCGCTCTGGAAAAAAGGCAGTAGCTAGGTAAGGAAGTGTTTTACTGGCCTTAACAAACACGCCTTACTTTCTGTAATAAGGTCCTTCTGTGAAATATATTTTTTAGAGAAGCAGAATTGAGAACATCTTGCTGAATGAAACGCATAATTTTGGTTTGAAAATTTGACATTTTAGTTGCAATTGATATACCGAATAGTACGTTTGCGCTCAGTGAAACAAACGTGTGATTTTTTGTCGTCATGCGAAGACTGTTAAACTTTTAGTATGCATTTGTGAAACCTGAATCCCTCATGCGATTTGCAAAAGTTTGCAAATTATACGGAAATGCAACCGCCAAAATATGTCGAGTGTAGCAGTGATATTAAATAGAGTTGAAACTATGTCCATACGTTCTCTTCAATTTTTCAACTCATTTCACTTGTTCTTTTCGTCTTCACTGATTTGTTCTTGCGTTGGTCTGCAATTGGTTCTGTAAAACTTGCCCCACAAAATAAGCTTTTAAATAATATTTCCTGAGCGGTTGCCTGTGAATGCACTCGAACAATGGCAAATATTTTGTCCTGGCCACTGTCGACAAATCGTGCTCCGCCGCTCAGGGAAAAACGCAGTATGTTCCAATATGATAACTTGTCCTTTGTTCTACCCATTGTGATGTTTCATGCGGAACAAAGGGTTCTAGGATAAGGTCAAATATTTAAAAGGAAAACCGAAATACGCCTGATCTGAATCTTTACTGCATCAACAAAAGATCCTTTGCATTTAAGTTTTTCAATAGGGACATTGAAGCGAAGGCAGATTTTATCGTAGGTTTTATTGAAGTGCTTTCATATATGTTAGTTTTCGAATAAAAATAAAGGTGCGTGGTGCTTTACCACGGCCATTTCCACACCTCCCTACGTGGAGAAAGATCAGTTGTCAGTAGATTAAAGGACTAACCAGTTGCTTCCTTGTGCGACATACCAGCAATGGAGAATCTGGGGAAGGATTACGTAAGAAAGTTGATGGCGGAGGGGATCTAGGGTCGATAATTCGCATCTTTTGTAATGTGCGCCAATGTTGCTGCATTGTGACAGAGAATGGTGGTAATTGCAGTGTTCTGGGTGCCGGTAAGCCGTTGTATGTTACAAGAAAAGAAGTCGTGTAAGAGGCTGGCTTCAGATTGAATGGTGAATCACAGATACACCCAAACGCTACAAACGGAGCGGTCAGCCTAGTCGATATATATGAGCACTATTCTTGTCTCCCGACTTAGCTATCTGAAATTTTAAGTAGCCAATCCGAAGCTATACTAATGTAAGGTTCTCATCATTTTAGGCTCTTTACATATTTGCAGATGCAATAACACAAAACTTTTTTAAAAGGAGGCTTCGCTAGAGCAGTAGATTGACAGGAACAGAGTAACAGAAAACATGTGGTCCGACGTACCAGGACAAAACTCTCAACTGAACGAAACGCGATCAAAGCATTATTGCCATCTGGTACATATATGTACAAATTTGAAAAATTTGGTTTATTTATAAAGTGCTGAATAAATAAATTTTTGATTTGGTATATATGAAAAATTTGGTAAGTATTGGTATATTTCTGTCGATATGTTTTTTTTGAGACTTTAACCAAATTATTTGTCATATCGCAAAGGGTAAACAGAAAATCACAGTGCCGTTGAAACTATATACAATAACGTTTAGTGAGTTTGATTAGCATGGGAGTAAGCATGCACTTTGGGAAAGCGGAGAACGAGACAGGAAGAGAACTGAGAAGTTCTGAAAAAAACCTGTTCTTAGCTCTAGGAATGCGATTCTAATCAGCCAAAGGCTGTGCCGCAAACAGCAGAAATTTGAGGCATGGGGAGCTATTGTAACTTGTTGTGGGGCAAAATGATTGAAACTTGTTGTATTTAACAGCCAAACGTTATTGGAGCTTTGGCAACGTTTTTGAACATTTTCGGGGGCAATTGTCCGGCTGCCTTTCCATGGTTGCGGGCCTGGCCATTGACATTAAAAAGTTGGAATGTTGCTAATGAAAGTAACGGAAGATTAAGTGGAGATGAGTGACTGATAAAGATTGCATGGCTTGCAAAGCAGGATATTCTGGTGCTGTTCATTCCTTCTGCAAACTGTGCAAAACGTTACTGCAAAGTAGCTATTATGAAGCATAATAATGCGGTGGACCACAAAAGAAATGAAAATGCAATTGCAGGTGTTGGAAGGAAGAATTTTCCAGTGTTTAATAAATCTGTCGCTGATGAAGTTAACCAAATCGGAAATTGAACTAGCAGTTTTTTATGTAGCTGCGGCTCAGCAGCAACTGTTAATCATCTAAGATTCTAAGTGAAGTAGTAAAAAAGCGTGGAAAAAGCAGCAGTAAATTTTGATTTTTTTTGTTGCAGTTAAATGTAGGTTACTGTATATTTGGTATAGATTTACACTAGATTTGGTATATGTGTTGCAAGCAGGCAACCCTGATCAGGGCGCTTTTTGCACGCAGTAACACAGAGAATCAGAAACGAATCAGAGATTTTCCATGTACGAAGCTGGCTGTCTGAAGAAACAGCCGCTGGAAACAAAAAAAACTGTTTCTTTATAAAAGCAAACACAAAAACAAAAAGCACGAAAATGCGAATTGCGTGCATAGATCCACAGTAGATGAATGTCCTCTCGAACAAAAAGACCTGATGGGTTCTTGAGAACTGACATAAAAAATTAATGTTTTAAATTTTTCGAGTGTTTGCAAGTACAAAAAACAAATGACATAAAAATCAAAGGGCATGCAGCAAGAATGGAACTTTTCACTTTCGTGGTGGCATGGAGAACACCACAGTGAATGAACATCAATGCACCCTGTGGTAGGGACCCATGGGAAAAATATGGCAAAATAAACAATAAAAATATCACATGTGCAGAAATATTAGTTTAGGGAATAGCGAAATCACTGCATGCAAACAAACGGAAAACAAACAGAAACAGCATATTGCCAAAAAAATGGCAACGTGTTTAGTGAAATCTTTTAGGCCTGGGGCAAAGTTGCAACTCAACAACCAGGAGTAAGCCACCCAGGAAGGTGCACGTTGTGGTGCAGGGTGCGTGAACAATTGAGTTTTATGGTTAAAGTAAATGACAAAAATGTTGTATTGCCGAAGTCAGCGAAGCTCGGTAATGGACTTTCAAAAGTAAAGAGCAAGAAAAGTTTGGCAATTCGGCTCAAGGTTCGATTCCCGGTCCGGGAACCAGTGTTAAATGTGGGTCAGCCGTTGCTCTGCGGATAGCACTGGGTTGCATATATGCTCAAAAGCTGCTGATAGTGAAGTCTGATTTTTCCTTCTATGACCTCAAGTTTTGCCACCCGAAAAAGCGACCTGGTATTTTAGGCTGCCATCAGTCTTTCCCCCAGCAAGGCTGTTGAAAAACTCTTACCACTTCAAGTTATTTTACAGATTGGCAGATGCAGTAACACAAAACTTCGTTTACAGGAGGTTTTGATATAGCAGCAGATCGGCAATAGCGTATGGGGCGCCGTTCGTAAAAAACTTTATCGTACACATTTAGCACAAAAAATTCTAAATCGGAACAGATTTATCTAAATGCGTTCCGACTTTCTGATTTATCAGTTTTTTTTGTATTGAATGTGTCCGAAATATTTTTTTACGGCGCCCCATAGCAGCGTCGTAACGATAGCAACGCGTTCCGCTGACAAGCTGTGCCAACTCGCAACTGTTACAAAAAGTGGTCAGGGCGCGTTCTAACTCGCACGAAAATGCCAATCGAATCCACCATAACATGCAAAGCAGGACATTGTACAAAGCGTAACCTTTATTTGACTGGGAGTCTTGTAGGTGTAGGATATGAAAAGGAAATGTTGGATTTGCTGCGCAACAAACGTTTGCGCTTCTGCGCACGATCTCGTCTTTTTTTCTGATTAAAATGAAATGAAAAAATGATGTTTGAGTAAAAATCAAGTGTTTCATTGTTTGACATGTCTTTGGATGTTTGTTAAAAAGTTTGTCTGATTGGACTTTAACTGCAACGGAGCGCCTTTCAATTAACTTTTTATACTATAAGACAGCTTTAAAAAACTTACGTTTCTTCCTGGCAGACAATTTTTGCAAAATACCGGCAGTCCAGAGTTTGTCGAAAGACGTCTGAAAGTTTGGCGATTAAAACAATTTCCGTACTGTCCTTGATTCCATTGCACTTGATGCTTGTTTACAAGCGTAAGAAAATAATTATTGAAACACTTGTTGTTTACTGCTGTTTGTACTTTAATTACGACGTTGTCTGGAAAAGTTACGCTATTTGTGCTGAACGCTTTTGTGCACAGTCGGGTTAACTGCTCAACTTTCTGATTTCTCATGTTGCAATTTTTGTGTAAAGCTTGTTTGTACATGTTGGTGAAAATAACGCTTGTTTCTCGAAAAAA
>JGI24158J21664_10011386_pt1 | contig 11838 bp, 6 predicted proteins | sample Ectturendosymbi3_FD_21664 | JGI IMG/M metagenome (IMG submission 21664)
GTCTAATTTAAAGTTTCGACCAGAAAAACCGGGGATAATCTCGGTAAGTTTAACGCTCGCTTGCTCGATCTTAAAAAGCCTCTTCAGATTTAATCTCACTTACTATGTGTCATGATGAAGATGGATTATGTCAGATTTCAATAAATTCGTTCTTATTAGAAGTGAAGGCAGACGGAGTGTTGGAAAGCAGTTAGTTTTACCCACTGCTTCCACCTATCAGCTTTTGGTGAAAGCACCAAGTTGATTACATTGAGACTGGCTATTAAAATGATGAGGCTGTACAGCGTCCGCCAGGTGCTCTGTGATCGTCGGGATGCAAATCGCAAGCATTTATGAGACTGCAGGTTTCACATATTGTCGCATACCAGGGGTGTGCAACCTTTATTACTGAAGGGCCAAACGCAATTGAACAGATTAGACCGCGGGCCGCGCCTTCGTATCACACAGGCTGTCTAGTATTAGTATAGTGACCGGCATAAAAATCCACTTTGTTGTATTGAATTTGCCCGCGGGCCGCAGGTTGCACACCCCTGTCGTGTACTAGGCCTATAGTTGACGCAAGTACGGCAACTGCATCAAACAGGTAAATTGCATCATAAAAATTTCCTGTCACATCACAAGAAGAGATATTTGTTTCGCTTTGTTCATGATAACAACTAACAAGGGATAAAATTAGTTTTCACTTATTTTGTATTGGCAGTTCATTAAAGTTATTTTCTCCTAAGTTGTACATTATTTGTTTAGCTTGGTTAGGTTTTTAATAGCGCTGCTCAAGGGGCTAATTTGCAATTGGCTGGAAAAAGCACGCATCTGCCTAAATGCTTGCTGATATTAAAGGACACCATCTGGATTTTTTTGGGGGGCCCCAACAGCTTTTCACACGGCTCTGAGTGCTCGAAGCGACTGCGTTGGCGCTGAATTCAGTCTGGTCAGGCCGCGGTAAATCAGAGCGGCAATCCACTTGTCGCATTCGAGTTCTTCGTTCGTCATTCTACAGGCCGTTGTGAGTAACTGCAGAGGCTGTTGCAGCTCCAGACCGTGTTTACAGTTCGAACGTTAGTCTTGGGCTTTACTTTTATGTCTTGGCTTGTGTTAGTTAGGGTGCTCAGCTTTCCACTTTAATAGTGTTCAGTGGTAGTCAGTCTGTCTGGTCCAGTACACACTAAACTTCAATCATCGACCTATCAAGCAGCCACACTTTGTGCGAAGTAATGGACGAAGATGATCCACTAGAGTCGTCTGATTACTACAGAAACCCTCCGCAGAGAGCTCCCAGGAAACGTAAATCGACTGCGAATAATGACAACGCGTGCCAGACTTCCAGCAAACAGGATAATGTCGCAGATATTCTGCCAGTTACTCTATAGAGTCAGTCCGACCGAAATTAGGGAGCTACAGCCCACTTTTTCTCGACAACTGCATAAATGTATCGGTGCGATATCTTTCATGTTCTCCTTTGGGCAATGGCGATTTGATGATTAAGTGCTCGACTGCGCAGCTAATGAAAACGTTACTCAGTAGCACAAGCCTGTCAAATGGGATAACTTCTGTTCCCGTGAAAGCTTCGTCCTTGCCACCACGTCGGCTAAGGGTGTGACATACCATGTTCCCGTAGAGATGCAGACGGATGAGTTGCTGCAAGCTTTGCAAGCTCAACACGCGAAATTCGTCAAACGTTTCCACGTTTGGAGCACAGTCACTTCTGAATTCTCAGACACTGGAACTGTCCTTCTTCACTTCTCAACTCCAGAGATTCCAGCGGAAATCCGAGTAGGTTACTTAATATTTAAGGTCCGTCAGCACATACCAAAGCCGGTCCGTTGTTTTAATTGCAATCGCTTTAGTCATATAAGTAGCCATTGCAAAGGTAAACTCAGGTGGAGACGACTGCACCGCAGCTACGTCACGATGCCCTAATTACCGAAGTCAGCACTCTGCCACAAGCAAGCAGTGCGCTAGGTACATGCGACAATCTAAAATGCTACACAGCAAAACAGTATCCAAACTCACGCTGAAGCGTGTACACAGGCCCAGGCATCAGTTTCTGTCGCCCCCCCCAAACTTCTCACCCGAAAGCGAGTTTCCGCCTTTGCCGCAGATTAGCAATCCGGGCACACAACAGCAAGAGCACAGGGCGGCAAGTCCCTGCCGTCAGGCACGTTCAGATAAACACGAGACTATTATCATAGAACAAGTAAATAATTACATGTACTCTTTGGCAACCCTGTATATTTCTTGGCTTTCCCGGCTGAAAACATCAGGCAAACAATCGCAGCCAAAGATCGCATCGAGACAGCCGACGTGTTTAAATCATAACAAAGGCCGCCGGCGGGAGAATGGATCTGCAGGTAGATCTGGAACAACTAAAATGTCTTTCCACATAATGGCTCTTATAGTATTGCAGTGGAACGCCAGGTCAATCTATGAAAAACTTTCAGAACTCAAGCAATTCCTATCGGGACTAACAACGCTACCCGACATAACTTGCATTCAATTTGCATTCAAGAAAACCACCTTACGGCCAAATATCACCCACTCTTACAGAACTACACCGTACTGCGCAAAGACCGCCCGCCCTTCAGAGGTAAAGGTGGTGGACTAATGATCTGCACAAAAACATCACTTGAGTTCTCAGAAGTTACTCTTGCTGGTCTGAGCAGCACCCCTCTGGAAGTTGTCGGGGTCAAACAGGGTGGTTACGCGATCTTTAATGTCTATAATCTACCTTCTCACCACATGCAAACGGATAGTTTTGATTTTCTCTCAAGATTCAGAAAAGTTGTTTTTTGTGGCCATTTCAACGCTCACCACGGTATGTGGGCAGTCTTAATACTAATCAAATAGGCCGTACTCTACTTTCCGTTATCGAAACACATGATTTTGTCGTTCTAAATACTTCTGTTCCTCCCCATTACTCACATGGTGGACAATACGAGTGGAGCATCTTGGATTTGTCCATCGTCTCAGATGATATCGCCTCCAGATGTGATGCTACTGTCTTCAATGAATTTATTGGAAGTGATCACGCGATTGTCCAGATAGGTGTACGAGGTTCCGATCCACCCACCAAAACTCACGTTCCTCGTTGGAATTTCAGAAGGCAAACTGTGTTTAAACATTTTTTGAACAAGTTGTTTAAACAAGTTGCCACATGGTGCATAAATTGTGGTTTCAGACTTTCGCCACCTAAGTCGGCTGCAGTCCTGTTTACCAGGAAGCGCAAACCACCAGCGCTGAGATTAGTGCTAACCAATATTACTATTCATTAAAAAAGGAATACAAGTATTTGGGAGTTACTGTTCAAAGTAATGGACTGTACACAGCGCACCTTCAGAACGTTGTGGACAAATGCCACAAGCGATTGAGTATGATGAGGTTCTTGAAAGGTAGTTCCTGGGGAGCAAGCAAATGCCCCTTCCTCACCTCTACAGATGTGTCGTGCGATCGATCTTGGAATATGGAATGGAAGCATACTTTTTCTCCGCTAGATCCCTGGTGGACCTCTGGTTAAAATCCAAAATGAAGCATTGCCCCTGTGCACTGGCGCCATGGGGAGTACACCAATATTGTGCCTCAAGCACGCATACAACGAGATGCCTCTAGAATTGAAACACCACCTCCTGTGCTCCAGATGTATATCTCACTTACTGACGTTTCCCACACACCCAGGGCTCCAACTCCCTAGGGGTAATTCGTTGTTTTTTATAATGAAACTAGGCTAGGATCCGCATCTTTTGAGGCCTTGATTGACCATTTAGCGTTTGTGGTTAAGAAATTATGGCCTAAACAACAAACAAGAACGTAATTAAAGGTATTTTGTCATAACCGCTCCATCGCTCGTTCGGTTGGCTCCTACAGCTCAGCTTTCGCTTTGACCATTTTTGCTTTGATTTTCGTGGAGAGCACCAGTGCCGGATTAAGGTAGCGCAGGGCCTGTAGCGTATTAACAGCGCGGGGCCGTAAGTAAAAAATACACTTGAACAAGTGAACAACTGTTAAATCATGAATTCTGTGGGCATCCATGTGACTACCATTAGGCATACTGAATTACGTAAGAACGAAATACCTGGCACCAAATAGCAAGTACTTTATGTGCCACTTGTCTTTTTTACCAAAAACGTATATACGTATCTTTTAACCAAGAAGAAATACGTTACTGTACAACTCACAAACACAGTACAGAGACACTAATTAATGCTTCCAGACTCATCAACAAACTTGATGATTGCTATGCCTAGACCAGGAGCGTAACGAGGTTAGATGGCGCCCGGGGCAAGAAGCTAGTTTGGCGCCCCTATGTACGAACCTGAGGTCTTTCGGAAGCAATGTACTGTATTTAAGAAGGTACTTGTGACATTGTTGGGACTTTTTTTCGTCCCCCGCAGTCATTTCGCGCCCCCTGCAGTGATGCGGCGCCCCTGTAGTGATTCAGATCCCGGGAAATTGTGCCCCCCTTGCCCCCCAGTTGTTATGCCCCTGGCCTAGACCAGTGGTTCTTGAACTTTACAAACACACCGAACCCTTACATAGTTTTCCAAGCTTTTGCCGAACCCCACTTTCGCCCAATGTAGCAGAAAGTAAAAACGGGTTAGGCCTGCGTGTTTCAGATGACCTTCGTCGAATCCCTAACATGGTTCCGTTGAATCCTAGGGGTTCGATCGAACTCAGTTTAAAAACCACTGGCCTAGACAGTGTAGTCTCAGTATAAGGGTCGAAAACTCGAAGTCGATTGTCAGTAGCAGTAAACCTTTTGCATTCTCTGGGTTTTGCCATAGCGAGTTTGTTTATGATTCTGGTAGTGTCTATTTCACATAGAAGATCATGCGCTTTAGAATCAGGCTATTCAGCTTGTTTGATCTAATGGTGCTCCTTCGTTGATTCTACCATCTTAAGCTTAGAAAATGACCGTTCTCCACTGCAGTTGGTCTCCATGAGAGTTAAATAAATGCGCAAATCATTTCCCTTTTTTGTATAAGAAGACTCCTAATACAACAACAATGTTTAAATGCCATTCATAGCACTACAATCAAGCAATATCTCGAAATTGCTGCAATTTGGCCTCATTGCTTGAGTGGTCCCATAATGTTGCAAATAAGAGTAAAATACATTAAGTTACAAATTACAGTAGTGTAATGTAAATGTACTCAATTAAAAATCTTTGCTTAATTGCTTATGGCAAATTTAACAAAACAGTGACTTGTTGGACTGAAAAAATTCCGTACATTAAGCAGGGGTGGACAGTATGGGAGGCGAATGAGGCGGTCCTCTCGGGCCTCTCTTTCAGAGATGCCGTGAGGGTCTCCTTTTGAGAGTTTCGCACTTATTTTTTGCATTGTTTTGTTAAAAACCTTATATATCACTCTAGCTAGAGCCACATTTAAGTTCTGAAGCAAGTAATACGTTTGTCAAAACAAAGCAAAAATTGTATGCAAATGCGCCAAAAGGGACCCCTCAACAACTTTAATGTGTAGACAAAGAAAGATTTAAAATTAAATGACTTCAAACAATTTGCAATGTGAAATGGACTTTCACACAGAAGCAAATTTCCAGACAAATGAAAAGTTTAACTTGCTTTCAGCGAATAAAGTTACTGTATAGCAAATGTAAAATATAGGGCCCCCATACTGAGAGTTTGCCTCGGGGACCTAACGTCTAACACCCACCCTTGCATATAATAAAGAACAAATTTAACAGAAAGGACCATGGGGCCCCTGAAAGCGCGGAGCCCGTAGCAATTGCTACATTTGCTCCTATTGTTAATCCGGCACTGGAGAGCACTTGCAGAGCGTGTTCGTTCATGGATTATGGTTTTGCAACGACAGCACTGGTGCGCTGAATCGCGCAACTAACGTTTCGGAGCTCGTATATTGGTGCGCTGAAATGCTGAAAAGTAGTTTAGCGACTGCGGTGCATTTTGCTTGCGTCGTCTGCCAGTAGTTTTCAACGTAATTTGCTTTAGTTTGTTTTTTTCTTTACAGGCGATTAGAAGGAGGGTGTTAGAGATTTGCAGCTTTAATAAATTAATGTGCACAAGACCGCAGAAATAAAACTGTAACAATAAAAGCTTAATTGCCCATTTCAATTTTGAACTTTGAGGCTCATAAGCCCCCGAGACTCTTAGAGGTCATGGTGCAGCGCACCGGCTGCACCCTCTATCGTGGGGCCTGATGTTGTTTTTTGAAGAATAAACGCGAAATCTGGAAACCTTGCCTTATTTGGCAAACGCACTTGCAGGGTTTGTATTTTTTGTTCCACATGGAAATTTTCATAACAAAACGTATGCTCAAAAATTGTTTTTGAATATAAAAACAACATGAAATCAAGAAAATTTTGTTGTTGCATCACACTCTCTTCCAATACTTGTGTTAAACTCTTATTTAAGTTGTTGTTCACGATCTTACTATAAGAGCTGGTGTGATGTAGTTGAGCAATGGGCTTAGAATGAATCTTTTGAATTCTTTCGCAAGTTCCCGATTTTGAACTTAGGGAACTGTTTGGTATACGTCTTTTTTCTTGGTTTCAAAATTTTCAAATTCGTATTAATCGTTCCTACAGTAAACCTCGATTAATCCAGATTCGATTTACCGACGATTTTATCCGGTTTAGGCGGAGATCTGGGTTATCCGAAGATGATTGTTTCTAGCCTGACGTCATCTAAATTCTGAGATATTGGAAAAAATCACCGAAATTGAACACATTTCGCAGAAGCAAAACGAATTTATTGATATATTTACAATGGTACATCAGACTAGTAACCGCCATATCCAGGCAGTTTTGAACAACCTTAAGTTCGTAATTTTAGATTACTTGGCTGCGAAGAAATCTGCGATTTTGACTGACGCAGAGATTTCTGTTTTCTGCGATTGGTCCATAAGTAGTCCCTTTATTTGGAAGGTAATGTCCTCCATGCCAGGGCATGAAAGCACAATACACTCAGAAATAATGCTCCACACACGCACCCTCAACACTGATCAACAGACTGAAACCGTGGTGCGGCGGCGTGCCTTGAGCGTTATGGTCAACGTGATATGCTGTTCCCGTGTGTGACGCAATATTCGTTTCTACGACAAGTCGAATGTTGCGAACAGTTTCGGCCCTTGTTATCCTAATCCTCAACGTTCGTTGGTGGTCGTGAGCATTAGTGCAGGAGGCGGGGGTACAGGGGATGCAAGCGCACCCCCAAAAGTTTTGATTTGGTGAAAATCCCTGAAAATCTGAGCAAAATCCGTAGAAATCTGGGCAAAATCTGTTAAAACCTTTGCAAAATCTGAGCAAACTCCCTGAAAATACTGGCAAAAATGGCGCCCAACGTGCTTTGACTTAAAATAATGGCGCCCAAAATCACATGAAGACCTTTTTTTCTTTTTTTTTGGAGGTCATGCAAAATATGGTCTTCATGGTCATCCGAAATATGGTCTTCTTTTTGTTTTTTTTTTTGGAGGTCATCCGAAATATGGTCTTTGGTCTTCATCAAAATATTCGCACAAAAAGTGGCCTAAAATTTTTTCGGGCAAGTTTGGGGGCATTCGGGCAAAAATTCTTTGCACCACCAACAATTTGCCTGCTCCTACACCTGTGATCGTGAGCAGCTTGTGTTGCGTCTGAAAGCTGCCGAATCTTTCCTAGAGACCAGTCAGTGCACTTAGAACACAACAGTGTGGAATACAGGAAAATTCCGATTACGAGAAGTGAAAAGAGCAAATTTTATCCAGAATTGGCGAAAATCCGGGTAAACCGAGGTTTCCTGCACTTTGATAAAGTAGCTTTTGATTGCATAGCCTGTTTGCGCTATTTAGAAGTTTTCAATCTCTTCTTATTAATACTAAACTGTTATTTTCAAAGTTTTTCACGAATTTTTTGTCATTGTCCGTTCAAAAAATGTTGAAAACAGTTTGCAAAACGAACGATTCGCATCCGTCAAGTTTTTTAAAATCTCATTTCAAAGTCACAGAAATGACGATCTAACAAAACCGTTTAATCGTGCAGATGACAAAGGATGGCTTTGTAGAGTCGTTCCTTTCAGCGACGAAGTGGAGAAATTGATATGCGTCAACGCCAAGGCAGTTGCTGCAGTCGTAGAAGCTGAAATAATTTACGCCATTCTTGAATGGTATGTTTCTGTCAGTGGCCTTGCTTGTGACGACGACAGAAAAATCAATACACAATTTTTTTCAGTTGCTCTAGGAAATTTCTTTGGTCGTACAACACGGAGACTGGCGAGCGTAGTGGTTGTCACCGTCTCGAAGGTGATCTTCAGGAGTGGAAGTGCACGGGTGGAGTTGTTTTGTGAAAGCCAACCATAATTTCCTAATCTCTGAAGGCCTTCCCACCGAAATTGAATTTAGCATTACGTTGACAGAAAGCAAAAACACGTTCATAATTCATGCAAACTTAACGTATGGGAGGTGCCACTTAACCGTACTATGGTTGTTTTACGTTTTTTTGCTTTCTGTCAACGTGGCACGCAATACATGGTTAGTGATACATGGTTTGTGGCAAAACATGGTTTGTAGCAATACATGCATGGTTACATGGTTTGTGGCAATACATGACAATACACGCAATACATGGTTTGTGGCACGCAATACATGGTTAGTGAAAGGAAACCAACAAATGAAACATTTGGTATAGTATGTGTTAAGTACAACAAACAAAACTATTGAAGGTACAAATAAAAACTGTTAACTGACATTTTGTGATATGAAAATGCTCTTGAGAGATTTAGTGGAAAGCCGAAATGCAAATAATAAAACTTTGATATGAAGCTGATTCAAGCAACTGTTTGTTAGATGCTACGTTTTAGTTGCAATGGAAAGCAAGAAAGTTCAAAATGTAACTGAAAGTGAATTTTGCTAATGAAAAATGCATTTTGAAGCAAGTGAAATTGTTTTGCTGTTCATTAGCGTGTTAAATCTGAACAGCTCCAGTGGCGATGTTGCGTTGGGTAAATGTGTTTTAGGTAAGCTAATGAACACTGCGTGAGCGAGATGAAAATTTTTTATTATCTAAACTCCAGTCTAAAGAAGTGATCGGCAAACTTTCGTAGTGGTAATTAAAGGCCCATGCTTCATACTTCGTAACCCATGGTTCATCAGTACATGCTGTTCTTTCAGATGCCTCGAAAGCATTCGATCGAGCATTACATATGAAATTATTTGCGAGATTAATCCAAAGAAAGATGCCAATGTGCTTTGTGCGGCTACTGAAACTTTGGTACAAGAAACAAACGATGCAAATAAAATGGAGCAAGCGTTTGTCTGAACCGTTTCATTTACTAATGGGGTTAGGCAAGGAGGAGTATTGAGACCATACTTGTTTGCTGTTAATTTAGAGGATTTATCTATTGAACTAAACAAGCTGGGTGTTATATTGGTGAAGTCAAATTAAGCCACTTGATGTCTGCTGATGATATTTGTGTGTTTTGTCCAAGTGTACGTGGGTTGCAAACATGGACGTCGGAAGGATTTTTTCCAGGAGGGGCACTAGGTGATTTTTTCAAAATTTTTCTATGGGGGAGTCAAAAGTGGTGAAATTTTTTTTTACCACTCGAAATTAAAAGAACGACCTTTCCTGTTAAAATATTCAAAATCCAGAGGCCCCCCCTGACACCCCCTTCCGACGCACATGGTTGCAAAGTGTACTAGATGTGTGTAAGGCTTATGCAGAACCGCATGGAATTATTTTCAACTGCAGCAAAACTATTTGTATGACGTTTAAGACTAAGTGCGCAAAAAGCACGGTCATTCCGTTACTGACACTGTGTGGTCAAATCCGCGCCGGCCACTCACTTTTATGGCCATAAAACTCCATCCGCTAGAGCTTGAGAGCTGTTCAAACCCTCTAGGGATTTGGAAAGCCTTCTAATATTGAAAAAAAAAATTTTCAACACCCAGTGGGAGTTCAACAATCGAGCCGATCTCGTGGCTCAAAGCTTTACTGGATTTAAATGGATTCTAGGCTATAGTATGAGTCTTTAAAGGGTTGATTGGCGTTCTGCTAGAGTTTCTGGTTGAACAGTTATGGCAGAGATTACCAAATGTTAATAAGGAAATCCTCTAGGGAATTCCTGAAGTGTTTGGAATTTTTTTGGCATCTAAAAGGCCGATCAAGGGCTCTAAAGACTCGTAGTATAGCCTAGAATCCAATAAAACTTTGAGCCATTATACCGGCTCATTGGATCAGCGATGACGTCATAAAAAGAAAAGCAAAGCATACTCCACTATGACATCATCAACCAGAAACCTCAAGTCCAAATCTTAAATTTTTTTTTCATTCTAAACTAAAAGACTTCACATGTCTTTACAGGGTTTGAATAGGTCTCTAGCTAAATCTGCTGCCGAGTTTGGCTGGACAGAATTTGGCCTGAAATGGCTAATTTTACTTTTTGTGAAACTTTTTGATTTTTGTCAAAAACAGTTTTTGGCCCATAATTTCGGCTGCACATATTCTAGCAAGTCAATCAAAGGCTCTAAAGACGCGGATCACAGCCTAGTTTCCAAAACATTTTTGAGCCAAAAAAATGGCTCATTGTGTTAGCGCCGAGGGCCAGGTAAAGTTGGCCAAAAATTAAAAAACACCCCCATTTATTGCGTCTCTCCCAGAGAACTCTAAACTCGAATCAAAAAAAAATTTTTCAGCCCTAACTAGAAGACTTTCCGAATCCGTAGAGGATTTGAACAGTTCTCTAGCTCTAGCGGCTGGCGATTTATGGCCAAAAAAGTTCCAGCCGCTACCGGCGCGGGCGTTAAAGGGTTAAAGCAAAACATGAAAAAGGTGTGGGAACGCCGTTCCCACGCGTTCCCGACCCACTACACCCCTGCCCTCCTGATAATGTACTGCTATACAAAACAATGCTAATTCGCTACTGTAACGGTTAGGACCGGTTACCAGCCGATCCGATCAATTGCCGTTCTGGTGTCAAGCGAAATTTCTAACCTCTGCGAAATTTCTGACCTATTATTGCTTTTCAGTTATTTTGCTTCTCTGAGTGAAGGAATAAAGTTTGACAATTACTTTTTTGATGTGTGTTGCGTAAATTAAAACTTTTTGGTTAGATGTAAGATACCCACAACAAGCTACAGTAGGGGAGTAAGTATAATCACATTGGACTTAGTCTTAGACCTCAATTATTTTCCTATTTCTAAGCCTTAACCCGACACACTTACCTAAACACCGAACCTTAATCCCGAATCATCAGTTTTCTCAGTGTATTTGATATGCAGATTATTACTCCGTGCATGGGCACATGGCGTGAAGTCAGAAATTTCGCTTGACACCGGTCTCTCACGTAGAGTGCAGTCTTTTCGTTTCCCGACGCACGTGCTGCACATCAAGAAAATTCGTCGTACGCGATTCAGTTTAAACCAGTGGTTCCCAACCTTTTCAGTGTCATAGACCCTTTTGACGATTTGACTGAAGGCTGTGGACCCCTTCAATAAAACCAGTTACTACTGCTACGTACAAGTCGTCTCTACTAGAAAAGGTTATCATCCGCTTTGCGCGCCAAAAATCATGTATGGAACTTATCATGTAAAAAATTGACATTGCGTAACAATGAAACTGTCTTGTGAATGGAATTGTGCGTTACAAGTGCTGCTAAGGGCTGGATAATTACATATTAGGTGGAAAAAATGTGTTTGTTCACCAAGCATTGAAATATTCAGCAACAGTATTGCCAAATGGTTCAGTTAAATCTGGTGAAAATGTAAAAGGATTTGGTGACAAAAAAAGAAGTTTGGAACTGTTGCAACCTCTCCGGTGGTGTTGCGTTGATTGTGTGATTCACCACGAACGGGATGTGCGTGAAGAATAACACCATTGTGTATGTGGCGCGAACAA
>JGI24158J21664_10011388_pt1 | contig 11838 bp, 11 predicted proteins | sample Ectturendosymbi3_FD_21664 | JGI IMG/M metagenome (IMG submission 21664)
TCATATGAGATTGTCACTCAAAACCTTGGAGTTATTAGTTTTTCATGGGGTAAATAACATTTTTTTGCGAAAGTAAGCCTCTGGAAAATTTTGAAATCACCTCCAGTACACAAAACCTATAGCTCCAGCTATTGAAGCGTTTGTTCCAAAATGTTGTACTCTGTAAAGTGCAGGCGTTTGCTTTCAAGCTTTAAAAGCAAAAATGTTTAGTCTCGAAAAAACAAAATTAAATGTTTTACAAAAACACGAACCTATACAAATGTCGTTCTAAAAGCTTTCTTTCACTCAGCCATGTTTCTATCTTTTCTTACGCATTATTTATAGCCTCTGCGAGAATTCTCAAAAAATTCAGTGAAGTTCCATGAGCATCATGTTGAAGGCAAGCTGATAAAAAATAAAGGAAATGGTTTCCTTAGAATGACGTGTTCTTGAACTCGGTGTTGAGCAAAGTGGAGATAAGCTAATCCCTGCGCTTCAGAAATATTGAAGTTCACATTGAAGACAATTATTTTCTGCTGTGGCTGGCTGCATCGTTGTAAGAGAATGAACAGAGTCATTTTAGAGTTCGATAACGTTTTGTTGCAGCACTTAACAAACGTTTTGGTCAGCTATATACTTAACAAACGTTTTGGTCAGCTTATCTCGAATAACATTCATTTCACAAACGCAATCGGTCAGCTAAAGTAACGTGAGAAATGTAGGTAGTACGTTAGAAACAGTTTGAATTTCTTGTCGCCACGTTAATTCCAGGTCTACAGCAGCCTTTGGGAATACGTTGTGGTAATCCGCACTTATGCTGCATAAGCTCTAGTACAAAAGTGTTTGTGCTTTTCTTTTTCCTTCAGTGGTGATATGCATTGCGGTGAATGCGGTCGTCGGCTTCACTTTAATGGAAAAGTAAAGGACTGGTAACCACTCATATTTGAAACCAGTTCCATTCCAGTTATAGTTTTTAAATTCGGACAATCACACAGTCCAATTGCGGCAGCGGTTCGCCAACATGCCAGCCATAAATGCCTTTTGTTACGGCTAGACTCAATGACCAAAAATAAGGTTTCTGACGTAAAACATCTTCAACCGCGCGATTTTATCTGGTTTTTGACAAGAGTGGGAAAACTTCAAAGCGCTTTCAAATAGAAAAATACAGTATTTAATTCAGTTAATTGGCATGCAACTTAAACTAAAGAAAGGGTCTTACCGAAGTGATACTTGTAGATCAGGTTTTCTGAATCACCTGCAAAAAAACACCTTAATCAATAACATGGCGTCTGCTATTGACATATGGTTGCCCAAGCAGCAAATTCAGGTGATTGGAGGAGAACAAAGATAGCATCACAGCAAATATTGCTCCTTCAACTTTGTGTTAGTAGACGACACTGTGGTCAGTGCCGGATGCCTTCCGCTATTCAGCAAAAGCAATCGTTGCTTCTAGTTTTAAGTCTATCACGTCATGTTGCGACGATATGTGGTTTCGAAAGTTCAGCATGTGCGAAAGCAAACACAGTACACACACACACACACACAAACCCGGGAGTACATGCGAACAACGTGCAAAACCACATGCACGACGATGCCGTGGAACATTGGAACACGCAATTGTTTGACAGAATACACCGTGCACAGTCTGTCAAACTGCTATGGCTTGCTGCCTTGGTGTTGTTGAACAATGATGCCAGATGGTGAAATACAACACAAGTTTTTTGCAAAAATGTGTAATTTTACATTCTTGTGTGCATGGGCGTCGGAAAGATTTTCCAGGGGGGCTCTAGTTGATTCTTCGAAAAGTTTTGTAGGAGGGCCAAAAAGTGGCGAAATATGTTTTTTACCACTTAAAATGAAGAAAACAGCATTGAAGAGTTTTCTGAGAGGGGCCCAAATTTTTTAAACTATGTCCAATAGTTTTAAATTATGTCCAACACATTTTTCCCAGGCGGGCGAAAATTGTTTCAAGGGCGAAAGCCCCCCTTGTTACTGGCCTACTTCCAACACCCATGCTTGTCTGTAGGAAAAAGTTTGTACCACACCATTTAAAAATTGGTGTAATCTCAAGCGTTTTAACACCATTCTAAATACTGTACTTACATTTTGCTGAATCTTATACGCAAAATAAAATATTTCATGAATCAATGTCAACTGTGATTTTCGTTTTTGCATTGGGAACAGTACATAGCCATATTTTATATTTGTACTGGCAACACAATTGGCATCCGTACAGACAACTTGCTATAGTTAGTAGTCACTGCGTATGCTTTGTCTTGTATTTGAATTCCGGTATCTAATGCAGTTGTAAAATGAGTAGTTAGTCATGTTCCTTCTCTGTTCAAGATGTGGAAAAGTTGTGATTTTGAATGTGTTTAACTTAAGACAGGTATCAATGCTCTGTCATTTTTGCCTGTTTTTAAGCTGTGTTCTTGCTGTTTGCAACAGCCCAGTGGCGACTCCGGCACAAGGGCTCCTCGAGCTCAGCCTGAGTGTTCGATTACAATTTTTATCGGAGAACGCAAGCTTCCTTTATATATTTGTGACACCACCCACGGTCCCACTTCACTAAGTTGTTAACTCGGGCTCTTTTAGTTGGGCCCTGTCACTGTTCGTATATTTTCGTTCCACGTCTGGCCTTCCACGTTAATGTTGCAGGTGACCTGAATAAAACAATATCATTCGTATTAGGTGTTCTTTCGACTTTGTTTGCTCGCGCTTTACTCAGGCTCATCTATTAGAGTCCGAGCTGCTCTATGCAATGAAGTATTTTTTAAAACAGAATTAATATCGGATTGAATGTTTTTTGAAGCAGTGGATTTGTGTCGAACATTGCAATCCAATGGACAGTTCCCATTTCCAGAATAATACCAAACGAACGAAAAATTGTCCAGTAACTGGGTCTAATATGAATGAGCCTAGCAAGCAGAGGAATGACTGGTGTTATCATTGCTCTGTGACGTACGTTACTTAACATTGCAGACGTTATCACGAGAAATCCGCATTTATTGTTACGTAACTAACGTCACAGAGCAGCGATAATGCCAGCCAGAACGAAAGCAAATGGAAATTTCAGTAACGCAAGCCTCGAACGGTTTTATTCAGTCAGAATAAATCGCATGAGCCCGAGTGACGCTGTTGACCTGGGTCGCACCTGTAACAGCTTGCTTGAATTTCAGGTGGTTCATCGATACGTTTTCATATGGTGTGTAGGTAATGACGTCATATTTAAATGCTTGTGACGTCACAGTTGCCAATTCAAACCACAAAAATTCTCTATTGTTTATTTTGTCGTGCACTTGTGCCCCCCCCCACTTTTAAAAAGTTCTTGCCACCCATGCTATTGACCACCAAATATTCTAGGAAAGCTAAGCCACTGTGGATGGAGAGGAACTACCAACAAATTCTTTGAAAGTTACCTTTCCAAAAGACAGCAGTTTGTGCAAATCAAGTACAAGATACGTTACCTGCTGGGTTCCCCAAGGTTCTACAACCAGTGTTATCGTTTTTCACTTCACATAAACGAGTTACCTTCCATAACTAAATTCAATACGTTATTACCGTATTTATTCGAGTACAAGTCGCATTTTTTGTACTAAAAATTCACCCAGAAAGTCAAGTGCATACTCGAATAAATACGGTATTTGCTGATGACACCACCTTAACTTTATCAAATGGGAGTGCACACGAACTTGACAAATCTGTCAACAGTGAGTTGACTAGTATCATAGGTTGGATGCAAGCAAACAAATTAACGATCAACTTAAAAGACCAATATTATTATCTTTAGTGATAAAAGCCAAAGACACAGTATGAATAGATTCTGTTCTCAGCAAACCATCTCCCATTTAGATGCTGTTCAATACTTAGGGATCCTCACTGACTCTAAACTTACGTGGAACTCCCACTCAGAAAGCCTAGGTCAAAATATTGCGAGTGGGGCTAGCGTTTTATTTGAGCTGCAACCTTTTGCTGATGTGCATTTGTTAAGAATGGTTTATATTTGTCTGGTGTACTCCCTTCTCCTTTAAGGAATTTTTAATTGGGTCTACAGCGAATTTGTCAAGTATAGCTGATTTAGTAAAGTTAATGTAAATAATAGAGCTATCCGTAGTTACATTAAGTTAGTTGTAGAGAGGGCAGTTAACTCAGATCTATTTTATTCACCACGGATATCACAGATAAAGGATATCTACAATTATGAAGCAGAAAAAGATATGTAAAAAATTTACCACAATATCTTTCCAGAAATCATAAACGGTTTCAACATTTGTGCTTCTACTAAAATCAGAAACCTGAAAAACATCAAAATTAACATATACAATTCCCCTAGCTGGGTCACTTAATGAACAACGTCACACATCTTTTCGAGGACCCACAATGTGGAATGATATCTCAAAAGATTTAAAGTAGTCAGTTATTTTATATTCTGTCGGTTATACAAAAACTATTAAATTTAACATCCGCACGTATTGCAAAAACTTATTTTTTACCACTGCCTGTAATTGAGTTGCAGCGCGTCTTGTTTGTGCTTACAGTATGTCCTGTTTGTGCCTGTGTCTGCACTCTGCACGGCCTCTGCAGATGCATGTCTAAAATTTCTGTACATTATGAATCGTCTTCTATGAGCTGTTCGACTTGTGTCTTTCGCGGGCGAGGATGGCTCGAAGACCTTGCGGTCAGTCTCCTCCCCCTTGATATGTGATTTTTTTCAATTTTAATAAAAATGTTCGTCTGTCTGTCTACCTCACACTAAAATGCACGAAAGATCAATCATCCCATTTCTGCGACTGTTCCTTAGCTTTGAACTGAATCTTTCACCACCACGACCACGATCTGAATACATTTCGCGCAGGATCCGCGCAACCATTGGTGTGTTGCGTCATAAACAATTCCCATTACCCGGACGTTAAGAACAACAACCCAGTTTATGATGTATTTGGGAAACATTGAATGCAGGCTAGAGGGCTTCTAAATCATCGTTTAAAATATTGTTGGCTGACACTACTATCTCTTGTATATGTCAACACGAAGGTGAACGTGAAATCAACCACAAAAGTGGGGGGGACAACTGGGGACCAGTCAAATATCTGGTGGGCCATTGTTCACCCAGGCCCCCCTTAGAATCGCAATTGCGGCGCAGCCTGCTGCTCAAGCTGTCAAATGGAGTCTGTTAAGCAATCATTTTATAGAAGAGTCATTTTTAGAAGTGGCTATTTAGCAATCACTGCTTAGCTTGTTCCAAAACAATAGTGCATTTAGCGGATTATAGATGTTAACAATGTTGCTTCCACGCAGGCCTTAGTCTACATTTGTTAAGATTTATAGCCGATTTGAGATAGTGTTTTTTTTGACCGGCCTCATCTTTGCTCCTTCGGTTACAGTGTTTTCATAACTGAACAAGGCTTGATTCTGATTTCCTACGATTTTTTTACATTTGCATTTCCTTACGACATCCGATAATAATCGCTGTCAATTGAATGACAATGATTTTACAACCCAATTCCTTTGTTAAGCTCGTGCCAAATTGCAAAACCACGAGCCTATCTTGGGTACTTGCAGGAGAATACTTAATAATTTATATTTATTCGCACATTTTGAAATGCTGTGTTGTGAATTAAATATAAAATTTCAGAATGTCCAACCCCCTGCGCAAACATGAGGCCCCCAAATGGAAAACTTTCTGGCAACGGTTCTGCTACAATTGTCTGCACGTGGAATTAAAAAGCAGCGCAATAGAAAAACTAAATTAGGATATTTTGTTGTAAAGGCCATTCGGCCTCGAGATGTAGCATGACGTCGAAATCCTTTTTTAGAAATCACCAATAGTGGGGGCTCCTTGTAAGCATTTTTGGGGGCCAGAGTTGGGCTGATACGGCCCCAATTAGACCTTGCGTTAGTAACAGCAATAAAATCTCTGCGAACAGACCAAGACCGTTGGCAATCACAAGAACTTCTAGCGTTGGTCTTAGCAAAAAAATCTTTCAATTTACAATTCCAGCGCTCATTCGTCCGAATCAGGATTTTTCTTTTACATAAAGCATTTTGTTCTTATACTGAAAAAACGTCAAAAATGCAAAAGCCAGATGATGTGAAGGTGATCAGTAAACCATAAACATAATTGAATTTAGTTGTTACAAACAGTCTGTCATGCTACCACTGAACGTGACTATATAATTGATTATATGTTGTTATTGACAGCGCAGACCCACAACAACGCGTTTTTCATAGAACAAATGATGCGATACCGACACAAAACTAAGCTTCCACTAATTCACTGCTAATTTTACAGTTTATTATCCGGGTCGCCACAACTTTCAGAAAAGGCGCAAATCAACTTCTACTGACTTGTCAGGCCACGACATCATGACTTTCACGGAGACTTAACGGTTCTGATCAGGCACCGATTTCCCATACAGGCTTTCGAGGCTATAGCTTAAGTCGGCAGACTTTCTATGAGCGAAAACAATTTTTTCGAAAGTATTTTTGAGTTGCTTTGCTTTTGAATTTTGCAGTATCAATTCTAGATCGAGTTACCTGCCTGTCTGTTTTTCCTGTTTCGACTACGGGTGGCCAGCACTACAGCCTACGGGAGGCCGACAGCCTACGGGAGGCCAGCACTAGAAATCCGGCGCTGCTAATCAAAGCGTCTACTGCACTCAGATGTATAAAAGTGTTTGCTGCCGCACTGACGAGGTTTACAGTCAGATACAGTTTTCATCATTCCTCACAATGATAAGTGTTGATTTTGTAGACTCCTGCAGAATTCAATATTTATTACAACCACATATGGCTTACGTGCGTGACGACGTTGTGAGTTGGCGTCGTTCATTTCGCGCACAGTGTTTATCAACTTTCGGCATATCACTTCCGTGCCAGGTTCACTGAAACGAAAACAAATCCTATTTGTTAAATCAAAACAGCTCTAGAACAAGAAATAATTCGCTGGATCGGTGCAAGAGATTTATCACAATATTTGAAAATATGATCCCAATTTTCTTCGTAAGCCTTGTCGATATGAACGTCTTCACGCCTGTTTCATTTTACGTTGATAAACTTCGCAACACAGCTAAAGAGCATTTGTTCATTATTGTGGTTTGGAATTCGTTTGCTTGTGGCGACCAACTCTTTATGTGAACCTTTNTTCAGCAAAACCTTCTTCAAGATTATACTTTCACTGAGCACTTTNAATTGCTNACCACCAATAAAATAACTTCGTAACTGTCATTCTCAAAGCAAACCAGAAGTTGGGCCTAGGGCTGGGGGAGTTGGGCNTAGGTCTGGGGGCTGGGGGAGCCCGAAGCAAAGCTGAAAAAGAAGCCCTATGATGACGTCACCATCCTCAGTCAACCGTGATGAGGCCTTTTCATCAAGTCTAGGAAAGGAATATACGGGCCACCCAATGATACGTTCCTGAGACTACGGCATGACCGGCATAACAAAAAACGCAAAACTTTGTTCATACTACACAACTTTAAACACATAAAAGTTAAGCGATAGGCAGCTGGCATCGTCCCCCACTTCTCTAATTTTACAGTTGTCGTTGGAGGCCATTCGAAAGCAGAGCACATGCACATTACAGCTGCTGTTGGGTTGGGGACCCCTTGAAAGAAAGGCACTTACAGTTCACATTACAGTTGCTACACTGGGGGACCCTTTGAAAACATAGTACTTACACATTACAGTTGCTGTTGGAGGCCGCTTTGAAAGCAGAGCACTTGCACACTGCAGTTGGCGTTGATGGGAATTTCGAAATCAGAGTACTTACACATTACAATTGCTGTTGAGGGCGCCTTCAACAGCAGAGTATTTATGCATTACAGTGGCTGTTGGGGGCCCCTTCCAAATACAGGAGCAGCTGTTGAGGGCCCTTTAAAAGCAGAGTACTTGCACATTGCCGTTGCTGTTGGGGACCCTTGTGAAAGAAAAGTACTTGCTTACGATTTGCTTCGGAGTATATTACAATGTATGAGTTGATAATAGAGTTTTCACCAAAATTGAGAAATGTACACGCGAAACATCTCGAGGGGTCCCCTAGAAGAGGGCACCGGGGTATGTGCCTCGCTCGCCGCCCCTTAAACACAACACTGCAGACCAGTAAACATTCTCATCTCTGTGACTGTAGAGAGATGGAAAAACAGGAAGGGCCAACGCTGCTGCCAACCACTTAACAGTCTGTGATGTTTTCAGCCACAACTTGCCAGCCGGCAGAGCAAGAGACCTAATCGAACCATCAAACGATGCCGAAAGTCTTACACTGTAGTTTCGAAATAAAAAAATTAGGCACATTTCAGGTTTAACATTTTGTGGGTCAGCGTGACGTCACGATGTGGTCCAAATGACGTCATCGAGACCTGTGAAAATTTCAAGTGCCAATGCCGTTTAAAAAAACTAGACGAAAATCCACATCATTTCAGGCCTTGATTGGTCCTCTAGCGTAATCAGTCGACAAGTTGTGTCCGAAATTCGACCCCTTGTGCCACTGCAATGGTATTAAAGATTCTGAAAAATGTCAAGTTTTGGCCATAATTGCAGACCGATTACCCGTAAACATGTAAATTGTCGCCATTTGTTTCACTTTCTTAACTTCATTCATATTACTCCATCTGTGCTAGTTACGTTGCATATCCTAATACAGTTCACGTTTCTGTTGATCTGAAAATCAATAGTCGGTTCACCGATTTTGATATTTTCCATGCTACTGATGTCTGACTTTCCTCTAAAATTTTATATTCCATACACCTGACTGCGGCCGAAACACTTACAAAATTAATCATGTACATGGTGCCAAAGAAGTAGCTTGAAATTTTTTCCAATATGTTATAGGCTACCGGTCACCTTCAACAAAACAATCAAATTAGTTTCATTGGGAGAATTATCTCGCAATCATCGTCAGACACAAATCAATACCACCAACATTTTCAGTTTTACAGCAGTTTCCTTCATCATAACTTATAATTTATGATATTTTATGTCAACGACTCACCTCAACCGACCTCTCAAGCAGTTTTCGATTGATTCTTCTTCGTTTGATGTCGGCGCAAAACCTGCCGATCTGTTATGTGGATTTTCTGAAAGTCTTCGACCACCAGCGAGGAAAACCATGCAAATGACACCAAGCGACACGATGCTAAAAAAGTGCTTCATTTTCTGACAAACTCTCGTAAAACAGATGTAGTGGGTTACTTACTCAACATATCTGCAAAAGCACAATGACAAACTGTAGTAAACTACGCAATGAGGTTTTAGCAGCTAAATATCACGTGGTGCGAGCAGACAAGACATTGATACCAGCCGACCGCGCTGATTCACATGGAACTGTGAGGGTCAATACCATTGTCAACTTTGCAAAACAATTCACAAGTTTTGAATTCTGAATCATTGCTGCATTTCTTTTTGTATATTCACATGTTTTCAAAATTTCTGAAGTTTACCTTTAGGAGCATGGTTTAGTTTGGCTAGAAATTGGCGATTTGCTGCAGACTAACTACAGCACATAATTATTATATATATATGTCTGTGAAGACTGTGTTAAGACAGTCCAATTTAAAGTTTCGACCAGAAAAAAAACGGGGATAATCCCGATAAGTTTAACGCTCGCTTGCTCAATCTTAAAAAGTCTCTTCAGATTTAATCTCACTTGCTGCATGCCACGATGAAGATGGATGGTGTCAGATTCCAATAAATTCGTTCGTATTAGAAGCGTGTGAGAAATTTCCAGAATGTTCAGGACAGTGAAGGCAGAGTGAGTGTTGGGAAGCAGTTAGTTCTACGCACTGCTTCCACCTGTCAGCTTTTGGTGAAAGCCCCAAGTTGATTTCAGTGAGACAGACTATTAGCGGGCTAATTTGCAACTGGCTCGAAAAAGCACGCAGCTGCTCAAATGCTTGCTGATACTAAAGGGACCCGTCAGGATTTTTTGGGGGGCCCCAACAGCCTTTCACACGGCTCTGCGCGAGACGATGCTTAGTGTGCAGCGGAATAATCTTATCAGAAAATATGAGCATTTACAGTTCGCTAACCCAAACCCAAGCTAGACTTACACTGTGCCTTTATGTTGTTTTTGTGACGTTAGAATTGCACTTTTTTAAACCACATGGTAGGCCTGGCGTAAAGCAATAATGGTGGGCGAAGGTAAAGACTTTGCTGCGTTAGTAAAACGTCAAAATCCAGCCATTAAAATTTCGCATTGCTATTTGCATAGGGAAAGCAGGCCCGTAGTCAGGTTTTGAGGTTTGGGGGAAGATAAAGTTTAGAGGGAAATATTTTTTTTTATTGTACGTTTAAAAGAAATTTTTCCGGGTAAAACAAAATTTGGGGGACCTGTGACCCCCGTGTCTACGGGCCTGAGGAAGCCCTCATGATCAAAATTTTACCAAAGGAATTGTCAGAAACGATGAACGGTTGTATCCACATTGTCAATTTTGTTAAATCAAGTACCTTGAATTCGCGAATTTTTTCGTTGCTATGCGAAGAAATGGGATCAGAACATCAATCACTGCTGTTTCATATGTCTGTGCGTTGGGTTCACTGGGCAAAGTTCTCGCAAGACTCTTCGAGCTACGTCATGCAATAAGTCAGTTCGTATTAAGCCAGAACCACCATCATCTGTATGAACAGTACACTTTGAAGAAGATCATTGGATCGCTAAACCTGCATACATGACCGACATATTTGAATACTTCAATGAACGCAACATTAAAATACAAGACAAAAATTAAAATATACTGACATGTCCTGACAAGTTAATAGGTTTTAAACAGAAAATAATTATCTGGAAGACTGAGTTAACATGGGGATCACTGGAAATGCTTCCAAGAAGAAATAAAAATAAAATTATTGACAAAGAATTTGTATGGGATTTTGCCAAAGAACACTTCACTTTCTTACACCAGAAATATTACCATTACTTTTTCACAATCAATAGGGAACAATATAGTTGGATACGAAATTCTTTTTTGGATAATGCTGAAATTTCAACGCAAGAACTCTCCTTGCCTGTTGTAAAAAAAACAATCTTTAACTACGAAATGAGACAACTCAGATTAAAATCCAGCGATGTTCCACCTGATGAGTTTTGGATTTGTATTGAAGGGGTATATGAGAGAGTTTCGGAAGTGTCTTCTGAAATTCTTCAGTTTTGCACTACATACTGTACCTGTGTGAACAAAGTTTCTCATTTTTGTTATTGATCATAAATGATCCATGCTTAAAATAATTAATGGAGAACTTCGTGTTGTTTTTTATGTTGAGCGTAACGCACAGTGATTGTTCTGTGCGAAAACTAAAAAAGGGAAGATGGGTGAGTGCGTCATTAAAATTATTACACAAAAGTTGACATTTTATTCTGCTTTTCATGATATTATAATATTTTACTTAGATAATCACCAGTTGCTCTTGGGCAGTGTTATCAACGAGAAGCTGCACGCTTTTGTACTTTTTTTAAATCCAGCACTCAGCAGTGACGGACAATTTTCCAGTGACCTCTGGAAAAGCTGACCTTCCAAAACTTCCAATTGTATTTTCATTTTGTGTGTGGTCCAGCACAATATTATGCTCTGTTGTAGCTGTTTGCCATTTTCTTTTTGCAACGTTTGCAGATGGGATACACAGCACCAGCAAAATCCTGCTTTACCGCCATTGCCTACAAACTCTCTGAGCCACTCTTCTTTACAGTATTGCCACTCTCATACTGTACGAAGCTTTCCAGCCAGTGAATGCATTGGGTGAGTAAAAGTTGATACACAGAGCTGAGTTAAGTTTTTGCATAACTTCTCAGCTATCTTCCAGCTTCGTTCTATGCTTACTCAAAGTGCATGCTTACTCCCATGTTAAGCAAAATCTGTTTTCGCTTTGAAC
>JGI24158J21664_10011390_pt1 | contig 11837 bp, 10 predicted proteins | sample Ectturendosymbi3_FD_21664 | JGI IMG/M metagenome (IMG submission 21664)
GGCCAGGCAAAGTGGGCCAAGGTGGCCTAAAAGTCCTCCACTTATGACGTCACTCACAAAAAACCCGCACCCCCCAGGCAAAAAATTTTTTTTCGAGTGCATTCTACTAGATTAGCCAATCCATTTGAGCCGTTGAACAGCTCTCTAGCGCAATGGGCGGAGGAGCTAGGGCGTTGGTAAGGCAACTGAAAACTGCTGATTTTTTTGCAAAAATCGCCAAAACCACCCAGACGTCGGCACTGGCAAAAAACAGCTTGACATGAAAAACAAGGGAGGTAAATAAGAGCTTTGTGACAGCTGATGTATCAAGTCTCAAATGTTAATAATTTTTCATTATAGAGACAGCTACTTTAAAGGTGCAGCTCATATGCAAACCTTTCACAATAGTGGAAAGTAGGTTAAGAAAACCCCACAACAGCTTTCGGCAAATAAAAGTTAGATTCCTGGGAAATTTGCATTTTTTCTGGCACTGGTTAAAAGGTCTGTCTGGAGACTAAATGATTTTATGCAACATTGTGGTTTAGATGCTTGACATTAACTTCTTTTACTGTGGTAATTATAAAGTATTGTCCATTGCTGCCTTGCTTTATAATGGTAACCTCTAGGCAGTGAGATGTACAGGACTGTATGTAAAGCATGAATTGTATAATCCACCTGTCATTGACAGCAAATCAACACCAAAATACTGTAGTGATGCAGTCAAATGCCTTAAAAGTTCCAGGTTGCCATTTTTACAACAACACCATAGCACTTCAATGCAACCCATTTGTTTTCACTGGCTTTCTAGCCCAATCCGTTCAGGAGTTATGGCTGATCATAGGTTTACCAGCCACGATAGTGGCCGGCACGGGCATTAAAGGGTTATCTGTTACTTCTGAGCAAATATGCTGTGATAAAATGTTAAAATGATATACTTTTTTCCAACTTAGCAGAGACCTGATACCTTTTAAGATAGTCTGCTTTGAGTAAGAGCTGTTTTTATGATTTCTTGCTGTATTTTTCACATGTCTGACAATTATTACTGGTACAAAAGAATTAGTTTTTTGCCAATATGATTCTTAACATCTTGGAGATTCTTAACATCCTCTTTTGATGTTGGTACTGTTGACAATATTGTGTTATTTACATGTTGGCGGTATGCTTTAGGATGGTGTTGATGTCTTGGCCATGCTTCAAAATAACATTTTAATCTGTTTCAGCCGAATGTGCATAGGAAGATGATCTAACCTGTTCTGTAACAGCTGAAATTGAGTAAATGTGTTTCATTGTGAATTGACAGATTTTAAGTGCATACTAACTGTTTATGTATCAAAGGAAATACTATATTCACCTCCATTACATAGTGAAATGGTTCAGCATCGTTCAAGCACGTAAGTATTAACTAATGTATTTTATTGTGAAAATTCTTCATTGCATCAAGTGTGGAAATCACTGACAACATAGGTGTGCATTACTGAAAGCTTGGCACGAACCGTGGAAGTTTGCTTATTACAAGTAATGTTTTGAAAGAACTGAATTTAAAACTTAGATTTATTGCTGTTATGAAACAATTTTGAAATGTTCATTTAAAATGAACATGTTTTAAAATTTATGCAATCCACAGTGCAGCTGAAATTCGTGTGCATAAAATTGTTGCTTGTTTATGCCAATGCTGAGAAATACATAAAGAATTTTTTTTTATTTTAATAAACCAGCAAGTTCTTCACTCACCAAGTTTTAAATTTCCTGGTAAAATGTAGCATATCAGTATTTGTTCCATGTTTCAGATAATTTTCACAAGCTAGAAAAAGTTTAGATTCTTGGCTAACAGATCTTTATTGCTTAGTGGCTTAGCAGTTAACACCTTAGGAGACGATATATTATTTTTAAGATCCCCATTTCTTGCATCCCTTTGCACCACTGTAGCTCAAGCATTTCTGGTTTGAAATTTATGGCCAAGAAGCCACTTTTTTGCTTTTTGCAAAAAACGTAACTTTTTGGCCACTACTTTTTTTGCAAAAACACAGGACCTGCTTAAGTGCCAAATTATCATGGCATTTAAACAGGTCTTGTGTTTTTGCAAAACCTTTCTTGTACACATTTTTTTAAAATAAATCAGAAATGGACTTTTATTGTAAAAATCTTGGGAGCCATTTTGGCAGTTGCAAAACAGTTTGAATACAGCTTCGTCTGTAAAACCAGGTTGTTTTTATCTTCAGAAAATTGATGCAACATGAAGGAATTAATGAATTTCAAGTTGTACATGCTCTTATAACACAAAGTATCAAAGGTAGTGTTGTGTTTGCTGTTCTGTTCATGTAAAAAGTATTATTATTAGATATTTGTGATGTCCACATAGTGTAGTGTCTTGAGGTGTGTGTTTTCTTCATTATCAAAGATTTGGTGGTCGATGCAACTAATGTACATGCTTTTGATTATTTAAATTGGTATATAATCATTCCGCAACTCTATGTGTTTTTTTTAATACAGATATTGCATATGTAGTGATTTACTGTGAAATATATTATGCTTTGAAATCTTGACATTTTGATAAGTTCTGTGTTTAAATAACATTATCAAAAAATTATCCTGTGTGAAGTTGATGTTCATTAGGTTGTGTGTACAGAACAGAACCATGCTTGTGCTTAATAGAGTGATCGCGGTATGTTTGTGGTTACTTCGCTGTATACTTATGTTTTTTCTGTTACATTTGTGCTTTCTAGGCCACACTGAGAATTCTGTGAATTCCTCATGTGACGAAATTGAGAATAAGTTGCCTAGCCCCTACTGTGGAGGGTTGCTTTCATCTATTTGCCAAAAAATAAATTCATTTAGTTCATCGAATCGACATCGCTTCATCACACAGTCTGTGAAAGATATTATCACACAGTTAAGGTAAGCACAGTGGTGTTGTATTAGGTTAATCTAACAACAAAAGTTTCATTTGCTGTGTTTCAAATGTCGCTATGTTTTGCTTAGTTTTGTTAGTATAAAATTTGGGTCGTTGGTGATGACATGATAATTTGTGATAAAAATTATTAAGTGTTAATTGATGATAAAATTAATATGTGAAGCTAATAGGCATGCACCTTTTACATTCCTGGTGATTTTGCAGATTACACTTAAGAAATCTTTGTAAGTCTTTGTTTAAAGAGTAAAAACTGGAATGTTGTATTACAGACTGTACTCAACTGCAATTTGGCTGTTTGCAAATTTACATTTCTGCTTAAACTTTCTAATGCTTATGTATGAAAAAGTGTTAAAGAAAAAGCTATTGATGCTTAATTTACTTAATAAAACATACTACCATTCATATACCATGTAACTAGACCGAAAACTTCATTTTGTGAGTCTCAAGGTGAAGCATTAAAAAGAACTTAAGATTCAACAGCTAAAGTTTTGTAAAAATTAATGCAGAACCTGTTTCTGGACTTTTTAAAAAATAGATTTGGCTTGATGAAAAATGTGCAGGCATCCCATAAGCAAGTTTTATTGTTAGCGTATGCAACTTTGTCAAATATGACTAGTTAAAGTCTTGTGTCAAGTGTTTCTCCAGTAAATAACGTAGAAATTACCCAAATTAAAGTTCTTGCAACATTTGCTATGAACCATAAATGTAGATTTCAATTCTTCCATGTAAGAAAAAAACTAGCATTGTTGTAAACATGATTCAATTGTATAGTAAACAAGATGTAAATTTAAATGTCTAGTGCCTGATGACTGGCCACAATTACATTTTGCTAAGTGAGATAGGCAAACATGTTTTAGACAGATGTAACGCTTTGCCAAAGAGCTTCCTGAGGTAGCCATCTCATTGCACTGACTTGTACAGAGATCTGCATGTTATTTTCAATAGCTTTATTTATCAAATTGCTTTGAAACACCACATGTAATTTGGTAGTTTAACTCAATCTCAAGACATAATAACTGTTGTATGTTCAGAAAATCACAGGAAGGAAGCGCAACCATCTCTCCGTCTTGTGCCAGCAAAAGCACTGGCAAACCCCATTTGAAAAGGAAGGAACAGTCCACTGTATGTAACAGATGGAATGCTGCTCAACGTCCTCTTGTTAGATCCCCACCAGGTAATTAGGCCTAAAAGTTAATTGCAAACTGCTCTATGTTACTGAAATGTTTTTGTCGAACGTAAGTTCATTTCAAGCTTGTTAATAAGTAGGTGTTTCTAAGTGCACATACTACAACCTTGGGCATGTATGCTACCAATGTTCCTCCTAAGGTGCGCAACTGCGCAATGCAACCAGACAATTTGCGCAGTGCTGTCTCATTCTTGCGCGCTTACAAAATTCCAAAACATTGGAAAAACACGAAAACAAGCAGAAGCTGTTTGAGTTGTGTACTTTGTTCATATTTTGATAAGATTTTATACTTCTAATAATTTACCAAGTTGTAATTCATTTAGAACTTTACTAACTCAGCCTTGAAATATTCAAATTCATCATAACAAACATTTGCTCAGTGTAAAAATTTTCTTAGAGGGAACACTATGCTACTCTTTCAGACCCTGAAATCATCTCTTCAAATGTTCATTCAAAAGTTTTGCACTTCGAACGATACGCCGACTCATTTCAGCCAGAAGGTAACTTTCTAGTTCTCTTGTAAGCAAACTTCTGTGCAAAAACATCGTGTGTCTTAGGATCGTATCTGTTTATCTTCGATTCTTTGCAACTTACGCTCTTGGGCTGTCCTTAAACGAGTGCGCGGAAAATTAACGTTTTGCTCATGGTGGTCTGCGAAGCTTTTAAGGAAAGCAATACCAAGCAATTTGCTTAAAATATGGAAGACCCGAAGCATTGTGAACAATCTTTTCTGGCATTTTTGTGACAAATGATTTCACGCTGACTGGAATCAAAATTGCACGGCCCTGAAAGTAAATGAATTAAAATAATTAAGTCAGTTTGATGAAGCTGATATCCATGGAAATCAGGTCAGAGCAGGTGATCGTTCGCCCGTATGCCGATAGTTTGCAAGCGATTGAATTGGATGCACTGAAGCTTTTCAGTTGGAAAAGCTTACAGATATTATTGCAAATCAGCTATTTTACATCCAGTACTTTTGTGATCGCGTTAACGAATTTGTTTTGTTGTTTTGTCAATATGCGCGCGTGGCCGGGACTCTATGTTGTGGATGTTCTGTATAATTGCAGTGCTGCCGACCTAATATTTTGGTTGATTGAAGAGTTGGCTCAGCCGAGATTGCGTGACAAAGCAGCTTTGAAGATGGTTGTTACCTGACAAACACTTTTTTTAATCGTAGTTGAATGTAAAATGCGCTTTTTTCGCACTTCGAAAGCGTGGCGTTTGGCAGTTTTCTTTCTGCCATGGCCGTGACAAACGTCATAATACCCTATCCGCCGCAAATGAATGAAAAGTTGTGGCGATGCAAAAACAGCTGTCAACCATTTCGCAGTGTCATTTTCACTGTGGTGAAATGCATGTGTAGACTGTGTGGAGCATTAAAAGGCAAATGCGCAACGCAAGTCCGGAGATTTCTCAACTGATTAACAAGTACAGTAGTACTGTTTCCACAAAAGTTGTCCTTCGAGTTTCATGAAGTAATGGGACAGCGAGAATGTCTCGAACTCTGTGCCCCATTAGTGCAGCCTGCTTAGAATAGCCGTTGGTGCCGAGCTTGCTCGTGAAGTAACGGCTTCGATTCCAGTAGCAGTGCTTCTCAGTCCCTGGGTTTTGGGTCGCGGTTTGTCTTTGGTGGGTCACTGGAGTAGTTTTATTCATTTTCGCAGAAATTTCACAGTCTTATTGATACTGAACACTCTGTTGCACAATTTTCTTTCTGAAGCGGCAAATCTTGCAGCAACCAATTGGTCATTGTGACAGCAGAACGCTTTCACGTGTTGGTCCTGGCCTGCAACGAGCCGGCAAATTGGTGGTTGTGATGTGCCAGCTAGCTGGAGGTTGTGGTCCCTGTACTGGACTTTTTTGAAAAACATTGGACATTTCTCAACTTATTTTTTACGTTAAAAATTGTCTTATTTGTCTGCAGTCCACCATGTGATTGTGGGAAGTAGTTGTGTGAAAAGTGGTTTGGTAAGGTGGGTCGCCGAAGTTATGTGTATTGCTTAATGCTTATGAACCGAAGTGAAACTACCACGAATACCACCAATCCCCTTACAAGTTCATCCACTAGTTCTGTGCAGTTTCGTGCTTTTGGCGCTACTGTCAGTTGAACCTGCATTATTATTATTATTATTTTGCTTTTTAGATTCTCTATGCAGTGCGTGCAAAAAGACCAAATCACAAAAGACTGTACCGTCACCCAGCACCAGTTGCGTGGAAACCTGTCCTGGCGGAACGTATTACCGCCCCAAGCCAGATAATTCGCAGCCATCCTCCCCCCCGCAAACGAGGCAAGAACCCCCGAAACTGACTGGACGCAACTTGAAGCGGGTGCCCAGTGAAAAGTTTCAAAAGACTAGACGAAAATTACAACGGCTGATGCAACATGCTGACGACGAGGAAAGGGTTCCCGGGTCACCTGTTGATGATGCGACCTTCTTAAAATCGATACGAATACCAAACCCTGCTCAAGTGCGTCCGGATCCGGAAAGGTATATACATACGTCCTACGCGACTTAATAAATGCTTGATATATGCTTTATTCTTTACAACTGTTTACGTTTGTTTGGCGGATTCAATGACTATAAAGTCCGTTCGGACATGAGAGATGCAACCCTCCGTGAAGTGCAGTTGTCTTAGCCTGCTTTCCCATCGGAACACCTTTCATGGAGGGCCGAGAGCCTGCGGCTGAGGCATAAACAACCTCTGTATCATCCTAAAGAAAAACTCTACTTGGGCGTCGTTGTGTGTGTGTTCTTGTATGTGCTCGTACTCGCGTTCACGCTAGAATTGTTGGTCGCTCGGTCGGCGCAGTGTCGCATGCGCGACGCACCACGAACGGGAAGTGCACTAAGAATAGCACCTCGATATATATGACGCGAACGAACAACGATAGAGTGATGTCTGTTGTTGCTTGCTGCCACAGTGTGAAGCTTTGCACGCTATCCGCCCACCGATCGCAGCAGAAGAAAATGTGCAATGACTCACTCCATCGTTGCTAAACGACGGGTTGCGTCATGTGAGCAGCGTATGCCGTGTCAGCCACCCCTTATGACTGAAGAACAGAACACGGAAGCTTAAAAGTTCAAATTTGTTTGTTGCAAGTGCGAACGGTTTTTAGTATATTTTCGGTGTTTAGTCAAGATTTTTGGTACACGATGCTGTTTGACCAAGAATCTTCCTGCCTCAATTAAAGCTCCCGTCATTTTTGCAGTCGCCAAAATCTGTTCCTGAGTCTTCCCGATCACGTTCTCTGCCAGATCTTTTCCTTTCTTGACACCCGAACGCTGGCCGCGATCAAATGCGTCTGCGCCGATTTCAATTTCATTATCGTCAACTTCGACATCCGCAGTTCAGATTCGCTGTGGACGAAAGACGAAAGGTACTGTGCAGGACACTGTTACATGTTTCTCGTTCCATAATGTGTCAGTGAACATTAAGTGTCTCCTTTTTTCTCGGCGTGAATATTCAAACGTGCAAAGTTTCAGAAAAGACACTTTGGTAGCTTGGTGTATGGTGCCAAAACTTTTTTGATGTTAAGTTGTCCTGATTTAATTGCTCGCTGGTTTCCACGGTCACCTCGTGCGACCCAAGGAAAGACTAAAAATCGTAATTTTGAAGGTTTTTCAAGAAAATTGCGCCGGTCATTGGGTGTGAAGCAGATCTCACCGGTCATTGGCGATGTTCGTCGAGCTTCATGCTGATGTTGTGCTGTTCCTCTTGTTGATGAGCTGACACTACTTCAATTTCTAACGCGCTTTCTGTGACATGGTTGCATAGCGTTTCTTCTCGCTTGAGTTATAACCAGGGTTGCGGAGTTGGAGGTAAAATATCCGACTTCAACTCCGACCTTTCCAAAAAATCCGACTCCTTAACATTAAGGGAATGAAATTTGTCTGTTAAAATCAATGGAAATCGTGGTGCACAGCAAGAAATCTGTTTCAACAAAAGTTTCAAAAGAAATTGTACCATTTCAACAGGAATTCCGAATTAAAGGAGTGTGATGAAAAATGATCGATATGGACGTCCGGAGTCGGACAAAAAAATCCGACTCCACCCAAAAACCTCCGTCTCCTTGCAACTCGGACTCCGGATCGGCAACCCTGGTTATAACAAAATCTTAGTGTCAGGAAAATTCCGCGACCTGATCAGAATCTCCACAAAATCCTTTGACTTTGTCTCGGCCACCAGGATAACAATCCTTAGCTGACGTATCGGCACATTTCCGCAGGTACATCGACGATCCGTGCAAGAAGTGTCGACGTCAGTTCGTGCGCGGCGACATGTCGATGTGCCGCTACCACCCCAAACGCTTCTACTCCGACCTGCCGTACGGGCGCAGCTACTGGATGTGCTGCCTCAAGGTGGAGAAGAACTCGCCTGGGTGCATGACCGGCCTTCACGACAACCACTGGCTTGCTTCGTACGACTGACGCACGACGCCGTGCTCGGAACCAACAGAAAGTGCAACGTTTTTCTTCTGTTTTGTCGACNCCCCCGATAGCGTGATTGTCCCAAACCACCCGTGCTGTTGTTTTTACCCTGCCGCGCGTTCCTGATTGGTCGAGCGAGNACAGACCTGTGGTTTTGCACCGGTCACGCCCCGATGCGTGTGGACGAACGAAACCAACGACCTGAAACCAAGTGCTACGATGTACGGGATGTCGACGTCTGCGGTTACAGTCTACACTGCTGTATTTACTACTTATTCGTCTTTGCTATTCCGCTGTCCGCCGTAGTTTTTCGCAGTATTCTCCTCGAAGGTAGCTACGACTTCGAAACCCCTTTTTAATTCTTTGCTTGGTACGACGTATCGTCTCGCAGATGAATCTTTCCTCTCTGTGGCCGTCTGGTTTAAAGTTTCTTTGCTGATACTTGGCGACCACAGCCAGTTGAACCGAAATGAACGGTAATAAATACATTTTCAACACTTCAGATTCCAGCCAACAACCTATGTAAGAGTTTTGCTACTGCTAGATAATCAGTTGCGCCGAAGGTACAGTTATTTACTGACCTATGTTTGTCAGGTACGTTTTTAGCTGAACTGTTTTCGTTTGGGAGCCAACTGCAAACGGTGCACTACAGGGAACGACCAACCAAAGTAGTCATACTGCTTGGATTCGCCGTGTTCAGTCTTCAGTGCGCTTGCTCCAGTCTCAAAATTGCAACTGGCGGACACTTGTGCTGTGAGCTGCGAGCCACAGTCCGTGGCCACTCTGCTTTCGCTCTCCGTACGTTTGAATCTTAGCGCAACAAAATGCTGGGCACAGATTAGAACTGTTGGCATCCATGGCCACTGTTAGCGTTCGTCGTTATTATCATTTTTTTTCTATGCGTTCTTATTCTTTTGCGTCTTCCTCGCCTGAAAATCACCTCGTGTGTGTTCATGGCTCAGTGAAACAAGTCTATAATAAAAAATGTTTCAAGTGCTACGAATGCTTGCACTTAGTAGTTTGCTTATACGCAGCTGCTGAGATCAGTTACAGGCCGTTTGAAACAGCTCACGACCTCACGTTCGCAACAGAAAACCTTCATGACGGATCGTTGTGAACGTGGTCGGTTTTGAACAGACACCAGTGTGCAGGTCGACGATGACTGAACGTGAAAATCGCGGTTTGATCGTTCGGCAGTTGACGCACTTCGCATGGTAAAACATCCGCATTGAACACATCGTAAAGCATATCTGCATCGAACATGTAGGTGAAGCAGCTCTTTGTTTTGAGTCATCTCGGGCTATACTTTCAAATGCCGCTTTGTAGTTTGCTATATCCCAGACCCAATTGGACGCTCACTCTTTTAGGTGGGGTTTTCAAAAATGACAGCGAAATCCTATAAAAGACGACTGATATATCGGAGGAACAATCAAACAACAAAGCAAAAATCTCGCGATCGCAGGATCAACTACAGTACATGCTGGTGTTCATATCTAAAAACAATGGATTGGAGGAAAAGGTTGAGCAACAATAAAAATAAACGCGCTAAGGAAGTATACTTTTTTACCTTTACTTATTTGCGTGTTTCGCACAGACTCGTGGTCCATGTCAGGGGTTAGAGAAAAAACGCAAATAAATGTTGAATCGAAACACATGACCGTGTTGGTGCAAGTTGATGTGTGGTTTCGTTTTCGGGACGGGTTATTAAAATTGATGTTGTAGTTATTTAGGTGTAGGAACAGGCAATTTTGTGAGGGTGCAAAAGGTTTTTGCCCAAAAAACCATATGGGACAAACGTTCTCCCAGAAATTTTCTACAGCTGGTGGTGCATATGTTCGTCTAACATTGCCATAGACCGGAAAACAGAAAATTTGGTACTTGAACTTTGTTTCTTAATTGCCCAACCGCAAAAAAGTTCGCTACGCTGTACAATAGCATTGTCAGAAACCAGCTGGATCAGTAGTCCCCTTTCAAAACTGCATCCCTTTCAGCCCAAAAGGGCTGTATCCCTTTCAAAACAGACCTGTTCATAACAGACCATTCGAAACAGACCAGTCCATAACAGACCACGTTTATAACAGTAACAGACACGTTCACAACAGACCCGTTTATGACAGACCCGTTCATAACAGCCAACGTTCATGACAGGTCTGTTGTGAATGTGGTGTCAATGACAAAGTACAATTTCATTAAGGTTGTTAAATTGTCGAATTTTCTTTGCCCAATTTTTGTTAGATTTTGCCCAAATTTTTGACAAATCAAAACTTTTGGGGTGAGCTTTCACACCCTGCTCCTACGCCACTGTATAATTGGAGCTTGAGCTTGTTTGGAGTTATTACTGTTAAGGTTAAGTTTAACCTAAACACGTTCTGAACACTCTTTTCATGAAAGACAAATGACTATATGTTGAGAGGAAAAAATACTCCTTTGACACTTCTGAAGGAACTGAAAGACAATTGGAAATGTTATTTATATGTGAAATAAGCGTATGTGTTTTGTTAGGACAACACGTATGACATCTGGATGATTAAAAATACCAGGCAAAATTAGTAAAACAAAATTATATGTCAAGCATTAAGTAAATCCGAAATCACAAAGCAGAAAGTGATGTGCAAAAGAAAGTTAAGCACATGATGCAGAAAATATTTCCGAACAACGCAAACGAAGCAGAAGAGACTTCTGTACAAAGCAATGACAGAAACAAGTATTTTCTTGTCTTGGATTATCCAATGTCGCAATGAGAGATAAACCATTTAAAGAATTGGATGAAGAAGTGGTGTTTGCGTGTATAATGCATTGGATTATACATACAATGGACAAGAGAGAATCAATAAAGTTAAGATTCAGAGCAGAAGACAAGGTTTATCAAGTCAAGATGAAATATTGCAACAGGCATCTACGAGTAACAAAGATAGACTTGATAACAAATGATGGTGAAGGATTTATTCTGTATGACTGGATGGAAGAAACAACATTCAAAAATATTACAAAAGAAAAGATACAGCAGGGAATGAGGATGGCAGATATCAATTACAACAAGCAAAAACATGAAGAAACACTTGAACATGATAACATTAAAGTCTTGATTGCTGTACCGGTGGAGATTACTGAGGCTGATATGGAATTAATTAATGAATTTCTGGATGTATAAAATGTTTGGGAAAATCGTTTACAAGTCATATAAATGTGTATATGTAATAGGGTCAGCATTATCTAATAACCAGAGTGTATAGCGTAAACAAAACTGCATTTTGCAACAAAACAGCATTGTGCAACAAAACAGCATTGTGCAACAAAACAGCATTGTGCAACAAAACAGCATTGTGCAACA
>JGI24158J21664_10011396_pt1 | contig 11836 bp, 6 predicted proteins | sample Ectturendosymbi3_FD_21664 | JGI IMG/M metagenome (IMG submission 21664)
GTTAAGCATTCACAATCAGGAAGCAATTGAGCATTGCAATGTTTACAGTTCATTCATCTAGGTTTAGGTGGGAACCTCACTTTGCACTGCTGCGCCAACAATCGTCCTATCCTCGCCGGCATACAACCTGCTGAGCTTCGTCGTATAGGAGCCACATTGTATCTAGCATGCCGTGCCATGGAGCCTGGACATCTGCTCCACTCAGCGCTCATTTGTCCATTGAGTGGGAATGCACGGCAACTAAAATCGAGACACCCATTTGTTTTGTATTCGCCGCCGTACAACAACTCATCAGTTCATCTGACGACAACAACAGGAGTGCGGCGCTCTGGGCGGATCAGCGATGGAATACGCAGTGGTTGGAAAACATACGAGACTCTGTGCTTTCATTCCCGACATTGGCACCCACCGTCATGGAATGGCCTTGTCAAGAACAGCGTGGGTCCGGCCCGCTCCTGTTTACACCAATACAGTATGGCCCCCTCTGCGGCTTGCAAGTGTGGCACAGAAGAACAGACCGTTAACCACGTTGTCCTCCAATGTCCAATCCTGCTCTGATTTGCCTATCCCTAATAATATGTTATATAAGTTCACTGCAACTGTGATCTGGTAGCTTAAGAATTTTTTCTGAAGATTCCTAATTCATAATGAATCATTTGCACTGGTTCCACTGATATCAAAGTCCATGGATTAAGCATAACTATAAAACTGATTTTATTTGCATAAGATTTCAAGCTTGGTAGGAGCAAGAAAACCTACAAAAACGTTGGGTTTTTGCAATTCCTTTTACTAGGAAGGTGGAGCAAGAGTGCCGTCGCCAAAAATAAACAAGGCATGATTTCACTTATGCAACCTGCAGTAGATTTGGCGCGTGTAATGTGCTTTCAAAACCTGTGGCAAAACCATTAACAAAATGTAAAAGTTGCAAGCGCCATTTGCTCGTGCGAAACAGAATCAGCAAAGATCCACTCCGCACCATCTGAAAAGGAAGCGGGATATAGTCACTGGTACAGTTGAGTGAGAACACGGGGTACAGGGTTGTGCCACTTTTTTGTGAGGCACGATTTTACCTTGCTTTAGGATGTGGCACCAAAAGTTACGGCCACATCCCTGGTGGAGGCATCAACGCTGTGAGAAATACCCACAAATTACATTGTTTCGCTCGTCGCGAGCGCCTCGTGGTCACTTCGGCCAGGTTTCCAATTCGAGAGACATAATTGGTTTTTGAGCGGCTGTGGGCGGTGGTTAGACGACTGTGGTGATGCGTTTGTCCAAAGGCCTTGTAACCTTTGTAACCTTACGATTACTGCTACTGAAGTTAAATCACAGCAATGCAGAACCACTACGCAGTTATACGTAGCAATCAATGGGATTAAGTTGACTGTGCATCGGATTTATTGCAAAGGAAGGATATGTAACAAAAATTACCTAAAACTGCACTTCAGTTACCACAATTTATTTGAAGATTATTGTCTGTAAGTACTGCAGGTATGGATGAAGATGCCCAAGCTGCTTCAAACGAAGCTTCTGAATACAGTAGTGGGATCGTTCACCAGCGTCTGCGAAGCTTAAAGAAGACCAGAAGCCGTCTTGTTGTTCATGTAGCAAAGCTTCAACGTGAGCTGGACATTCTGTTGTGTGACAATAAACACTACAAAGATACCTATGAAAAAAAAGTGCATTGGACATTATTTTTGCCAAACATATTGAGCACTGCGAAAAATATTACGTCGAAATTATTTTCACTGAAATGTTCAAGGTTGCAAAAGTAGAAGCAAAAGCAATTAAGAGTGTTGAATTGCAAATAAGTAATACTGCTTATGACTCATAGGCGTAGCTAGGGGAGGCTTAGGGGCCCATGGGCCCCCACAAATTTTCAGAACATATAGTCATTTTGTGCTTTGAGAGGCGTTGTCCCAAACAAAATAGTGTTATTCGCCTAAAATCAAACACTTTGTCCCCCCAAATTTTTTGGCCACTCCCAAATTTTGGGGCTGGCTACGCTACTGTTGTGACTGAATTATGAAAACTAAATTCATCGCTGTAGTGTTTAGATATTCAGCGCTCCGAAAGTGTTCCTTTAGTTAGTTCTATTGATATTCGAACGTCTTCAAACCGATCAAGTACATGTTGAAGACCCTGTTCAGCGGTTGCAAGCAGTAGAAATTCCTCCCCAATAACCAAACGGCTGATCCTGCAGCTTCCAACAGTGATACCTTCGTTGTTACGGCAAGTTTCCCTTTAATTTCAAATTACTCCGCTCTGTTCGCGGATTCAGTGTTGCCCTTGTTTCAGCCCTAAGCACACTGCGCTTGATTTGATTGCTATCCCTCATTCGCGTTGACCGCCTGTGGCGGCCAGTCAGTGACTGAGTGTCTTCGTACGGAAGCGTGTATACTTCGGTTTAACCGACGACGACGAAGTGATCTAGTTTTTGCCCATCACAGGTGTGGCCTGCTGTTTCTGGTTGACAACGAGGGTTGTACCACTGGATTGTGTGTAGCAGCTGGGGCGACGAGGGTCGCGCTGCTTCGTGTGAAAAATTTCGTGTGTTTTGAAAGTTGGACAGCAAAAGACGCTTTAAACAAAGTTCAGCTCCAATTAATGTTACTTGCTGTAACACTCGTTAACTCGGCCCTGACAATCTATCCAATCCATGTAAAATATGAAGAGTGGTGACGGAACACACCCTTGTCGGAGTCCAAGACCTACGGTGAACGGTTGTGATTCAACTCCATCGACACGGACACAAAGAGCAGAAATACAATTAATTGACAACCAGTAACACGCGGCCGTTAACACCGTACTCTCGCAGCACTTCTCAAAGTCCTTCCGAGAGACCCGGCCGTATGCTTTCTGGAGGTCGGCAAAACATGTGTAGACGTCTTTGGTGGCATACTCCGCATATTTCTCGAAAGTCTGTTGGAAAGTGAAAATTTGGTCTGTAATGCTACGTCCAGGACAAACCGCATTGGGTATCATCGAGCTTTGGTTCAATTATTTTGCGGCACCTAAGGCACTTGACCTATACTTTTCCAGGAAAGCTAAGGCGAGAGATGCCCAGATAGTGCATTATCTCGTGTCTCCTTTCTTGTGCATTGGGATGATCTCTTCAGTTTGGCAATCTTTTGGTGCCTTTCCAAAGCACCAGGCCGCGTGACACACACGAGTAACCCAAATAACCCCTCTGTTTAAGACCGTGAATATGTCAGGTTGGATTTTTCACAACCAGCTTTTAGTTTTTTCAAGACTTCGGCTGTAATGATGGTGTCTTCTTCCTTGTCCAAATATACCTCCTTGTGTGACCGATGGTGTGAGGGTGACTGGATTCAAAAGATCTTTATCTGCAAAGAATGTTCTCCTCTGTGCTGGATAAGAAACCATTTTGTCTGTGATAGATCTAGCAATTTTACATTTTTTGCCGCGAAGACGCCAGGTGGTTTATCAGAAGCCTTTCTTGACTTACCAGTAATTGGATTCTAGTTCATGGTCGAAACGTTTCCAAGATTGCATTTTAAACTTTTTCACCATGAGGACTGCGTACGTTTGCGCCTCAGCGTACCGTGCATGAAAAAAGATTCGGCTTTTTTCTGAAACCATGCCTGGTAGGCTACTTTCTTTGTTTGAATAGCATCTTTCACCTCCTGGTTCNACCACGAAATAGCTTTTTGGCAATTATTCGCTACACCGAGTCGTTTCCGTCCGCATTTCGGAGCAGCANATGACACCACAGCTGCCACTCCACCTCTGCGTCCGCTGTCCATTCCGGGAGCGCTCGGAGAAAGGNCGATACGCTGTCGGGAAATGTCTTTCCTACATTTNTGTCGCCAGGGCCTTCCACCTTTTTCGGTAAAGCCTCCTGGTCCTGCAATTTGTATAGGTCCTGTTGGCTTTTCAAAAGGTAGGCCTACGTTGCAGACCGCCAGGTGGCGATCGAACGACAGTTCTGCACCTCCTTGGCACAAACGTCCAGCATTGATTGGGGAAAATCAACTGAAAATATACAGAAAACAATGAGTGACCGTTGATGCATTCATAACTATTAATGGTTTTTACGTTTTTTAATACTACGTTCAAACCAAAACAGTGTTTAATTTCATTCACAAAAGAAACGTCGACGCTGTGAATTTCAGGCGGTTTTCGCCAAAAAAGCCGGAATTGCGCAAAATAATCTTAAGAAGAACCTTGATTAAGATTCTCAACATGAAATGATGGACATTATATTTTTCAAATTTTGGACTGTTCTTTGAAACATTTCCAGGAGAACGATTACCCGGTTGCCCAGCCCCCATGATTACGGGACTGTCTGATAGCACCTATTCCCAACTGTCGAGTAACCGGTGGTTGGCGACCGATTGCATCACTGAATGACAGTTGTGTTAACTATTTCGTTTGGGAGGGACATGGTTAAAGTTGAGAAAAACCCCGCACGGCTTTGTTTACTTCACACGCAAACCCGTACTGCGCATAAGGAAGTTGCACATTCATTGTAACCTCAAGTCCATCCTTGCAAAAAAATGTCAGGTTTTTGGACGAAGAGAAGCAATCCTTTGAAATGAGCAGTGTTCGGACTCATTACTCATTCTTTATTAGCCGAACGTGAGCTTCGTCGAAGAATTAAGAGGTGGAACCAGCAAACCATTCAAGGTGGAACCAGGAAACCAGTCAAGAAACGCTTCGTCAAAAGGTGTATGGCGTGAAACTTCAACCCTCCATTTTCTCGCATTACTGACTGTGCTTAACTGGGAAACTTTGGTCAAGACAGTTAAAAAGATTCTGTATTTTCAACAGTGGGCACTGAAGAACGAATATTTTCAAAGTTTTATTGCTGAAAAAGGAGCGATTCTCAACAATCGCTCCCTCGCTTCCGTTAATGACAATCCTAACGACCTCACTGTTCTTGCTCCAATATCCCTGTGTAATAGAACTATTGACTCGAGTTTGTTGCCAGATATTTTGTCAAGATCGATGGTTACAGGGGCTCGTGGCGTCCGTTCGGCTGCTTGCTAAATAATTTTGCAATCGCTTTATCAGACGATATTTAACGATTCTTCAGCTCCGTCAAAAGTAGCCCCAGCCAGCTTGCCATTTAGGTGTCGGAGGTCTGATCCCGATGGTTCATGAAAGATCCCGACGTGTTGTCTGCCAAAGGTTATGCAGTTGACACATTTTCGAACGATAGCAGCTTTGCTTGTACCGCTGCTTCATCGTACTTCAGAGATATACGCAAACTGTGCCTTAGAAGTATATCGGGCAAGTGGTCATGCGTTTATTCCACTTGAATCTAATTAAAGAGCAATGTAATCTTGTGTAAGAGCTTTAATTTTTTAGTGATCTTTTTTTTCTTTATTTTGTCCTACTTTGCCTCGTGTAAAATGGGCCATAATTATTTTGCTTTCATCCAGCTGTGTCGCGACAGTGAGACTTTGAACTTTCTGCAGGTAACTTTAACGAATGCGCAATTGTGGAAATGTAGCCGCGAGATGAAAAAAACACGGAACTTGACAGCGTCAAGTGGTATCGTGGCGTCGCCATTAAACTTGTCGAAATAGTGAGCTGGTCTCAAACCGTTCGTGGTAATGAGTTTTAGGCAACGAAGTTCGGACAATACAGTATAGAGCTCGTGAAATGCTATGCAAATATCTTTTCGCTGTCTGGTTTGTTATCTAACTGGTTTAAAGTAAATAAATTCTCTGTAAAGTCAGTTTGTTCTGTGGCACAGGTACGTTACGATCACTTCCACACTGTAAGCATCGATTGCGGTAGAAGTTACCGCAAATTACTGTTCTTTTCGCTGAGAATAAAAATATTTGGCCACGAGCACCAATGCGACTGCCTTGATATGAGTTTTTTTGCGTTTTTGGCAATTATTCGTTTTTGTGCCATTGTGGGAGGTAGCTGGACAACCTCAGTGGCGTATTTGGCACGAGGTCTTACGATTTGTAATAAGTTTTTCTTCACGAGTATAAATTACAGCAATACAGACCTATGCGATGATAATAGTAGCAAGGAGTGTTAAACTAGCTGCGCATGAGACTTTACCGCAAGAGAAGAATAGGTAAAAGGTCTGTGGTGTTACAGAAGGTTACACCTAAATATCATTTTCTTTCAGTCAATTGTTTAAATCCGAACAGAAAACATTTTAGCTGTCGGGATTACACCAAAGAATGCCTAACTTTCTGATAAAGTGTTCCCTCACTTCTTTTCTGGCTCCACGCCAGGCCTATACAACATATGGCCCGTGAAAGCTTTTGTTGTGGCCCGCGAGAGCTTTCTCAATTGCAGAAAAGTTTGAAAAACCCGACTTAGAATAATTAATTGTCGATTCAGAATATCTTTCAAACTAAGAAGAAATCTCTGCAGCGCAATGAAATAAACTTTTGCGGCCCACGGCAAATTTATGTTGATCAATATGACACTTCGAGTTTTCTGGGTTGTGCACGCCTGCTCTACACCATTGGATGTTTCGCAAAAATGCGTCAAAATTGGGCCTGCTCTTACAATTTTTAGCATATTTTTGGCACTGAACTTTCTTTCGGATGGAATACAGATATGGATGGATCGAGACCCAACCCAGCTACAAATACTTGTACGGGATTAGAGCCGTTGGTGGCACGAGCGCGTGATTGTCGTGTATCAATAAACAGTTCACTGCGCAGAAAGCACTTGACCAAAACGGCAGTTAAACGCCGTTTGCTATCAAAGATCAGCAAGCTCAGTTGTCAGTCATTAGCTTGCAAAGACAGCAGAACACACCCTTAGGCAGAGTGGTTGAAATGGCGTATACCAAAACACTCGCTGTTCTTTGTCTTGCAATGGCAATTTATTACGTTCTATATGGAGGAAAACAAAAGTACAGCAAAGGTATGGTTGAATTAAAAAATATGATTGTTGCTCTCAAAATCCTGCGAAAACATCGTTTCAAATTGATGCCATTTGAGCGAAAAAATGTTTTAGCTTCCTGGAAGAAAACAGCGTTTATGAGTCGTGCCAGTANTGAGCTTTCAACATGCATTATNATTATTATCATATTTGTCTCCAGAATTTGTTTGTCATACTAAATCCCTTTACACTCAGCCTGAGAAACGTGTATTACGCTGANGTTTCACTTGACTGCTGGCCGAGTGCTGGGTGTTCAGCTGGTGTGATGAACCTGGGTTAATGAAAACAGATGTCAAGACCATATGTGCAGAAGTTCCCAACACAAACAAGTCTTCTATAGTAAACATGTCTCAGATGACTACTAACTAAGAGCGTTGAAAAATTGTTGCAACTAGTTGTAGTATCACAGATGGACTTACCCTACCTTTGAGGGCAGACGACTAAAATATTATCCAACACATTTAATCATCCTGCTGGTTGACTCGACAGGTGCATAATCCGAGGTTAGGGCAGAAAAAATAGGTGGTAAAGCTTTCTGCTGTCAACGCAGACGTCAGTTTGAGGAGAGTCTTAGCTCGACTGCTATTTCTGTCTGAGCACACAGCAGTTTTCCTTTTAAAATGTTTTTTGCGCGCAAGAAAGTTCGCGCTAGAGAGCGAAGCAATTAACTTTTGCAAAATAGAGCGCGAAATAAACTTTTGCTTGTTTACGAACTGCCACAAAATTTTTTTCAAATATTGCGAGAATTCTACAGTGACTCGACTCAAACATCTGGAATTGCATTGGGCTACTATTTCACAAGTTTCGTAGAAATGAAAGAAAAATTAACTTTGCCGGTTCACGAACATCTATAGTGTTTAGAGTACGGGAAATTACAGAAAAGCATTTTTTCACATGGCAACCATGCAAACCACGGTAACAGTGTGTAGAGATGCTAATGTTTGAAGCAGATTCAGCGTTTTTCTCCCGGGTTAGTACTCCCCAGATTTTGTTATTTCCCCTCAAACATTAAAGCGTGGCTACGTGCCTGTGCAACAACATACGTGCGTACGGATCGGAGCGGTAGCTCCATTATCAGTGTAAAAATTGTCGAAATCAGACGAACCATTAGTTTACATCAGGGGCAAAAAGTAATTTTTGAAGGCAAACGGAAAAAATGAGGGTAGTCGTTGTAGCTACAGCTGCGGAACTAATTTTGTAAATACTTTTAAATGATCTTTAAATAAAAGATGATGGGCGCTGACTTTCCTTGAGGCTGTTGATCAAAATGGACTACCTTTTCTCTTTGCTTTTCGATTATTTATGAAAGCGTCCATAAATTTTCCACGGAAAGTTTAAATAACATCTGGTGCAAGAAATCGTCATTTGTGGTATATATTGCGTCAATTACATTAATCGTAGTACCATGTTATAGCAGCAGCCTTTATCATTAGAATTCGATTTACAACCAGTAAAATTCGGCTCACACTTGTCTCCATTACTGTAACCGAAATGTTCGTTAATGCCGTGACCCATTAAATAAAAGTGGGTGAACTGACATATTCCCACAGTGCAAGTTAATTAACTTTAGCCAAGCGATTACTCATCCTCTCAATCGAAAATTTGGGTGATGGACCCACGGCCATTACTAGTGAACCACGTTCGCTCTCCATTAACATAACGAGGTCCATTGATGGCAAGAAAGTGGGCCAACACGCGTATCTACTCTTAGAAATACTGGCATTTTATAAAGAGTCACCAACTGAACAATACTGTACTGGAATCAATTCTTGTTTGTTGTTTTCTTCAGACGACGTGAAAGGGCTGAACGTTGTGGTTACGGGAGCAAGTTCGGGGCTTGGTGAGGAAATCGCTTACCAGTTCGCTTCTATGGGAGCAAAACTGTTTGTCACAGCTCGAACTGAGACCAAGCTACAAAAAGTAAGAAGGTTGTACGTGGTCAGTATAAAATCAGCTTACTTTCTTGGAACTGTTGATGAATGCGTCTTTTTATACATACTGCATCAACTTCNACGAAAAGCACCTGGCAAGGGAGTGTATGTTTTTCATGAAATAACACGGTTTTTGTGATGACAAATGTTTGGTAACTTTCAACCTTTGTCAGGATGAAGCGCAGAACAAATTTATAAAGTTCTGGCAGGAATCTGTGTTGTCTTTCTAAGTAAAATTTTGCGATGTATTTCTCAAAGTATACCAAATTTTGGGGCAAATTGCTTTTCATGACGGATGAGTTTTCACCAGGAACCCTTACTTAGTTTTTGCAGCAGGTCCACTTGTTTGTAACAACACTGGTAAAACCCGTTCTTAAGTATAAATGGAATAACACGCTGCACAACTCTGATGCTCAGTTCAACCTCTGAAAAATGATTTTCGGTCTATGTTATGATCTATTCGAAAAATCGACGCCAAAAAGAAATTGCAAATTTGATAGTGTTTGTACAAAATCTATGGAGATGGCCCAATTTTCTGGCTCCGTTCATTTTTCCTTCTTGCCGCCATTTGCACATTCTTGATGCAGTTTAGGAAATACACCAAACGTTTTGTGTCGCCTTAGCTGGCAAAGCGCGGTATCAATTAGTAATTTTTGTGCAATAATGTGTGCACACCCAACAAAAATGAAACTTGAAATCGCACAATTAGGTTTGTGAAACTACATGAGTTGAATCGAGTCTTCAGCAACCTATTTTGATGCAAAAATATACGAAATGTGCACTTGTATGTGTCAGTGTTTCAGCAACAACCGTGATTTCACAAATATCTACAAATGGAACCTGGAAAGTTTGGTAAAGGAAATAGTACAAGTGCAACTAGTCTACCTCTTCCGAAAACGCCCGTCCAAATTGGAAAGTGTTTGTCAATGACGATTGTAGAAAATTTTAATTCAATTCGTCTGCAACATGGGAATTTGTTAAGCAAGAGGTAACAGAAATTTGATGGTGCTCTTGTGCCAGCCCAAAGAGATAACATACAGTATTGCGGAATATACCGCGCAGCGTGAATAGTGGCATGAAACGGGAACACAATGCAAGTAGAACAACTGTGCTTCTAAAACCATCGTTTGAAAATGAGCATCGCAAAGATCTTTGTGTGACCCGTTGATGCACGCAAGCCGCTAGCACGCAGTAACTGCCCTTATCCACGAATCTGTGAATGCCGCAGCTGCAAGTCGGTTCATATGCCGAACTAAAAGAAAGTTTGATGTGGAGACAAAACGCTTCAATCTTTTACTGACGAAAATCAATCCAGGCTGTGTTGACATAATCGCACAGCCAGTAAAATCTTTGCAAACTGTGTTGGGTGCATTAGCGCTTGATGTATACGTGCTATTGCGGTTTAGAGCAGAGTAGGGCAGGGGCGGGGAACTTGCGGTACGGGGAACAAATGCGTCCCGCGTGAACATTTCATATGGCCCACATCAGAACTTTTGTTACCCAATTTAGAGTACAAAATCGCGTCAATAGGAAGCTGATAAGCAGTTCAATGATAAGCATGCTCAATGACAAGCAGTTACGTGGATAGTATGTCAAGAGAGCCTCTATCCCTCATAGTTAGATAAAGGTAGATTTTTTTGGATAAAATCAATTGTTTTTTGCGGCCCGCAAGCGATAATCCATCCTTAATGCGGCCCGTGATAGCAACTAGGTTCCCCACCCCTGGAGTAGGGCGTGCTGCAATTTGTAAATCTGATCATGCAGAGTCATAACCTCAAAGTGTAGTGATTAAAGCAAAATAGNTTGAAACATTCGACTTTTCCGTGCTGCAGTTTTGGCTGAATGTATTTGCATATTTGTTTCACACATCGCAAAGACATGGNAGTGCATTTCGTATCGCAACACGTTCAGATCTAACAACGCTGAGATGTTTTTGGAGTGCAAGCACTTTAACGGGCTTTTGTGGTGTGGGGCCAGGGATACTACCAGCAAAGGACTGTAAAAGTAATCACCCATTTCTAGCAGGGACACCGATTGAAATTGAGGGACTGGCAGTGGCAACCCTGGCCCCTCCATTGGTGACGGACACGTTGAAGTGTCTTCTTCAAAGAAAAATGCTCTTCACAGCTTAGTTTGCAAGTTGGGCTCTTATCCCGAGAAGAATATGATTAACACTTATTCATGCTTCTTATGTCAGCAAAATAACAACGAAATATAAAAATATGAAAGATTTTTTACTTATACTCAAACCGAAAATTTACCAAAGTTGCGGTAATAGACGTTGATTCTATAATTTTAGCATGAAACAACACATGCAACATGCCAGGTGCAACGACAAACAAGTGTATTGAAATTTCGAAGAAAGCATTGAACGCTCGTTCTATGATTTAGAACGAATGATCCATTTGCAATGCTTCAGTCAAGACGACGTGACAATGGCATACATACGCTTGCGGTGTAGCAATCACAAATCAAACACGTACTGACGAGAAAAAGTTTTAAAAAGACAAAGCCATGGTTAATCTTGCCTCATCACCATTTGAAGATTGGAGTGCTTAGAAAGTATGCCTGGGGCGATTTACGTAATCTCGTTTCCTAAGCTTTTGAGACTATAAAAACTTTGGGACCAGCATTAAAGTATCCGAAACGTGAGATATGTCTAGTTTGTTTGCTTGCATGAGGAAGCTAACATTTTGCCCCAACGTGATCTATTCGCATTAGGCTTTCCATCTCACATAGAGAAGCTGAATAATGAATGCACTACAATCATGCGGCGCTCACTGCGTTCGAAGTCGGGGGACTCTGTGGAGTTTTGCTGAGCGATCACCGCAAACGCTAGATCGCTTAATATATATTAATTGGTGAAGACTGTAACACCCACACCGCTTATACTCCCACTTGTAAGCGCATAAAAATCGAAATGATGTCATCATCATGGCCCATCCCGTCGTTGTCGACGATGAGCTCGGCGCTTCTCCATTTTTTCTACGTAGCTTGTGGCTGACAATGAATAACCAAAACTC
>JGI24158J21664_10011397_pt1 | contig 11836 bp, 5 predicted proteins | sample Ectturendosymbi3_FD_21664 | JGI IMG/M metagenome (IMG submission 21664)
TGGCAAGGAGGTTGCGGGGCTCGGCGACGCCGCGGCCGAAACTGCTCCGGAAGAGACGTCAACTTCACCGAAAGTCGCTGCAATCGCGAGTCGCTCAAAGCGGTTCAGTCGCGATCGGCTGCGGGCCACCATCGACAGTCCTTGCCTCCCACCCATGACCCCTCTCACCCCTGCCATGACACCGGGAGTAGTGAGCAACAACGCCGGTGGTGCGGACGGAAATGCGCCGAATCAGCCTGCTGGGTCAGACAGCAATCCTGTCGACAGCAGTGTTTTCCGTTTCCCCCCAACCCACGTCAGCAGGCGCATGGCTGCCCTCCGGATGCAGGGCCCCACCACTGATTCACCCTCCAGCGAAGGCGACGTCTCTTCTTCTGCAAGCGCTTCTAGTGAAAACTCTGCTGATAAAGGATCTTCTCTGCAAAAAAGCAGAGAAATCACATCTGTTGACGGCTGCGACAAGAACGACAGCATCGCGACGTCAAAGCGCTCGTCCGGTCCCCTGGAAAGCGCGTCGTCTTTAGGATACATGTCCGAAGCAATCTTGCAAGGCGACCCTGCGATGCTGGCTGATCTGAACAACGTGAAGTCATTGCCTGTGCTTAGCTTGCCGTCGGCTGGCTGGACAGATGACAGCAATATGAATGTGACCGTTAAGGATGGCGGCACAGATGACCCTGCTAGTCAGCAACTTAAGACACCAACTCAAGTTTTGAACACCCCAACGCAACCTGTCGGATCTCCATCTAGCCAGTTGCATACTCCTCACCAACCGCTCGATACCCCCACTCAAGTTGTTCACACTCCCAACCAGCCTCTTAACACCCCCACTCAACCCCTGCACACACCGACCCACGACCTTTCTCCTCATCCAGGTCCATCGCAGGCAGCTCCTGTTGCGTCTGTCGATGATGAATCGCCTGTCAAAGCTTTACAGCCTGTGCCGCCGAGCAGGAAACGAAAGCCTGAGAATGATGCGAACGAATCAGCTTCGGACAAGGTCAGCGGACAAAAGCAAATTCGTTTCCATCATTTCACTCCGAAGGACTTCTCAGATGGATCAGTTAACGTGTCCGCCTTCCGCAAACCCAGCGAGTTTGTCTCCAGCCCTGATGACTCGATGAGCAAGCGACGCCGCAGCAGACGCAAGCAGACAAATCCGCAGCTGATTTTGAACGAAGAGGGATCGGCTGTTGGAATGAAGGAGCCAGAGACAGAACGTTCCGACCATAGCGCCGATGAAGATGCTGCCGCTGCCGAAAAAGATGACCTCAGCACATCTGAAAAAGAAACCAGTCCGTCGTCAAAAACCTCTGACGCAACGAAAACCAACGACAACGTGCCCTTCATGACAAATACCATGCAGTTGACCAGTTTGCAAACGCCATCGGTTTTGCAACGCATCACCCCCGTCTTCACCATGCCTCCGCCGTCAAGCGATGATAGTCAAAATAACACGCAGGTGCAAAATCAGCTCAACACGCCCGTACTCATCCATTCAGCTCTGGTCACTCCTTCGAGTCGATTCGGCTCAACGTTCTTCAGGCGGGGATCGTCCGCCCAAGCACCTGTAAGCTCCGGTCGAACTTCGACCCCTCAGTTTTTCACCTTCGTTCCTGGGTCCGGGTTCCCGACCCCAACTGTTTTCTTTACGCCGGGAGATCAACGAAAAAACAAGTCCGGTGAAGCAGCGGATGCTGCTGAGAAAACGTCGCAGTCTTCTGAGAAGCGCCCTCCCAAAGCTCTCACGCTTTCGCACTGTGGAAAAGACGACGGATTGCAGACACCATCAAAAATCCAGGTGGTAACACCCGGAGCCGCATTGAACAGCGCTGGCCTGATATCGGCTTCAGACGTTTCTCAGATATTTTCGTTCCAAGAGCTGGCTGTTGCCGCTCAGAGGCAAGATGGCAATTCCCTGAATCAAGAAAAACGGGCCGAGGCGACTGAGGAGGAGCAAAATGGGAAGGACCAGACACATGGTGGAGGGCGTAGCAACACCGATGAAGTTGGTGGAAATGCGGAGAGTGATATTTCAGAGAAAAGTACATCCTCATCTGCACTCCCGACATTGGTGGTCGACCCCCCATCAGACGGTGAAGCCGATTCATCTGAAGGCAATACGCCCAAGGTAATTGTTGTGAAGCGTAAGTTTTAAGTCGAGCAAACCGCTGCTGCATACAGGTAAACGCACTGGATTTTCGTGCAACTTTCTGCACTTCAAATACAGATGGTGCTACTTTGTTGAAAACACTACAAGGATATATTCTTGATCATATTAATGCTGTTTTGTGGTTGGCGATTGTAGAGGGTTAAATATATACTGTACATTACGCCTGGCAGCCATACTAGATATGAATGTGGACTAGAGGGTGTTTTAACAATTGTCAGCCTATGCCAACAATAAAGATTTGCAGTCTTTTGTTCAGCATTGTTTGCAATAAGCCAATTAAGTTAAATATTTTATAATATTTTGCACAGTAGGGAATAATTATTCATATTTTTGGGCCTATTTGAAATGTGTAATTGTTTCAAGTTAAATTTGACGTTTTTCACATAAAAAATAAATACCACTCAAATGCCAATCCGAGCTGCCGTTGCAGAACAGTTTCAGCAATCTTTGAATGAAAATCCACACCTACCAGTCAAAGTTCTGGGTTGCCTAGGGAAACTACCGGAACCGACTACTTAAGCTTGGCCTTGGTGAAAACAGTGGTGTAAAATTAAAACTCTTTGAACTCAATGCAGCCCACGAGCGGCATATATTTACCAGTAAATCACTTGTACGTTATAATTCCCATCTCTTGCAGGATAAAGCCGGTAAGAAGCAGACTCTCCATCGTGTTCGTTCTGGGGCCAAGACAGACCTGGTTCTCTCACTCAAATCCACGCAATCAGGGGAGTCAGATATTTCTTCCTCTCCGCTTAACACCCCCTCCGCTATTCAGGTTCGTCCCGTATCTCATGCATTTCACCAGTGGGAACGTTGTTTTTTCACAACAAACCTACAAATAAAGTGCTCATAAGAAAAGGTCTTTTCGTAACTTCCTTGAATACAGTTTATTCCTGTCACTGGTTCTTGCTGGTATTGAAGTGGTTTGTGAGATTTCGTTGCGCCAATTGGTGAAAATCCCTTCAAGACTTTGAGACGTAATAAAACACTTCTAATAAAACACAATAAAACAAATTGACTGAAAATTAGACTTACTTTACCTACAAGAGTGCTCTTTATAGCACACTAAACGCGATTGTTACGAGTTACGACACCAGACTGCAACAATGGATCTGCGAGTAATTCGTAGCTAGACAGGCGTGGTGTTACTTGTAGTTACATCTTACTTTCATGTCAGAATGATCAAACCGGGTCTGTAGTACAGTAGTGTAGCGATCTAAGAAAAACTAAGCTATAACCACTGGGTATACAATATCCATAGCATTTGTGACTGTGTAATCATGCTGTTGACAGCGAGTATGATTCAGATGTGATGCCACTGCAGACCTAAGCGTGAGATGCACGACACGCCATTGCAGAGTAGGATTTTTTATTAGAAACCATTAGACTTACTAGTTAACTAGAAACCATCACGTTTACTAGCAGTAGCATAACATGTAAGTTTAAACTAATTGGTACCGAACTAGCATTAATTTGTATGGCGGTACGTTTTCAGGAGGGTGTAAAAATGTAATGTAAACAAATGTGGACTTCACTTGAAGTTATCATCTGTGGAAACAAATTTCATGTTTTCAGCACGGTAACCAGTTTTATTTCCTCCTAAATTGTGCTTCACTTTGCGATTCATCACTGCTTATTATGAGTGCAAAAGATAGGAAAACAGGTTTTCAGCAATTTGAAAAAGCCGAAGGTGACTTCTTGCTAGAAGCCATACTATTTCGTCGAACAGACGGCTTGTAGACACATCTTGTCATTTGTGATAATGCAAATGTGTGCACCTTAGAAAGAACACATGAGAGGTAATCGACTGTGTTTTGTGCTCTGTGCATGGTTTGTCTGGGCACTGGGCAGAGCTGTTAGCTGGAATCGCCAAGACTGCAACAGGCAAAGCATCTAAGGAGTGCAAAACACTTGTTCAATTGGGACTGGACTGTGTCTAAATGCTTTGACACAAATGTAGTTTTCCAAATAGCCGTTTTCTTGATTCCGGTCGTAAGAAATAAGAAAAGGCCGCCAGGCATTAACAGCAAAACCAGCGACTGCCTTTCCAGAATTTGTTTATATCACCGTTACCTTGAATTACTTTTCTGCTAGTTACTGTTCTCTGCATCGTCTGAACCTGCGATGTTGCTGTTTCGCTAATTTTTTCGTGGTAAGAGCACTGATTGTAAAAAACTACCGGATTAACATACTAAGTTCTTTTAGTTGTGTGTACTTGATATGTTTCATTTTGCAATTAACTTGAAGTACACCAAGACAGTTGAAAATGTTAATGTGTTAAAACGAACACAAGCCTGAGCTGGAGCTGGAGCCGCAGCCATGTTACGAAAAAAAGAGCTCCGGAGTTGGAGCCGGAGCAGTGTCATTTCTACGACGGCTCCGCAGCCCTGGTTGTAAAGCCAGAGCTGTACTTCCTCGGTGTGTGTTTTCGTTGATTGTCTGCTTCACCTTTCAGGGACGCATAAATTGATTTTGCCGTGACAGAATGGTGGTTTGGGTAAAAATAACTCCCAATTTCTTTGTTTGCAGAAAATGAAAAAGCAGCTTTTGCTTTATCTCCGATATCAGCTTTATGGGATTTCCTGCGAGGGTCACAATAGTAATATCTCCGTTAAGAAATTTGGTAGTTAAACTTGAATAGTGGTTCTCATTGGCATATAGTACAAATATGTTGGTAGTTTTATTCGCAAATAATTCAAAACAAAAGTGATTTAAAACACGTTTGTTATTGCGACTTCCGGATAACTTCATGCATGTAAATTCCTGAATATCCTGAAGCCAAAGTTTGACTCTTCAAGAAGATAACCATTGATTAGGACTCGCGTGTATCGCTAAGATTGCTAAATGAGTCAAGTCTACATCAGCCAAGCTGCGATTCGGTTACAGTTATTTTATTTAAAAATCTTGAAAAGTGAAACACTTATTTGCAATCAGGTTTCGTCAGTTCTTTTCGAAACGACGATGCGCTTGGGGTAATCAGAGGCAGAAAAAAAGCTGCAAACAGAATGAAGGTTGTGAGTGAAATCTAAGGACGTGAAGTCCAAAGACTTCTATAAATGTCGGGCTTCATTTTCAAGATATTTTGTAGCGTTTCTATTTTTTCTTCATTTTTACTGAGTGATACAGGCAAGGAAGCTTGGGTGGTGTTCATGCCATCTGCGTAGCATTAACATCTAGTTTGGATATTGAGCGTTTCGTCTTGGCTGTTGCAGGTAATAACGCCGACTATGCAGACATTAGCTTCGGCAGGCAAGAGTGGCTCACCGGGTAAAAGACTTCCCCAAGAATTGCGCGTTCATCCGCAACCCCTTGTCATGTGTGTCAATCCTGGTGCTCAGAACCCAGCGCAGTCTGGAGCGGGGGTAGGTTTGCTGCCCGTTGTGATTAGTAGCCGCTCACTTTTGTTTTGGACAACAATGAATTATGTGCTGTTCAAAAGTAGAAAACCACGCGCAACTGGCAAAACCTAATGTTTTTTTGCTTTACCTTCTAACAGCAGCAAACACATGCGTTGAACAGTCGTAGTCCTCAATCGTTGGCAATATTCCAGTTCGACTGACTTGTATGATGAGGACACGTGTGTGCTGTAGCTATCGTTGCTGAAAATGCGGTGGAGTGTAAGAACGCAACTGGTTATTGTGAGTTTGTTTCGCCATCTTGTAACGTGACGCGTGCAACTCGGTTGCACACTGGAGTTCCATAATCGAGCTATGGGTGGCACTGGCCACAGCGAAGTTATACGCGTTGCAGGTTTGCCACGTATGCATTGAAAATTGTATGATCTCTGGCATTCAACAGGGTTGGCGGCACGCAGGATAAATGATCTTGAAGAAAATAGGCAAGCCTAGGCCAAACAAAGATGAATGCGCATCTGCAAATATGTTTGGCACAACAACAGCTCACGTGGATTTTGAAAATCAAGAAAAAATTTGCTGCAATGAGTTTTGCATATGCGATGACGTGAACCCCGAATAGTTTCCTAAATAGATGATTCATGCGTCAACATAAGATGCTGAAACGGTAGCTTTGGTTTGCTGGTCAGCAATGTTGCCCAAACAAAGCAAAGTTTATTAACCTCATTCGCAAGTATGTAAAAAACACGTCTCTTTTTGTCATATATTATTTGTTTATTGGATCGGCAGTGTTGGCTGATAGTTGAAAATTGCGTCAATCGCATTTCGAAGTCTTGACTATCCTTCAGTGCCAAGGAAACAGCCGTTTTTAATTTTTTAACATTTTATTTAACGAAGGCGTTGAGCCTACTCCGTTCAAGATTGACATGCCGTCTACTGTAGGGTTTCACCGTCGTAGTCACCACACGGCAAAGAGTGTATGCGTGGTATTGCGTCAAGAGTGAACTCCGCGTAAACTGATGTTCCCGCACAGTCGCCAGAAGCCTGTTTTTTCAATGTGGTCGTGCAGGCTTGTTACTTTCGGAGTGCGTTCCGTTACCCAGGGTTAACGCTCGGCTGATTGCACACATTTTCACCAGGGGGTGTCGACCCAGCAGTCAGCCCGTAATTGTAGCGTAGCGTGAAGAAGCATAGAGTAATGTTCAAAGTGAAACCTAATGTACGATTTGCGGCCCATACCTTGTGTTGAGTGTTGAGCACTGTGTGGGTGGCGAGGCTTAGCTCTTGTGCGTATGTGTGTATATCTGCTGATCACAACCTGCTTTTTTGAAGACTCCTACACTTTTCCACTTGATCAGTCCATCTCAGGCAACTCCTCCTTCCCCATCCGTCCTGGTGTGTCCTTTTCCTTCCAGAGGTTTCGGTGGGATCCCGGGCACGCGCACAGCAAGTCCTGCTAGCGTTGCCAGGTACGCTCGCATGACATGATATCAATAAGCAACTCATTCCATCGCCTCTAGCGTGCAGCTTGGCTATGGTTACGAATTGCAACGATTCCGTGATCGAGACTGAAATTATTAGAGATCTGTTCGAGTTCAAAACCGCTTCGTTCGTTTTAAATAATATTAGTTCTTCTCGGTAAGAAACAATGTTCAGCCCGCCGAGTTGGTCGTTCCTTTTGTCTACGTTCGAATCCATCCTTAGCTGTTTTAAGGTTTTGCGCGGTTTCTAACGTATTTTGTACGCGCATCATGTTTTAAGAGAGAAGAAATTTTTATGGAAGGGTTGAGTTTACGCAACTGCCTGTCGTTGAAAAATGCTCAAAAGTAACGTTTCTTTAGTCCTGCTGCATTTGGAATCATTCATCGAGGAAGTGGGGCACCTGGTGGCAACAGTGGCTCGTTGCTCAAATCGGCTCTGATGAAAAAGTTCCCTGTCTTCCAGTTTCCCCCTCCTACTGGAAATCCTACTAGCCCTGTTTCTTCTGACGACAAAATGGACACTGAAGAACAGGGCAGCGCGTGCCCATCTGCTGCCGAATTACCACGTGATGCTTCGAACCAGCCAAGCGAATCGTCACCCGAGTCTTCAACTCCGGTATCCGTTATTTGCCGCCCGCCAACGTCATCTGCTCAGTTGGCCGACAAACTCTCAGGAGCCAAAGACCCCTGCTTGTCTGAGGCAGCGCAGAAAGATGCATAATTGCAGCCTGAGCACCTACTTCATAAACTGTAGGATGTGGTGCAACTATCAAAGAGCAGGTCAATGTGATGTTTACTAATTATTGTTTTCACGGATTAAATTCAACCATGCAAGTATTTTTTTGGTGTTTTGCTGTTTTTTTTCTAATCAATCATGTGACAAATTTTCAAAAATCTGCTGACATCACATACAAAAATTGAATTTCCCAAGCAGATATTATTATTTTTATTTTTTAGTAATAAACATGATAAATGCATCCAACGCTTTATATTTTTGTAGCCCGGTGCTTGTGGTGACAGCTTTTTCAAGTGTCCCTCCCCACGAAGCCACTGTCGCGGCTTTTACGTAGAAATAAGATTTTATTTTCACTTAGATTTTTTTCAAAATCTTTATGCCTGTTCAAGCGACTCGAAATTGCCTGAAAAGCGAAGAAACTCCACCGCGCCACTCGTTGCTGCTGAACAACACAGTGTGTGTGGTACCAGGTATCGCACAGAATAAAAAGCATAAAGCAAGATGCGCGCTTTCCTTTGGAACACCACCCGGCGTTGTTTTGAATATCTCCAGCGGGTAGCATGGTGCGAGTTGACAACAGAGACACTCACGTGTAACCTCATTGCAAATCCGGCGTGCTTAAAGGTGCATACAGCAACAGGTGCTTGCCTTTTGCAAACTGGTGCATTAATTCTCGCACATAAGGTATGCCCCCGTCCACGTCGTTTAAAGAACTTGGGTGCTTGTGACCGAGAGACGTTGCCGCACGGGCTTCCTGCACCGCAGCAGCGCCGTGTGCAAACCTCGCTTGCCGGAAGTCTTTTCTCATGTCGACGTATTGCGAACTTCCAGGCTCTACGGTTCTTCGGCAGCCCGAACCGTACCTGCGGTGCAAGCTTTTCGAATCCAGGCGTTATCTAATTTTTCGGTGACATGCGTGGTTCTCGTTAATTTCCCGTTAGCACCTTAATGCAGGAGTCAGTTTTTTCAATCCTTTGCAATTTTACCGGCCTTGTAGTTCATTGTTGGTGTGCAAGTTGCTTTCGGAAGCGATCACAATAACAGCGTTTTCCTATTTCTGTTTGCACAACGATTTATTCGTGATGCATGTTGCGTCAGACAGATTTGTGAGAGCTATAAATTGCCGTTTTTATTGTACAAAAAAAATAGTGGCGATAGTTCCATGAATTCCGCTTTTCGGTAATTGTCAAGTAAATACTCTGTATTGTCCAACTCGCTTGTTGGCGTTCTCGAAAAGTTGCGTCTTGTCGGATTACTTTTTGATTCTGAAATAGCATTCATATGCTTGTTTGTAAATATGAGAAACATGAAGTTACGCCTACTGTGCGTTCTAACTGGTTACTGCCAAGTCGTGCAGGTGCTAATCGTTGTTTCATTACATTCGCTTTTGTTTTATTGCGCTTTACCAGTAGACGGCGCGAAGAGCTGATTGGTGTTTTTTCCCGACGTGGAGAAACGAGTTCTAGCTCACAGGCCACACCCCCCGTCATCGCTTCCAGATGAACGTCATTTCCTGCACCGATCGGTGCGATATACTCGCCAGTGCACTTAACACCGCTTCGCTTGTTCAGATTTCCTGGTGTGGTTGCTTTTTTGCCGCTTGCTTTTTTTCCTCGTTCCATTCTTGCACATCCTCCGACGTCACCTCCGTGAGAAATCGGATGCGCATCGTTGCGTCTCGCGGTGTGTTTTGTCAATATCGCCCCGCCCTTTTACGCGGCAAGTCGCACCGTTTACTTTGCCTTTGTAAAATATTAAGTTTTGTTTGCCGCAAGTTTTTGTTCGTTACTATCGCATGCGTTTGTTTCAGTGACAGTTCATTGAAAAGCTCCTTGTGTGTAACGTTTGTTGAGAATCTTTTCGGAACTTGCGCTGAATTGAAGCCTCGCACCTTTTTCGTCAGTTCCAAGTCGCGACGACTGGAACTTCGGTTCGCGCTTAATGTGTCTTGTTTTATGAAATTGATCAAAAGGCATGCGATTTGATGTGCGCAGCAAATGGTTTGATGTTTAAAGGCAGCAACAGTTTGTAATCAAGTAAGCAACCTCAAATGAAATGCATAGATTCTGTTTTATCAGATGCTTCGATACAAAGATCCGCAAAACCGTAATAATTTCCATTGATTTGAATAAAATAAACGCCACGATTTGTATTAGGCCACGCGCCGGAACTTAGCCCTACAAAATACGACAAGTTTTCCGTAAATTTGCGTGTGATATTGGTGTTACGCATACGCTTTCTCAGCTTTTCTCCCATTCCACGAAATAACCAATCGGCGTCAAGCGATTTACGAGAAGCTTGCTGCTAGAAACTACGGCCTGCCATTATGTGAAAGTTTACCGTGGTCAAATCCTGATTTGAACTCGCGGCTGCACAGCATCGATGTAACTATGTACATCAACACGTGTCAGACTTACCCGCAATTATTTGAAAACCACGTTCTCATTAACGTTTTGACGACCACTCAAGTAAAGCTAGCGGTTGTACACTGATATCCCAAAACAAACAAACTTTTTTATTGACGCCCATTTCGCCCCCACAGGTATTTTATCTCGTACGCGGCAAATGTACTGGCAGGGGGACTGTGTTTGTCCTGAAAAGCGCCGCTTTCGCTAGGAAGCACCCGCCAAGTTTTTGACTCTGACAGTGCAAGTCTGGAGTGGGGTCGGAAAAGTGTCTCCCGGTTTTGCTGCTGAACCCGGCCCATTGCTTGCGTTGGATGGAGTATACGATTCTGTCAACAGTTACTATTTTTAACGGTTCCGCTGTTTTTTTTCTGTCAATTTTAACATTTTACTTCGTTTCGTGAGATGTCCAGTGTACATTGTGTGACGCCGTTGTCCGGTCGCTTGTGTTTATTCGCGCGTTTTTTGCGCCGCGTTGCTTGTAACGGTGTAAACCATGCTTGCGTTGAAGCGCTCTTTGAGTCATGAAATGAATAACTCTCGCAGTTTAAAGCATTATGGTGATGTGGCTTCTTCACTGGAATGAATTATATGGAAAGGTCTTGTTGGCAGAAGTGTAGCAATAGAGATGCAGTCGTGATCCCTGGGAGTACACGCCGCGTGCTTCCGGACCGAGAAAGCATGTGATGATGGCAAACAAATTTTATAGCAATTCAATAAACCTGTACCCTGGTGACCGTACAAGAAATCAGATTGACTACATAATGATCAATGAAAGATATCGGTCCTCTGTATCTGATGCAAGAGCCTATCCAGGAGCCGATGCAAACAGTGATCATAATCCAGTAATTGCAAATATCAAAATTTAAGGGCTCTAAAGCACCCCAAACGAAAGCCAAGGTTCGTACTTGATAATCTCAAAAATCTTTACATCAGCGCTGACTTCTCTAAGGCTGTTTTTGAAAATCTTTCAAAAAATCAAATTCAAGAAAACACCCAAATTCAATGGACAAATCTGAAAACGAGTATTATTACAGCTGCAAACAATGTTATACCAAAAGAATCGAAGGCGATTAAACAACCACATTGGGTAAGTGATGAAATTAAAAGCCTTTTACACAAGAGAAGAGTTCAAATCAGACCAAGAAAAGTACAAAAGAATAGATAAGGATATCCAAAAGCAATGTAAATGTGCTGAGGAGCAGTGGTTGGAAGAAAAATGCCAGGAGATTGAAAGACATCAACATTAAAGAAATGTTTAAGAAAATTCGCGAAATAGCCAGAAAAGGACCCCTACCAGTATCCATAAGCGTACGAGTGGGGGGGGCGCCCCCTGTCCTGAAAAATTTCAGGGCAAAAATCCTGAATGATAAAAAATATATATTCAATACAGTGAATTCAGGGCAAACTTTGTTTTCAGGGCAAGCGCAAGTTGCTCAAAAATCCTGAATGATAAAAATATTTCAATACAGTGTATCAGGGCAACTCGTGTTTTTCAGGGCAAGCGCAATTTGCTCAAAAATCCTGAATGATAAAAAATATACATTCAATACAGTGAATTCCGGGCAAACCCTGCTTTCAGGGCAAGTGTAAGTTGCTCAAAAATCCTGAATGATAAAAAATATTTCAATACAGTGAAAAATTTCAGGGCAACTCTGTTTTTCAAGGCAAGCGCAAGTTGCTCAAAA
>JGI24158J21664_10011398_pt1 | contig 11835 bp, 6 predicted proteins | sample Ectturendosymbi3_FD_21664 | JGI IMG/M metagenome (IMG submission 21664)
TAGTTTTAGGGTCATTTTGGCTCATGTTGCCTGGCCTAGGGCCCAACCACTAGGCCAAAGTGTTTTGCTGAAGTTTTCATTGGAAACTAGGCTTGAGTCCTTTGAGCCTTTGATCGACTTTCTAGCGTTATTGGTTCAAAAGTTATGATCTAAAATTAACAAATTAATTAATTATCTAATTAGTCAAATATTTTTACTAACTTACATCACAACTTTTGAACCCGAAACCCCAGCAGGTTATCCAATCCAAAGTATCAAAAGACTCGGATTGTAGCCTAGTTTCCAATAAAAACTTCAGCGAAATGCTACCACCAAACGGTTTAAGCCCAGGGCCAGGTAAAGTTGGCCAAGGTGGCCTAAAAGTCCTCCACTTATGATGTCACTCACGAAAAACCCACAACCCCCAAGCAAAAAAATTTTTTTGAGTGCAGACTAGAAGACTTGCCGTGTCTTTTGAGACTTTTACCAGGTCTGTAGAGCATACCGGACCAGTGAAATTCCTGCGCAAAGCCACGTGCGTTTAGGCGTTTTTTCTGAAACTCCCCGAAAGCGGCCTGACGCCAAAGTGTTAAATTTCTGAGTCGGTGTCGGACAGCAAGGTTTCTGGATTAAAGGGTTGAAATGGGTAATCTGTTCCCAGCAATTTGTTTCGGTTAGTGGGGATTCCGGCTAATCGGAGTTTGGAGTCAGGCAAACAAGGGCTGACTATATCTGGAATAGATAGTGGTATTGATTTCATTGTCAAAACACATAAGAAAATATTTCCAAGTGATTGCTTTCGGGCACAGCGCCTTTATTACATCATAATCACTGTTTTATCCTACGAACATGGTGCTACAAAGGTACATTCAGCAAATATCAGTCATACAGCAATGCGAGCTGTTTATCCACACGTACATACACTTATAAAATCAATGCTGACAACCAGCTACACAACTGCATTTGTGGAGCGTGCTGTCTATCAAGATGGCGGTGTAATAAATATACTTGCAAAATCACTACAGAGAAGAACGATGGAATTGCAATTGCTCTGATTACTTTGCATCGTAATATGAAAGTGGATTTCTCCAAATCAATAAGACTTCTTGCGCAGCAAACAACATCGTCAACTGCTCAATTCTCAAAAGGCAATTTTCAAAATACGACGCTTGACTAATATTTTGTTCAGATGATGCAGCCACAATTTTTTAGGCCAGCTGTCGCGCTTTTCAATATGAGAAATTGCTTATAAACATATAGTTTCACTGGAAACAAACCCACGTTACTTGGCATGATGCTGAGGAAAGCCTAAACTTACTTAATTTTGTCATAAACAAGTAGGTGTAAACAGCAGATGAAAGTTAGCCCGAAACTACAAAACGAAATGATTGTGATTGGAGACTGTCTTCTCAACATGAAGCGAAATATTACAAAACAGCTCCTGTATGTGCGTGGCAGTGTACGAGATTCTGACAGCATTACAGCTGGCACTGCCGAAGAAGAAAATTCAGAAACACGTGCGTTCAACACAATATCAATTTTGAATGTTCAAAAATGCGAATTGTTTCATGTCACTGCGTAGGCACTATTTAGACAAGGCAGTAGCGTTGTTGTTTCGTAATGATACTATGCAACGTTAGAAGGGAAATGTGGGCTGTTGCCTATTCTAAAACACCCGCATTAGAGACCTGCAGTGACAGCGTTTCAATTTTATCGCTTTTAATGCTGAGCTCCTGCGGTGCAAAGGGGTCTGTCATGACAGCTAAACAGACCTCCTAGATGCGCCCCTGTATATCGGCAATATTAGCTCATAAGTGTTACGCTGTTGCTCTGCATGGAGTGTTCAGTAATCCAAGTTGCTGCTTTGTCTCTGACACTGACTGATTAATGCAAATTCTCTGTCCTGTTCCTAGCGCACAAAGCTTTCATGCACAATAATCAGACTGCTGTGCAACAGTGCCGACAAAACACTCTATGACGTAACAATCACTTGTAGGTTTTGGCGCGGTAAGCAGATGATTGTCTGCGAACAAACTCGGTTACGTGTGTTTGTGTTAGTTGGCTGTTTTACCAAGGTCTTTCTAGGCTAGACAGTCTTACGTTCAGCATGCATCAATAAAGTGCTTATGTCACAGCGAGCAGGACCCAGGTTTGCGCAGAATTCGATGTTGTACAGTTATTCATGGTAGTACCATGATGGTTGTAATGCTTCACGCATTGTTTTTTACTTATGACATCTGAGCATAGGCACAGATGTCTACATAGGGAGCAAGCCCACTTATATGCAACACATGTTTGTCTGTTTGTGCATTTTTGTATTTAGAGTTGGACTACACTGAGTCCTAGAAATTGCTATGGAATGCAGTAGGCACGACGGATGAAACCATCCTATTAGAGTACATTTGGCCTTTAATCAAACACAGCTGGTTGAAATGGTCACATGACAAGTACAATCATAGAGACAAGGGTTTAGGTTTAGCCTACAGTTTACAAAATGCAAACAAGAAGCTGCTAACAGCTTGCCAGCACTGAAACCATGACATTACTTGTCTATCAGACTGAGTCATTTGCAGACATCACAGTCAACTGAGACAGTTGTGATGTCCAAACTTGTCATGTGACTAGTTCAGCCAATCGTGTTTGGCTGGTGGCAAAACAGTTCCAGGAGTGTATATTTTGCCTCATAAGGCAAAATAGAAACAACCCAAACCTCTTATCGAGCACCAATTACTTTTAGTCCAATGCTTTCCAATCAGGCAAAAAACGATTGTTCGGCTTGTTTCTTTGATACTGTGACGTCATGCGCACAAGCAAAACATTAACTCTCATACCAGTTCTCAGTCGTTGTCTGATGCCCACATGTTATTTCTTTAGCATGGAATATCTCCAAAATACTTTAAAGCAAACTAAAATACAAAATACAATTGTATGGCATTAAAATTATAATCATACGATATAACTTTTGTAATTATAAGTTGCCTAGAAAGAAAGATATCAGCGTTTATGTGAAAATTGTCCGCTCACTGGTTACCCCACTGTACCAAAACGAAAATCACCAAGGTGAGAGCCAAACCCAAACCGAAAATCATTGGCCTAGTAGACGTAAACGCATCTGCTACGCTCCATGATGGTGCTGCGTGTGTGACAAACTCAGTGTTTTATTCGAACCGCGTCATGAGGTTGTTCCATAGACACATCTAAAATATTCACTGTGTATAACTTTGCAAACTCAGCTCCGACAGGTTTTGTGCATATATTCCTTGTCAATGCGTAGTATCAAGTAGCCTAATACTTAATAGATGTTTTTAATGTTATTTTCCAATTTGGTAGGCCTATGCTATTCAGCTAAAAATTGACCATAACCTATGCCAGGCTTATTTATACCGCCACTGGTGTCTGAATCTGAACCTCGGTCATTTTTTCTGCAGTACAGCAGTAGTAGTAGTAGTACAGTTAGCTGAGTTACAGTACATAACTTTATCCAATTTCAATTAATCTGGCAAGTATGTACAACCGTTAGAATCACCATTGTTTTAACAGACCACGCTTTCCCTATGTTGCACAGAAAACACTTTCACCGGGCTGGCCTTTCCAACAAGAACAAGGCAGAAACGAATTCTTTTCTAAATTCTTAGGCCTAGGCTCAAGGCTGCTGCACTGTGTAGTGTAATGCTTACAGACTTGTGATCAAAATGATGACGATCAGTAAACTTGCCAAGTAGAGTTTCTAGTCCACCTTGCAAAAAATATCGAAGAATAGGAGAACTACTGCTTACAATAGGAAAATCGCTTCCAACGTCAAATCTGTGGCATGAACACCAAGCAAAATCTGATAATATAACATGAAAAGGGACATCACTGGGTCCGTGCCGTCTACAAAGAGCAAGAACTCAAGTGGCATGGCGCGCAATTTCCTCAACTGAAAATTGCATACGATCAACGGAATGCAATCTTTTCCGATATGTTATGAACCATGGTCGCTATGTCAGTGCTCTTCAACAGGGGTTCCGCGGAACCCTAAGGTTCCGTAAAAAATGTAGTGGGGTTCCGTGAGAGTTTCTCGTTTTTTAGGGGAAATGATTTTTGGTTCAGTACGTTGATGCGTCATTATTGAATTTTTTAGGTCACCGTGCCGCATTCAGACTCCAAGCAGGCCAGTTATTATACAGGAGGTTGAGTGCAGGTAGTGGAACAAGAAATATTGGTAGTTTGTGCGTCACTTGTTGCTCATTGTTGTGCAGTTAAGAACAATGTTACTGTTGCATCACAGTTATACGATGTTGCCGGTGTACAGTTCACAGCAGAGCAGACTGAGTAGAAAGTAGACTCAGCCTGAGTCTAGTAGAGAGTAGACCGAGTCACAGACCAGAGCTGCTGTTCAACCTTTGTGGGAATAAAGCAAAAACAATGTGAAACCCAACTTTCTACTATTTAGCCAAGCCGGATGAAGCAAAATAGCATATTTTCATATGTGAAGCGAAATAGTAACAACAGCGAAGGTGTGGACAGTAGGCTAATGAGCAGTGTAGTTCAAATGTAAAAGAGGCACCGGATCCGAAGCGAACCAAATGTAATGCAATTGCCAAAATTAGAAAATGGGACGACACATATTTGAGATGCAGGTTCTTTTTGCCGAATGACCAAATTCTGAATGCAGTAGCTATATTTCAAAATTGCAAGAACAAGCGAGTCATTCAATTTCTTGCTTTTGAAGTTCTGTAATAACTGTTCGTTTGTTGAATTAACTAATAATGAAATGCTTGATTTTCTTGCAAGTAATTCGTGCCTTTCAAATTTTTGTTGATGGGGTTCCATGAGAAACGCGAAAGTATATCAGGAATTTCTCGATTACAAAAAGATTGAAAAGCACTTCGCTATAAAATAGCGAATGTGCATCAACCAATGGGCTTCTGCAAATAAACTGGCGTTTCAACAAAACCACAGAATTACCCCAAGAATGCCATCTTTACATTCTTACACGAGTAAGAAAATCTAATTCTAAATGTTGTGTTAGTTTCTTTTTCTAAATCGATCAACTCCAAAAAATCTTTAACTCATGTCAAAATCCAAATAAATAGGCCTACATTCTTTCAAGGTTTACATGAGTGAAAACCGTCATTGAACGTTTCATTTAAATCCAATTTTAAAGTCTTATCCAGTGATGGAGTCTCGAGACTTGGTCTCGGTCTCGAGACGCGTCTCGAGACCAGTTTTTTCGAGTCTAGGTCTTGGTCTCGGTCTCGAAGGTCTCAGGTCTCTTCTCGGTCTCGAAGGATTTTGGTCTCGTTCTCGAGCTCTTCGTCTCGAAACTATGCATAGGTTTTTTTTTTATGAAGTCTTGCAAGAAGCAGCTCCTTAAAAACGGATTTAGAAAGCAATTGTTCTAAATTCAGCTGTTCAAAGCGGTCAGTGGCTAGGCTTTCTTTGTTGATATGCTACTATGGAGAAAACAATTTGCCCTCTACCCTGTTTAAAATCTGTACTGAATTCAACAAAAACAGTGTGTGTACCAGAGAAAATTTCTGCAACACTTGCAACAAGACGTTGGGAGTACTTTGCTAACGACTATCTTTCAACTGATTTTGCAAGCAGTTTTGTTATGAAAACCCAGATTCAAAATATGTGGGAGAGCGCGAACAAGTTTCTCTGTTGAGAAGCCAAACAAAACGAGGTCTTTTCTTTGAAGTTCTTTTCAAAGCAGTCTGTCAAAACACGCTGACGAGGCTTTTTTGCTCTGTGTAATGCCGACTTTGAAATTCCAGAAATGCCTCGGAACTCTTGTGGCGGCCAGAAGATGGCGCCACATGAAAATAAATGGTCACCGCCAGATGGTGCCCATGAGTAACAAGTCACTGTGATAGTCACCACAAGCGAATTATCGCAGTTCTCTTCTCCCTATATAATTTAATGATAGTGCAACCTAGTAGCAGTAGAGTGAACTCGTCGAGGGAGCTCTATTGCTGCTGGTTGCTTTCCTGTTAGTTAATGCCCCGAATTGCTATCATTCTCTTGTGCTTGCCTCAGTAGTTCAAGGCGATGCAGTCAACTGCAATACTCTCTTCAGAAAAAGTTTTGTTCATATGAGTCTATACAGAGAGCAAGTAATGCGTCATGGCTGCTCAGCTACTCTGACATGCTGCTAGGCTTTATGGCGTTTCTGCGTTTTCTAACCGACCTACGGTGTTGCGAACCTCGATGTGAGGGAGCGAAAACGCAAATTTGTAACAGTTGTGAATAATCAGTTTAACGTAAAAACATGGAAATTATCAAAAACTTCACATAAAAAACTTGACAATAAGAAATAGAAAATCTAGGAAATAGATATATATATCTAGCCATAAAATCAGCAGGAAGGCGCTACACCGTTTCACTGCTAGTCAGATACAACGCTAATCTCGACCTTCGCTCATTCTGCTACACTGTAGCAGAGTTGTAAAACTCATTTTCACTGAGGGCCATATCAGCATTATGTTTGCCCTCAAAGGTTGTGACTGTCAAGACAGTGTAATTGTGGTTTTTGTCTGCATGACCGCCAAAACTGCAAACATAGTGAATACATTGCTGAACATTCAAACTAGCGTGTGTATGTAACTAAATAATGCTTATAGAGCCTGATTAAATTTGTTTAAATAATGCTTATTTTATCGCAAACTCGTGGTCCATATCACAAGTACAATCGAATAATACAAGAGTACAAAAGTACGTAGCCATAGCGGATGGCATATTACANAATGTGTTAGCACACAATCAACACTGACAGGAGCAAAACACTTTAACAACTCCCAAACTACAATGCCCTTTACTCATCACCATACAGGGATTCAGCAGTGGGAGAGAAATGAAAGCATTCTACCATCACATTTTGGGTTAAACATGTAAGCTAAAAAAAAATAAATAACAAAATAATTCGGATGGAGGTGCATATTGGCGCACAGAAGCATGCAAATTGTTTCGATCAAGTTTTCTTCCACAATCAACTTCGTTAATACGTAACCAGCGTGTCTGGACGTAATAAGTGTTATGTTACAGGGATAGGAGCCTGAAAACTGAATAACTTTTTTAAATAAAGAGAGACGTTATGTCAACAAGATGACTAAACTAGAAAAGTTATAACATGACAAAGACCATCATTCGCCTTTATGAACAGGCATAAATCACTACTGTTCCGAAAAAGCTACGTAGGCTGCGGCTTAAAATTCAAGCTTCACGGGCCACATTTGGTGCAGCGATGGCTTGACATTCAAATTTGAAAAAAATTTCCACTGACTGTAGTGTTTCATATTTCAATTTAGGGGGGATTGGAGCTTTGTTTGGGGGCGATAAGCCCACCAAAGCCCCCCATGGCGACGGGACTGTCCCGTACAACTATGGCGGTAAGCCACGTAATTTTATATTGTGTGAAAAGAAGCATGAGTGAATCTGTAGCAATGCTTCCACAAGTTTGAAATATCCATTCTTAGTATGACCAATCTGCCTGAGTGAATAGCTTCAACTATGCTTGTGCAAACTTCTGTTCACACAATGCAAAACTATGGGTCTTGTTAGAATGTCTATGCAGACTTATGGAAATACATCTTAATCGCTAAAGTTTATTTCTGACTTTAGTGTGAGCACTGGGTGCTAAGCTCTATTTGCTGTGGCGTGTTTTCCTGATTCATCTGCTCAACTTTTTAATCCTGCGTGATGTTCTAAATTAAATAAATCGTAATATATCTGGGCACATGGGCGTCGGAAGGAAGCAGGGTGGATTTGAACCCCCTGGATTTTGACGTTCATGTTTTCTTATTAAATATTTAGACAAAAAAGTTGTTTACTTGGTTTCGAGCGGGTAAAATAATATTTCACCATGGTTAGCCCCACTGCTGTAACGGTCCAACTCTGGACTCCCATCAAAATGCTATACAGGGGCCCGCTAATAGTGGTTTCTAAAAAAAGATTTCGACGTTATGGCACTTCCAAAAGCCGAATGGCCTTTACAACAAAATATCCTAATTTTTTCGTATTTCACTATTTTTTATTTCCACTTGCAGACAGTTTCGGCGGAACAATCGCCAGAAAGTCTTCAATTATCATCATAACTGAACCGTCGCCAGAAAGGCTTCATGTTCGTGCAGGGGGCTAGACATTCTGAAAATTTATATTTAATTCATAACACAGCATTTGCAAATTGTGCTAATTAATTATAAAATTATCAAATATTTTCTTGCAAATACGCATAAGAAGCTCGTAGTTTGCAACTAAATTTTTTTAAATGATCTTAACAAAAGAGATTGGGTCTTAATCATTGTCATTCAATTAACTACAATGGTCGGTAGATACAAACTTAAATATAGATTTACCTGGTCGGTAGATACAAACTGAAATATTGATAGTATTCGCTTTGATAACAAGCATAAACAAAAGCAAACGTTTTTAATAAAAACAAAAGCGCTATTTCTCTTTGTTCAGACATAGAAAAGCGCAGAACCAACAAGTACAAAAGATCAATATCAGGCAAACACCGACCATTTTAGTGGCATTTTAGCCAAATTTCCTGCAATACAGTGAGCCTTCAAGAAACATTTAACTTTGCCACAACATAGGGTGCCACGCAAAAAGTGTCAGGGGAAGTGGACTGCTAGCTGACAAAAATCACATTGTTCGCTGAATGAAATCTTTGATCATTCTGAGGACTCTTAACCAAAAACAAAGAATGCACATCACAGGCGTAGCACGCCATTTCAAGTAAGTTTGCAAGGCCAGATATTCTGATAATGCACGTCACAGGTAGTCTGTGACTGCAAGTCACTTTGCCCATACCTGTGACAGAGCCACAAACGCAGTTTGCATAAAATGTCAAACGTACACGCATGCAGGAAATTACTTCGTTATTTCCAACGTACTCAAATGCTCACAGACGAGGGAAGCAAATAAATGAGAGGAGTCACTTGAACAAACACAGCATAGTCAACAGTTCATCTACTTTCAAGTTGCCATAAAACAGCACTAAGATTTCAATACTAAACTTCACAATGTAACGCAAAAAATTTGCTGTAACCGTTAAAAACAACAATTGTTAAGACGTTAACGCTAAATTTTTAGAAACGATCCTGATAGACGAATGGAAAACCTCCTTGTTGGAGTTTTTAGCGGCTTCTACGAGACCGACGTTACAGATATATTCAGCACTATTACCAGGGCAACCTACAAAACGAAAGTCGATAGCACTGAGGCAAATGGTGCAGGAAGGAAGTTCAAAAACAACAAAAAAGTAGAGCCACTTGGTGATTCATGGCAGAAGAACCAAAACAAAAATATTCACCACATAAAGACGATACACGTTGTTGTTGGTGTGGGAAAAAAGGAGAGGGCAACACTGTTTTGAAACGCAGCATTCGCAAAAGATATAATTCAACCACATAGTAGGACGTGAACAAAAAACAGGATTGCCTCCTTTTTTATGTTACTGCACCAATTACAAACAATGCAATATATTCATCCAGTCTAAACATGTGCATGGTTGATATGGTGCTGTCGGCAGCTCAAAGCCTAGGCACTTCATTATGCATGAAACATTGCTTCACTTTCAGCAAAAACACATCGACCAACACTTTTCACAGCACATTTTCAAAAGACCTCAGGAGTATTTCAGACACGAATATCAAACTTCATGGGCAAATAGCACGATATTTGAGAATCACATGCACGGAAACATGTCAGTACAAATTACACACGAGCAGTTTTTAACTTCATCCAGTTTAGCAGCATTCGACCTCTCAGCATGCACAAAACGACAACATCGTGCTGAGACAATATTTGAGCAGCAAGTGCAGCGGCTTCTGGACCCAGCACGGTGCTGCACCCCAAGCCAGAGGGCAAGCGAAGTGATGACCATGTGTCTGAGGTGGCCCACTGCGCAGATACAGTCGGACCATTGATCACAGGCAAGATGGCGCTGCCGCTCAGGACAGGTCCGAGACCGTTGCTTCGACCGGCAACAGCGACAATCACGGTAGGCTTGTCCAAGGCAGAGCTTTCAATCTTTGCAAGTAGCTTCATGGTGTCCGCAGTCGATTTGTGGGCGGACGAGACGTGCAGATCGCATGAGGCTCCGTATTTCTCGCAGGCGTCTTTGATCTGCTTGCAATAGCCAAGATCGCTCGGCGAACCCATGATAACGGACACCCTCCCAGAGCGGCGCTCGCTGCCTGCAATGGAACTTTCGATCTCTTGCAGTTTTTCCGCCACCCATTTAAAATTATTTTTCAAATTCTGCATTGCTTCTGGTGTAACGTCCATCATGTTTCGATAAACCTAGATTTTAAGCATTGAAACGTGAACTCCTTTCTGTCTAGCTGAGTAAATGTTACGCTAATATGAGATTGAGTGAAACTAGGCAACGTGCATAGGCGGAAATAAAGAGAAAATAGAGCCAAAACTGCATTTCCATTCACTTAGAGTAGCGTCCCACAACTTTTTTAACCCAAAATCTACTTTTCAAGCAACTAACCTCCCGAGAGCTAACTTTCTACCGTCAACGTCGCAAACACACCGACGTGGTTTCCAGCGTGCAGTAACTAACCTTTCGCGATCAGCCCACGGTCTACCAGTAGATCGCAATTGACTGGTTGGGCACTCCACACCAACGTCTCCACCAAAGGCACAATGGTGACAAGACCAAAAACATAATGGCTATAGCGAATTTACCTCCTAAATTTTCTGCAAAGTTTGCCGTGAATTTCCGAAAATTTCGCGCACTGAGAAACTTACATTTTTGGTTTCGAGACGCTCACAAGTTACGGCATAGCGGCATAGAAGTTTTGACAGCTGTTCAAGCACAAACAGCCGAAGATATTCGAATACCAACAGTGGTCTTTTTGCAAAAATCAAAATCCACAGAGCAACGATGAAACTTGGTTTGATAAAACTAATACAATTCATAAGCCAGAGCGTGTGTTTATTCTTCAATGTCTTAATAAGCGGGGTGCTGGTCCATCAGTAACTGTGGCTAGTTCGTTTGATATAGCGGCGTCTTAAACCACCACATGATGCAACTTCTCTTACTTGTTTAATCCTTCATTTCCGCTTTTTGGCATTTGGGCCAAATTCTCCACGAGTTATTGTCTATAACATTTGCAAGGAGTATCTCCTTCGATTGCAGGTTGACACCAAATTCGAGTTTTTAGTCGACCAGCATCACGCCCTGCAATAAAGTACTTCAACATATACATACCGTAATCAAACTAGAGATAGACCGATATATCGGACCGTTGGGTTTTGCAATCTATCGGCATCGGCCAAAATGGCAGATTTTATCGGCCTCAGTGGGTTTTGACGAAACACTGTTACATTCCTCACGCATGCTGACAACCTGTGCAAGAAAGCACAACGAACCAAGTAAAGGCAGTTATCTTGCAGCGACGCTAGCAGGTGCGTTTTCATAAACAAGCCGACAAGATGAACCATGGAGCAGGTGTCGGCCGTCGCAGCCGAAATAAAAACATTATCAATAATTAGATTAATTAAAAATCATAGCGAAATATTGAAATTGCTGCAATTAAAATATTATAGCTCATAAATCCAGATTTTTTAAGTTTTGGAAAAGATAAGGCAGAGAATACATTATATGTTTAATAATGAAGCAGAAAACAATATTTTAAAATTTTGGAAATCGGTATTGGCTATCGGTCCATGAACGGCCGATATATCAGTACCGGCACAAAAAAAGCAATATCGGTCGATCGCTAAACCAAACGTCATGGCCACGGTTCGTACAACAAATCTCCATAGCAGGACGCTCAGTGGCGATTCTAAGGGAGGGCCTGGGTGGGCCATGGCCCCCCAGATTTTTGCTTGGTCCCCTGCTTTCCCCCCCCC
>JGI24158J21664_10011400_pt1 | contig 11835 bp, 10 predicted proteins | sample Ectturendosymbi3_FD_21664 | JGI IMG/M metagenome (IMG submission 21664)
CCCCCCCCCCCGGTTGCACGCCTGGACACATGTCACACTTTCCAAAAGCAATTTGGCGTTTCTGATTTCTTGAAACAAACTCTGAAGCTATGTTTTGCACATTCAAACTTTTTACAATTTCTTTGAACAAAAAAAATCATTGGGTGGTTCAGTCTTTGCGCACTCGTGGTTGTTTGGAGGTACGTTTTCAAACGATGGAGAGATGAAAAAGAACGCTCTGCAGAAGCAGTGTTAACGCAGCACGTACATATGTTGCAGAAGTTTCGTAACGTCAGAAAAAATGTTGCAATTTGAAGTAATTGCAGGAGTGCTAGAAACTAAGTCTTTCATTTTCACACTGACACCTATACTGCATCACTTAGAACACCCAACTGATTAGACAACCTTGAAGCTTCCAGATCATCACCAAAATGTTTTTCCACGGCTTTCAAGTTTTCTGCTATCACGCACCCTCTGTTTGCAGCCGAAATCAACAATTCCTTGCATTTTGCATAAAGAACAAACTTTTCCTGATTGAATTTCTTTGGTATTTCACCACTGATCTGATGCTGTCGGCAATGTCGAAGTATATCATACGATAAAAATCTTTCGGCGAACTGAATGTAGCACATGGCCAGCCAGACTGCAGTTTTTAGGTCTACCCGTCCTTGGAAAACGGGGATCTGCTAGTTGTAAATCCTGAGCTTGCTGCACGGTTTTCTCACAAAATGAGGAAAATGCAGCATGAGATCGAAAGCGCTGAAAAGTGCTTCATGTTATTTCAACACTTTTTTTGGCTTCAGTTGCAGTTCTTCTTTTGAGCTAGTTGTTCAAACCACTGCTTGGCCGCACTAGGTCTCGGGGCAGGTGTTGAGCAGCCATTCGGTTGTCTCATCGTCCAGAACCGTCAGGCCATGCAATCCATGGGAAGGTCGACAGATTAGACATTGGAGGACAATATGATCGACGGTTTGTTCTTTTGCGCCACACTCACAGGCCGCAGAGGAGGCCATACCCCATTTGTACAAGCAGAAGCGGAAGCGTCCAACACTGGTGCGGAGGCGGTTGCAGTGATGTCTCTACACTGTAAGGCTGTACTCAGTTGATCTGATAATGAATAAAAATTGGTGCAAACTGCTATGGCAAAAGATAAATCACACCTCTCAAGCTCTGCATGCATTCCACTTGCTTTGGTTGTAACTTCTAAGCACGTTACGCAGTCGTTACAAACAGCTATAGAAAGCAAAGTTTCCAGCAAAGCTTCGTAATTGCGCAAAACCGATTCGAAGGATTTGGCTTTAGCAGTCACATTGCAGCTGTCTTTGGAGACTTCTTTAAAAACAGAGTGCCTGCACACTACAGTTGCTATTGGGGACCCCTTTGGAATCAGAGTACTTACACATTGCAGTTGCTGTTCGGGCGCTTATCAACACAGAGTACTTACGCATTGCAGTGGTTCTTGGGGGCACCTTGAAAACAGAGTACAGTACTAACTTATTGCTTCGGATAAAATTGCATGAGCAGATAAAACGTTTTTCCTAAAAGAGGAAAATTTACACACGAAACACCTCGAGGGACTCCCCTTGCACCCCTCGTGGCAAGTGCCTTGCTCGCCTCCCCTAAAACCAACATTGCTATCTTCTGCTTTCAATGCATTCGTGATATCTGCCTCTGTGCCACTACATTTCTGGGGCAGCTCTTACTCTTCTGCTCTGTATGGGCTATCTTAGACTCGTGTTTGTTTGTTTGATGGCTCTGAAATAGCGGCCTGGGACAGATTTTGAAAAAACAGATTTTGATTTAAGCGTGGGACGTCTAAGAAATAACTGTCGATAGTTTTAATTTTCTTAGAGGGTTTCTGTGCACTCATGCTTCCAAAACTATCCCACTTGTTTCTCACTTCCTGTTATTGTTCAATCAACCACCTAATAGATTGCTAATACCAGCTAGTCGTTACCTCTGCGTGGAATAACTACTGTAGATTTGCGAGAGAACGAGCTGTGATGCAGCAATTGCTTTGTTTCTGAACAATCGACAGTCTGTGGATCAGGTCCTAACCCCAACGAAAGGTCGAACATGCTATTTAATTCATGTAACTTGCTTTCTGAATGTTTTGTTAAAAATCTACTTTCCAATACTTACATTGGTCTGGCCATTCCGCTTCCGCCGCCCTTGTAGTACAAGGTATTGGAGCCGGCGGAATCACAGGGTTACAGACACTTTTTGCAACTGCATTGAAGACAGAACCATAGGGTTATAGACACATTCTTAACACTATTGTTGGCTAACACGTAACACTTGTCACAGCACTACTGCGGAGTAGGGTGCTAATTCCTGAATTGGTCGAGTCTATAGGTAAAATGCGAAAGCAATGTGGCTTGACACATCATCGATCAAACTGACACTGTTAAGTTCGATCACTCATTCACAGAGTAAAATGCGATTATAGTGTTCAAAGTATAGCAACGAATACAAACAATCTGACTGCATCAAAGCACGTAACCATACATTGTTAGATTTTCTGCATCTTTCGAGAAACAGTTACGTGTATTTTCGTAAAGATCAACAGTAGAACAATGTGTTCGCAATAAAGATCAGCAGAACAATCTGCTCAGTAGAACAACCTGCAACAGTAGAACAATCTGCTCGCAATAAAGATCAGCGGTAGAACAATCTGCTCGCAAGTTTCACAACCTGCTTCTGCAGGTTGGACATGAATGAGTAGGGTAACCAAAAGTCAATAAAGTCAATAAAGTCAATATTTTTTTGCCTTTTTCAAAACTTATGAAACGTCCACAAACTAAATGTCACTCTCATACCATGAGGAAATCCCAAGTTATTAGGTCAAAAAAGTCAACAGTTATTATTAGGTCAAAATTAATCGTTGGATCAAACTTTTCTTGTAGCACAATTTTTTTCTATTTATCGATATTTTATTGAAACTACAACAACAGATATTGATATGCTTTTGCAAATTTTATTGCAATTCTGTAATAATAACGTGTTTTCTGCGATTTCTGACGTAATAATTTTGTTTTGCTTACAACTGCACGATTGAATATTTATGTATGATAGACGTGGTAAGGCAAGAAACGTGGCCTTAGAGTCAGAACCGTTCCCAGAAAGTTTTCAATAGTGGGACTTTGCGTTTTCGCGGGGGGGCTTAACATTCTAAAAATTGACGAAAACTCCACGGATATGTAGTGTTTCATGTTTCAATTTGGGGGGCTTGGAGTTTTGTTTGAGGGGTAAGCCCACCAAAGCCCCCCCGTGGCGGCGGGACTGCTTACAGTACTTGTCAGAGGAGAGCGGATATTGATTTTTTAACTCCTGATCCATATCCGATTAATTTTTTGAATATTCATATCCAATCCTTATCCGAAATTTTCTGAAATTTAGTATTCGATATCCATCTGTATCTGAATGTGACACTGGTTAAATACAAAACAAACAGGAAGTGGTTATAGGTCCACCAGTGGACCTTCATTTTTGAAAACTTATTCATCCATCGCCTGAAACATGACACTAATACATGACAAGTGTGCAGTAGGCTGGACTACGCTTGGTAGAAACTCAGTAAACCTAAACCTAATACTTAATAAACCTAAACCACGTCTGACCAATAAAGTTTAGAAACCTTTGAAAAAAGTAAATAAAAGCTGGTTCCATGAAAAATGCAACCACTACCACCAAAACAAATGGTGCCCGATTATGGCAGGAGTCAGCACGAATACCATTCACACAGTAAGACACGTCTACCTGACTACCATGACAGTGCTGCTAATGTGACAAACTCAGCGTTTTATTCTAATTGTGTCACTGCCAGCAGACCTATAGCCACTTCCAAACAGAAACACCCTGTCATTTTGTGACCCAATCCATATAAAAATAACATCACATGTTGTGTACTTTCAATTGCAAAAACAGAAAACTAGTGTATATTTTACTGCCAGGGGTATAGCTCTGCTGTGGTTATTTTTCCATTTGAACTGTAGTATACCTGGCTTTGTCCACTTAAAACACTGAGTTCATGGCACTAGCAGTTAGCAGTGAAAGCGTGACTCGAGTCAATGACTCGACTCGAGTCACGATTTTTGGTAACTCGGACTCGACTCGAGTCACGTTGAGAAAAATGGTGACACGACTCAACACGAGTCACATTTTTCACATAATGACTCGACTCGACTCGAGTCACAGTCAATGACTCGAGTCAGAGTCATTTTTACAAAATCTCTGAGTTCCTGATAGACAAACCCACATCGTGTGCACTTAAAGAAATGAACATTTTCTGCTTCAATGATGATCAAGATTGGCGCAAATTTTCTGTTTTGCCTGTCTAGTCATTCTATGCTACATTTTAAGGATCAAGCGCCCCAACTTGCATAGAGGTAGACCTGAGACTTTTCTTTCACTGAGGGGTCAGCAAGGCACAATATGTTGACACTTTATCGTGGTTTAATGCAGTACTTGAATATTGTGATCCTGACAATGGGTCTCATACTGTGACTTGAGTCTTTTCCAGATACCAGTAAAGTGATTCAACTTTTTCAGATTCAAATCTAATCCAAAAACTATATTGCAAAATATAATGCAAATACGGAAACCGAATCTTGTTTAAATCAAAATTTCTGCCACTGTTATCAGCCTAAGCCCAGGTGGCGACGTGATTGCGCCACATATAACGTTGAATCCGTAGCAGCAATAGAAAAGTGAACCTGGACAAATGTGTAATCGCAATTGCTATTATGCTGAGGATCATTGGTTCGACTGTTTCTTTGGTTGACTCAGGGCGACGCAGCATTGTGCCTGCAACAAATGGCTCCTAATGTGTAGGTGGCTGCAATCAGCCGTTAACCTGAGGACCTGCAGTAATCTGTAGTTCCAAAACTGAACCGAAAGTTGCGACAAAGTTCAAAAGAAAATAATCAATCCCAATCCAAATCTGTTCAAGCAAAAATGATAACATCCTAATCCATCAATAGATTGAAATGTCGCAAGATTTAAATCCAAGTACATGTTCATCTCTGGCCATTTTCATGTATAAGGCATGCGAAAGACAAGGAAGTATATTTCTTATGTTTTGATCAAAAAGTTCAGACGGCACGTGCGCAAAGCTTCACACTCTGGCAGCAAGCAATAATAGAGATCACCCAACGACATCGCTCTATTATTGCTTGTTCACGTCACATATATTTGTGTGTTGCTCTTTGCGCACATCCCATTTGCGGTGAATCGCACTTTCAACGCAACATCAACTGAGAGGTTGCAACAACGACCCCTCCTTTTTGCTGTGAACCGCACCTATCGCACATTCTTTCTGTGAAGGTTGCACCTGGCACCACCTTCACATCCTGGTCAAAGCACCATTTTGTTGTGATTGGAAAACCCAGGCGACAAGTATGCAAAGCTTCACACTGTGGCAGCAAGCAACAATAGAGATCCCACGTCGTGCTCATTCTATTTCTGCTTGTTTGCGACACATTTATATGGGTTTTGTTCTTCACGTACATCCCGTTCGTGGCGAATCGCGCATTCAACACAACACTAACCGAGTGGTTGCAACACTTGCAGCAAAGTTGGGCTAGATTTTTTGAAATGACTAAGAGTGAAAGAGACAAGTAAAATGCAAACTGAGAAAACTTAGATATAAATAATCTGCAATCAAACTTGCTGAAACAACATTGGGCACCAGTTTCTAACCGATCGGGCGCCATTTGATAGCATGTTGGGCACCGTTTTCTAACTTATCGGGCGCCATTTCGTAGCATAAAAAATGTAATAGAAAAAAATGAGAAATTTCATGTGACTCGACATTGACTCGAGTTTGCAAACCAATGACTCGAAATGACTCGACATTTTTGTGACTCGACTCTGACTCAACTCGACCAAGCCATGTCTCTGACTCGACTCGAAAAAATTTTAGATGACTCTGACTCAAAGCGCTTGTGACTCTGACTCGACAAAAATGACTCGGGCACATCACTGGCAGTTAGTATGATGAACCTGTTCCATAGGAAATTCCTGCTGTGTGAGTGGTCATCGTTTGGGCTCTCAGCATTGTTGTTTCGACTGGGCTGATAGAGACGACTTTTTTTATGGGAAAATTTTTGATGTAACCTACAGCACTCTTTTAATAAGATTTGAAAAACAGACACAGGTTTACAATTTGGATAAGGGTTTGTGGTTATATGGCAAAGAAGATCTGCTAATCCAAGGGTATAGCCCTTGTCATGTGACCAATTCCACCTGCATCAACTAATTGCAAAAGAGCTCCAGCATTCAATCAATTGATAAAATAAAGAAAATATATTTTGTAACAATGAGAGTAGATCACAGTATAAAATATAGTAAAGCTATGTAGCTTACAAAAACTACAAATTCAAAGTGTCTTTTACCAAAGGTTCACTCCATAAAACTTGAGGAAGAATGTTGTTCAAAATTCTATGTCAGGTGCAACAGACACTTTGCCATTTATCTGTGCATCACTTACAAAGGCGATGGTACACTGCATTTGCACATGTGATACTCAACTTTGGCATTTTGTAGTTGTGACTATATTTCCAACTGATCGATCGCAAGTTATCAAGAAATTTTCTAGTCGATCCCAGTCGAAGACAAGTTGGCCACCCATGTAATCGACTATATTAGCTTACAGAACACACACATATGCCACATGACTCAGCACAGCAAAACAAAGCAGCACACCAGCAATATAAGAGCAGCTTACTACTTCCACCTTGCCGGAAAATATTTACGATGAAGTAACATGAATTGTCATCGATTGTGATGAGTGCAGTACATACTGACAAAATCATTTTGATTTTTTGTGAATATAAAAATCATAATAGCAAAGAAAACAACAGCACCATAAATTTGTGACATCTTGAATCACTCTCAGGAAAATTTCGTTATAGAAATCAAAAAAGTGTCCTGATCCATTTTTTTTTCAAAAATAAATATGCAAATCCAATCCTGATCCAAAAAAATCGTACGTATTCTGCAGGATATCCAATCCTGTCCATGCTCACCTCTTGTATTTAGTTTGGTAAATGCTGAATCCATGATGCATGCAGTGTTTCACTTTTATGATGTTCTCAGGTCTGACTCTTCTGTAGTTATTAATCCACTTACCAATATATCATCCCCAAAGTTAAACAAACGATTTTTTTTAAATTTCCAAGCATAGTATAATGCATGAAGTTGTTTCTGGGTAAACCTCAGCACCAAAGGCTGAACTATTTTGCGTTTGCAATCGCAGAAAATTTATATGTCAAAATAAAGACAAAATATTTAAATTATAAAGTCAAAATTATAAGTTTTAGGTCAAATAAATTGGTTGCCCTAGACATGAGTGAACTGCAAGCTGATCACTACCAGAACAGTGAACCTGGCTCTTGTGTAGTGTGAGTGTCATACCAGCTAATGAACTGTCATTGCAAGAATTGATCGGAATTAAGCTGTTGACTTCACACCATCTTCGCATGCGCAAAGTGACATTCCAGCCAGAGATGAACGGAATCTCATATTTTACGATCCAAATCCAGTCCTGAATTGTCAAAGTCAGTCTAAGTCCAACGCTAGTGCACAAAATTTTTTAAATGTAAAGTCCAAATCCAAACAAAGCCCAAAAAATAATAAAATACAGCATTTGAACAAAAAATGCCGCAATTCTTTTCAATCAACTCAGTCCAAAATCGGTCCTGATTCTAAATTTTGAAACGATTTATAGTCGAGATCCAATCCAAATCCAACAAACTTCGTAATAGTCCGGATCCAAGTCCAGCCCAAAGCTTATCTATGATTCCAGGTCATGCATTTCACAAACGGTGACTGTTCACCAGAGATGAACATGAATTTGGATTTGAATCCGACTGATTTTCAGCTTTATGGTGGATTTGGATCGGATTTTATAAATTTCTGCTCAACCGGCTTCATTACCATCTAGTCATGTTAATGATGCTATGAGAGAAAATAATGTAGGCCTAAATGACACTATTTCCTGTCAGTATTACAACTCTGGCCACTTCATTGAATACACCAAACAATTGACTAAGAAAGATTTGTTTATGGTGCACTGTAATGTAAGAAGCCTAAATAAAAATTTATGCAATTTACAGCAATACTTATTTGAACAATATCATGAACCTGATATCATTGCTATCGCTGAATCAAGAATTAATAGCACAAACTGCTGTCATCTAACTGATAATCAAATGCATGGATACACTTTTTTCCACTGTGACGCAACAACAAAAGCCGGTAGAGTGGGCGCGTATATTAAAACACAATAAACGCTAAACACATACAAGACTTGTCGAGATCTTTTGATGGTTGTGACTCCGTTTGGATTGAACTTGGCCTCAACAAAGAAAATATCATTATTGGAGTTGTCTATAGACACCGCCTTAATAACATGAATGTCTTCCAAGAAAGCTTTGTGCAAACCCTTCATAAATTGACTGTTAACAAAAAAAATATGTGTGTTATGGGAGATTTTAACATTGATCTGTTGAAAGCATCTAATAATCATGTTTTTGATGATTTTGTAACTCTTACAAACTGTTTTGGATTAAGAAAACTTATAAATAAACCAACTAGAGTAACAGAAAAAACTCATACTATAGATCATATATACACAAATAACTCTAAGCATAGAATGAACTCAGGCATATGACCATGGGATATAAGTGATCACCACCTCATACTTTGTGTTGTTTCTCTCTCCAAATCTTTCCACAGGGTACCAAAGGTGACTTTTAAAGATATGCAACAAATTGTAGTTGAAAATTTTCTTAGTGAACTTCAAATAGGCCTAACCCTTAGCAGTATGCCAAGCAATGAAGATGTTAATTCTGCCTTAAGTAGGCTGTACGTTTCTGATTTCATTTGAAAATGTACTAAATAAACATATCCCCTCTTTCAAAACGGCAGGAACGTATAAAAGCAAGCCATGGCTTACAAAAGCATTGCTTCAATCAATTAGGACAAAAAACAAACTGTAGCCTATACAAATGTACACAGAATATCTGTTCAAGGCGACCAAAAATGGGCTGAATTTCAAAATATAGAATTAAGTTAAATCATCTAATAGAAAAGTAAAAAGTAAGCTGTTATAGTGTATGCAACAAATTGTAATTAGTAATAACGATTCGTCCAATGAGGAAAACAATAAAACACATATTGAATAAAGGGCATAAAAAACAAGCACATCTACAGGATCTTCAAAATGAAGATGGTACACTGACAAAGAGTAGTAAAGAAAGTGCAGACAAAATCAATACTTAGGCTATTTTTCTGTAGTTGGAAAAACACTAGCTAGAAAAATTCCTCAACCAACAGTAATTTCCATCTTTCCAGTGTAATTTAAATAATTCCTTTTTTTACAACCTACATGTTCTAGTGAAATTGAACATGTCATCAATAATCTCAATAGTAAGAAAGCTATTCCGCTTGACCATGTTCCAATAAAATCTATTAAAATATCTAGTTTTAGTCTTTCTAAATATTTTTCTGATATTTTCAATAACTGCATTTCAAGTGGAGTGTGCCCTGACGTATTAAAGACTGCTCAGATTACTCCCATTCATAAAACTGGATTCTATGAAAAGTGCTCAAACTACAGACCAATATCCTTGCTCCCTCCAGTTAATAAAGTGTTTGAAAAACTTTTTTATGATAGACTATACAGTTACCTAGAACAAAATAATCTTTTGACAGACTGCGAATGTGGTTTCAGGAGAGGGTTGTCTACAGAACTGGCTATTACTGATTTACAAATGTTCTTATGCAAAACACAGACAAAGGTTTACTAACTTGTTCTATATTTTTGGATCTTGCCAAAGCTCTTGATACAGTTAATCATGATACACTTCTACATAAACTAAATATTCAATATGGAATAAAGGGTTTACCTCTATTACTAAAAAACTATTTAGAAAACCGTTCACACTATGCTGTAATAAATGATAGTACATTAAACTTCGGTTAATCCGGATCGTCGCCAAAACCGGATAAAAATGGTGGTACGAATGATTTCTAACGTTTTTCTTTATAAAAATCTTCGGCTTGTCCGGATTTTTAATCCGGATCTTCACCAATACCGGATAAAATTTGCTCTTTTCACGTCTTGTATTCCAGATTTTTCTCCACTTACACGCTGTAAAGTACAGTGACTGGTCTTTGAGAAAGATTCGGCTCTTTTCAGGCGCAACACAAGCATACTCACGATCACCAACGAATGTTTAGAAGTATCATAACATCGACCGCAACTGTGCGCGGCATTCGACTAATCGTAGAGTCAATCCTTACGTCACACACGGGCATAGCATATTACATTGAACATAACAATCAAAGCACGCCGCTACACCACGGTTTCAGTCTATTGATCAGTGTGGGGTTTGCGTATGTAGAGGAGTATTATCCCTGAGTGTATTGTACTCGGTAACATGTTTTCGCCACTGCTTATGGACCAGTCGCAGAAATCCCTGCGTCAGTCCAAAATCCCAGATTTCTTTGCAGCCAAGTAATCTAAAATATGAATTTATGACTGTTCATAAATGCCTGGATATGGCAGTTACTAGTCTGTTGTACCATTGTAAAAACATCACTAAATTCGTTTTGTTTCTGCGGAAGTCTGCTGCTGGGTTGTGAATGTGTTAAATTTAAGTAATTTTCACCGATATCTCAGCTCCTGGATGACGTCAGGATAGAAACAACCATCCATCTTCGGTTAATACGGTGTCAAGCAAAATTTCTGACTTGCGAAATTTCTGACTTCACGCCATGTAAGCATGCACAAAGTAATATTCTACATATCAAATACGCTGAGAAAACTGATGATTAAGGTTTTGTGTTTAGGTAAGTGTTTTGGGTTAGGGTGAGAAAAATAAAAATAATTCAGATAAAAGACTAAGTCCAAAAATTTTCAATGGTTAAAGTTATTCTCGTACTATAGCTTGTTGTGTGTACCTGACATCTAACCAAAATGTTTTAATTTACACAACACACATCAAAAAAGTAATTGTCAAACTTTATTCCTTTATTCTGAGAAGTAAATTTACTGAGAAACAATAACAGGTCAGAATTTTCGCAGAGGTCAGAAATTTCGCTTGATACCGGATCTTCACCTATACCGGATAAAATCGTCGGTCAAATCGAATCCGGATTAACCGAGGTTTACTGTAGATCTGAAATGGTAAAATTTACTTGTGGCGTGCCACAGGGATCTACATTAGGGCATCTCCTGTTCTATGTAAATGACTTGTCTCAAATTTTAAAACCATTATTTTTCCAGATGATACGGTTTTTTCACTGTCAGCGAACTCAATGCATGAACTAACAACAAAATTAAATCAAGAACTTGAAAGTGTGGACAACTGGCTGAAATACAAAAAATTATCTTCAAATTACAGTAAAACCCAGTACATGCTATTTACAAAACAAATAAAATATAGACGCAAATTTCAATGTTCAAATTAACAACCATCTGCTTTCAAGAACTGAATGGGTCAAGTACCTTGGAGATATAATTGATGATAAATTAATTTGGAAACCACATATAACTTTGGTTAAAAACAAGTTTCTAAAACGTCAGGTATAATTTGCAAACTTAGGCACTATATTCCATTCAGATCCTTGAAAACAGTGTATTATATTTTATTTTATTGCGGACTCATGGTCCATATCACAGACAAAAGAGCACAAACAGTGTTTTGCTGTACATCAGCGCACATTACAGAAACGGTGTTAGCACATGACCAACAGCTGTATCGTCATTCGCAAAAACACAGAAAATGGATAACCATACAGTAGGGCATTACACAACCGGTGTTAGTACGTGTCCAGCCTTGAGACGAG
>JGI24158J21664_10011402_pt1 | contig 11834 bp, 7 predicted proteins | sample Ectturendosymbi3_FD_21664 | JGI IMG/M metagenome (IMG submission 21664)
ACGTCCTGCAACAGAAAAGACATTCGTTAAAAAATGGGTTTTTTATCGAACAAAATATGGGTACGCATCTTTTTGGGTCACCCTGTATTTGAATATCCGGTTTATGCGATTAACCGCACTATGTTTTTCACGTATGAATGGCTTTGGTTTGAGATTCTGTAATCTTGTGCGAAAACGCGGTTATGGCGTGTAACAGATATACAATTAGTCGGAGTAATCTGTATTCACTTTGCAAAGTAAGGTGCGGTTGTAAAACTGTGTAGAGTGAATAAAACAAAGAAAGAATTTGCTAACGTTCGCATAAGTCTAAAACAAGCAACTGCAACACATTAAGCATGCGGGCTAGAGTGGGAACATGCATATCTGTGAGTACCGGTAAATCATGCACAATGTTAAAAGAAAGCATTTTCCATCTGATGCTGCAAAATAATGTTGCACCAAATATTGGCCGAAAATTCTCAAGTAATCAGTGGCCTGTAATTTGGGGTTCAGGGCTCTATACAACCTACCGTGGCGAGCGAGTGTTAGTAGTTATTGCTTTCAATGCAACATTTCTACTTTGAAATGTTATTGTGAAAAAATATGTCCCTCTTTCTTGAACGATGCAGAAAGTCTAACAGAGTATGGTTGCGCGCTTTGATGCAGTCAGATTCATGAGCGTCGGAAGGATTTTTTCCAGGGAGTGGGACAAAAAGTGAATATTTTCAGGCGTAGTCAAAAATATTTTTCCAGGGGAGGGGCAAAGTGACAAAAATTCATTTTACCCACTCGAAACTAAGAAAACGACTTTTTGCTAAAAATTTAATAGGAAAATGTCAATTTTCAAATTCCAGGGCTGGCTAGCCCGCCATGCACCACTGCCAACGACCATGATCAGATTGTTTATATTCCTTATTCTTTGAACACTAAAACCTCATTTTACTTTGCAAATGAGTGCTCGGACGTTACAGAGTTTGAGGGCGTGTGCATGCCTAGGTACTTTCGTACTCTACCTGGCTTTGACTAGGGTTGGACTCAGTGTCCTACTCTGAATGTAGTCATGGGCGTCGGAAGGGGGAAGGCAAGGCCCCCTTCTGGATTTTGAAATTATTAGCAAAAAAAGGTTGTTTTTTCAATTTCGAGGGATGAAAAACAAATTTCACCACTTTTGGCCCCCCCCTGGAAAAAATTTTAGGAAAACCCTCTACTGCCCCCCCTCCTGGAAAAAATCCTTCCGACGCCCATGAATGTAGTACCAAGTGTTACAGGTTAGCGAACAATAGTGTTAAGAAAGTGTCTGTTACCCGGTTGTTCTACTTCCAAACTCGCTATTAATCGTTCTGTTGTGTCTGTTTTTTCAATCTGCACTTTGCAGACTGTGTGTGTTTGTACTCTATGGACTTTGTGTCTGTCACAAAACCTTTAAAACAAATAAATTGAATAAATTTACCAAGAAATACATTTTTACAACTTATTTAAAGTCAGAGGGGCGTGAAACAAAGGAAAATTGCCTAAGGGGGCGTAGTAGAAAAAAGATTAAGAACCACTGCTTTAGAGTCTTTGATGCGAGTGTTCTCCTCACGGCCTGGATCGTTTTATGTTGCGTATGTAAAACACATCAAGCTCTGATTCCTGACATTGGTTAGAAGCAAGGTGGGGACATCAGTGCCGGATTAACAATAGTAGCAATGGCTACGGTCCCCGCCCTTTTGGGGTCCCGCGGTCCTTTGTGTTAAAATTGTTTTTTTACATATACAGAAACTTTATTCGCTGAAAGCAAATTCAATTTTTCATTCTGTCTGAGAATTAGCTTCTGTGTAAAAGTCCACTTCACGTTGTAATTTGTTTGAAGTCATTTGATTTTGAATTGTTTTTTGTCTACACAATAAAATTGTTGAGGAATCCCTTTTGGCACATTTGCATATAATTTTTGCTTTATTTTGACAAACATATGATTTGCTTCAGAATTTAGTAAACGTGGCTCTATCTAGAGTGATCAGTAAACGTTCTAACAAAACAATGCCAGAACTAAGTGCGAAACTCTCATAAGGAGGCGACGGCCTCTTTCTCCTCCTCTAATATCCACTCTTGATTATACGTATAGAATGTTTTCAGTCCAAGAAGTCACTATTTTATTAAACTTGCCATAAGCAATTAAGCGAAAGTTTTCAAATGATTTTACATTAGACTACTGTGATTTGAAAATTAAAGTACTTTACAGTTATTTGCAACATTAAGGGACAACTCAAGCAATACGGCGAAATCGCATCTATTTACAGGTGTTGGTTGATTGTATTCTTATGACTAGCATTTCAAAAAAGATGTTATTACATCACATTGACGTGTTCCCTAATTTGCGTTACCTTTTTGATACTTTCAAAGTCATTTGACCAGTGGCGCCAAACGTGGGTTTTGCCTCGAAATCTCGGTTTTCAATGCCTTCCTGTGTTTTTCTTCTGAAGATCTGGGTTTTTAGGATTTAACTGCGTACCGGCGACCTACAGCATAACTGATAAACAAGTAACCAACACCGTATAAGCTGTAAATGTTAGCTATAGCTAATATTACAATTAGTTGGTGCAAATGAGTTCAAGTGACAAATATTCTAATGAAGCAAGCCCAAAGAAAAAGATTAAACCGTACACACAGCAATTATAAGGTAGAGTGGTCGAAAGATCTAGATCTCTGAGGTTAGCTACAGAAGTGCACTGGTAAAGAAGATTTAATTTAATTTATTTATGACCAGACACGAAGTCCATAGTGTGAACACACACACTCTGCAGAACGCAAGTCGATAAAAACAGACAAACATAACGTAGTAGAAGGCAATGGAGCCGGCGGAATCACAGGGTTACAGACACATTGTTAACACTAATGTCAGCTAGCCCGTAACACTTGTTACAACACTACTGCGGAGTAGGGCGCCAATTCCTAAATTGGTCGAGTCTAGGTAAAATGCGAAAGCATTGTGGCATGACACGCCATCAGTCCAACGGATACTGCAAAGTTCGATCACTCATTCACAGAGTAAAATGTGATTGAAGTGTTCAAAGAACACTCTGACTGACTGCATCAAAGCGCGTAACCATATGTTGTTAGATTTTCTGCATCTTTCGAGAAACAGGTACGTACATTTTCGTAACAGAGCTTCAAAGGTAGGAATTAATTAATGTAAATGCTGCTAGATCACCGTCCGCAATTCAAACAAGGCGACGTTACTGTGATATAATATTTCCGACCGACACAAAAGTTCATTGGCAAAGTTACAGTACGTATTTACTTGCACGCTTCGTGACTTACAGATACCAGGTACTAGATAGCAGAAAGATTCATCTAATTTTTTTGGCTACCTGGGACTTTCTGTTCAAATTTGGATTTTTTGATGAGTCTATATAGGGTTTTTAACAAGTTTTATTGGCAGCCCTGGATTTGGCATTTATTCACCAGCCATCGGGTAGTGTTCTTGGAGTCTTCATATACAAATATGGGAAATGATTTGAGTATTTATTCAACTCTCATGGTGACCAACTGCAGTGGAGAACGGTCATTTTCTAAACTTAAGATGGTAGAATGATCAAAGGAGCACCGTTAGACAGAACAAGCTGAACAGCCTGATGTTAAGTAGTATGGAGCATGAACGTCTATGTGAAATAGACACTACCACCTACCAGCACCATAAACAAATTTGATTCGGCAAAACCTAGAAAATGCAATCTTAAGGAGCAGATTTGCTGCTTTACGCAATCGATTTCGACATTTATACTTGACTCCACTGTCTAAATGCAACAACGATCGAATTTGTTTGTGAGTATAGAAGCATTATAGTAATTACTGTCTCTGTACTGTGCTTGTGAGCTGTACGGTAATGTATTCCTTCTTGGTAATAAGATACGTATATACGATTTTGGTAAAAAAGGGTTTGTAGCCCATATGATGTTCACCAGTTGCTATTTAGGACCAGTTTTTTTGTATTTACGAAATTCAGTATGCCTGATGGTAGTCACATGGATACACACAGAATTTCTGATTTAACAGTTGGTCACTAAATTTGTTCAAGTGTCTTTTCAAATTAGGGCCCCGCGCTGTTAATATGATACGGCCCCGCGCTACCTCAATCCGATACTGGGAGACATCGGGAGGTATTGTACATCATTTTGTCCTCACAGAAGTATTGACCGAGTCTAAAGTCAGTCAAATGAAACGTAACATCTATTTGTATTTTGTGTGGCTGCACGTGATTCGAACCTGATAATATCTTAAACTAATAATCTTTCCACACTCCCTTTCAAGCTAGTTAAACATTTTGCCGTTTCGGAGGCTATTTGTTTGGCATTCACGAAATTCAAGATCTACACACAAAGCAAAATGTATTGAGTTATGCTAAAGCTACACTGCGTGGCTTAGCAAGCAAAATTTCAAATCTACAAAAAAATGGGTGTCTCTAAACTAATGTAATGACACAACGCAGTAAAACGCAAGTACGCTATTTCAAATGCCCAGATTTGCGTGTTTAAAACAACTCATCCTGTAGTTTAGTCACAATTGTTTGTTCTATATTCTGACAAAGTAACAACACCGGCAACGTTTTTGGTCTATTTGTTCATTAATTTTCATACCGCTTTTCCTCTGGGGAGTGTCGCGGATGCAGCAGCCCCAACAAAAGCTATCTGAGGTTTTTGTTCTAAATCTTCCTGAGAAACTTGCCTATTCAACTTCTGATAACGGTCAGTTGACAAGAAAAGTATCTCAAACTACTGTTCCCCGTCTAGGTTTCCCGATTATAAGAACTTTGTGGTTATGCACGAACTTTGTAGAGCAGCTTGAGATACAATAAATTGACTGGAAACCTTGTCCAACTTAATCAATGGATTGAATAAAAATCTTTGGACTGCATACAGGGGCGTAACGAGAGGGGGGAAAGGGGAGCATAATTCCCTGGGCGCCGAGTCATTACGTGGGCGCCGAATGACTGCGAGTCGCTGACAAGTCCTAACAATGTCGCAAGTTCTTTCTTCAATACACTACATTTGCTTTCGAAAGACCTTAAGTTTGAACATGGGGGCGGCAAACTTGCTTCTTGCCCCGGACGCCATCCAATCTCGTTACGCCCCTGACTGCATAATAGGATGCTGCTCTTCCATGCTGCACAGGTGCATGCAGGTTTTTATTAAGTAAAGGTGACGGGAGCGCAAAAAAACAGAAGTGCACACAACTAATTCCATTTTATGCCTATTTCATAACTACTTTCAAACATCATTCCATGAAGAAAATCAGGGTATTTATTCTGCTTACAGGCGTTTTATGGAAGATGTGAAAGTTATTGAAAGTAGAAAATACAAATATGAAATAAACTAATTTTGTAGAAGTTCTTGTACAGTATTTCTTCACTATCAAAGTTTTGGCGTACCTTTTTCATGAATACCTTGAAGACTTTTAAGCATACTTGCGCAAGATAATGATAAATCATCGTCATTTCCTGATGACATCACGTTTATCAGCTCCACAATGCAGTTTAGTATCTGAAACTGTAACGCATGTATGGTTATTGGAACGTAATATGACATCTTCATAAAAATATGTTAAGTGCTGAGGGAAACAGTATCTATAGTCTAGCCCTTTTAGGCCAGAGGAGCTTGCTGCTGCCCCCAGGCGCCTGAAGCCAGGAAAACCTCCGGGTCTGGATTATATCTTTCCGGAGTTTATACTCCACGCCGGGTCGGGTCTCAAATCTTCGTTTTGCAATTTTCTGACTTCCTGCACGCACCAACTCAAAATTCCAAAGATCTGGAGAAGAGCAGTAATAGTTGCGATCCCTAAGCCGGAAAAGCTATTGGGGGATCCAAAGAGCTATCGCCCCATATCTCTACTGTGTGTTCCCTTCAAAATCGTCGAGAGACTCTTCTATGCTTGTGTCGAACCAATAATCGACCCACTTCTCCACAGGAGCAGGCGGGCTTTTAACACGGGAGGTTGACCGCAGACCAGGTGTAGCAGGAGATCCTGGTTTCTACTAAGATAAAGTTCGATATAAGCCTGGTACTAAAAAAAGTCCTGCCTCCGAAAACTCGCGACTAGTCCAAGAAAGCTGTTGTATTCCCTTGCGGCGATACGATCGTAGATAAATGCCGATAAAGCACGGCCAGTCGATATACAAACAGTCATAATTTCAAGGAAAACAAGCTTTTAGAAAAATGTCGGTATCAGGACCAAGCAGTTACGAATAAATTCCTGGCGAAAACAAATTCGATAAGAAACAACGGAATGTTACAAGCCAAAAGAACTTCGACTGCACGACAACGCGCATCACATTTCAAAAGCAAAGACCACACTGCGATCTGCTACCAAGAGTTTTAATTGGCTCGCGTGCGCTACACTAATCAACGCGTGAGGAATGCGCGAAACTCGGCCGGAGGAATTGCTTGGACGTAACACCAGGTCACGCTGCTCACATAGGACATCGAGGATATCTTTCGTCTAAAAAGAAGGCCGGAACTGTGTTTGTCGATCTCACGGCAGCCTACAGCACTGTATGGCATCGGGGCCTCACCTACAAGCTGCTGCGATTGTTACCTGATAGACACATGGTCCGCATGATCATGGAGATGGTTAGCAATCGCAGCTTCACCCTTACAATCGACAACGGCAAATGACGCCTCAAGAATGCCGTCCCACAGGAATCTGTCCTGGCACCCCTTCTCTTCAACATATACATCTCTGACCTGCTAGCCACCGTCTGCAGAAAGTACGCATATGCTGACGACCTAGCAATCATGCATGCTGATGGAGACTGGCAGTCTGGCAAGCAGTGGAAAGGGTATTGAGCAAAGACATGGCAACCATAGGTGAATACCTCCAGACCTGGAAGTCAAAGCTCAGCACTGCAAAAACGGTGGCGGCAGTCTTCCACCTCAACAAGGAAGCTGAACGTGAGCTGAAAGTCAACCATAACAACGAAATCCTGCCCTTCTGCTCCAAGCCCAAATACAGTACCTCGGAGTAACGCTGGACAGGTCGTTCACGTATCGACGGCACCTTGAGTCACTTCGCAAAACGCTGACATCACGCGTCGCACTTGAGACGGCTTGCTGGCTCCGGCAAGGGTGCTAGGGCAACAACGTTGCGAACAGTCGCCTTGCCCTGGTACATTCAGCTGCAGAGTACTGCTCTCCTGTCTGGTGCCGCAATGCTCACACCCCCCTCATTGACCCCGCCATCAACGACGCCATGCGAATTGTGACCGGATGCCTACATCCTACACCAGCGGACAACCTTCCTAACCTCACAGACATCTAATCTGCTGAGCTTCGTCGCAAAGAAGCCACACTATCTCCAGTAGGCCCTGCCATGGAGCCTGGACACCTGCTCCACTCAGCGCTCAGCTGTCCATCGAGTCGACACCCATCTGTACCTGCAGCACAACAACTCATCATTTTATCGCACAACAATATCGTGCGTGCGGCGCATTGGGCGGATCACCGATGGAATGCGGAGTTGTTGGACAACCCCACAAAACTCCACATTTTCATCCCCGACACCGGCACCCAGGCCCGTAACCAGCTTGGGACACCAGGAGGGGCGAAGAGTTTTCCGAGAGTGGCCAAAATTTTTTGAAATATGTCCAATATTTTTAAAGTATGCCCAACACATTTTTCCAGGGGTGGCGACAAATTTTCTAGGGGGGCTTCGCCCCCCTACGCCACTCCTGGTTACGGGCCTGCCGGAACCCACGCTCCCGGTACGACCCTTCCAAGNACAGTCCGGCTTAACCGCCTCCGCACCGGTGTCGGNCGTTTCCGCTCCTGCTTNCATAAATGGGTATGGTCTCCTCAGCGGCCTGTGAGNGTGGCGCAGAAGAACAAACCGTCGACCANGTTATCCTTCAATGTCCAATCGATCGATCCCCAATGGACCGCACGGGCTGACGGTTCTGTACGATGAGACNATTGAATGGCTGCTCAACACCTGCCCCGAGATCTAGTGCGGCCAAGCAGTGGACAGTAACAACTCGCTCAAAAGAAGTGAAAAATTGAAGTCCGACCCTGCCAATACTCCGCAAACTTTTAATTTCTGCAGTAACATGCATACATGTTGCTTGACAGCTTTGTTTGATGTGGTTCCAACCTGCATAACTTTTTTTCTGTTGAGAGCTCTTTGCATGCTTGAAATAACCAACTTCAAGTAGACAATCACAAAATTTATTTTTTTATTGTTGGTGTAACTACATTCGATCACTGCCTGCTGGGCAACTCAGTTTTAGCAATGTAATGGCAAGAAGTCAATTTGAAATACTATACTTTCAAACATGAATTGCAGTACATACCTTTTATCTAACCAACACTCACTTCGTACCTAACTTTGGTTGAACATTAGATAAAACTTTCTGTGTTTGCAGTGAGCATGTTGCAAGTAACTCCATAAATTCTTCCCAAAATGTAAAATTTAACTCCTTAAATTAAAAATTAGTTAACGTTCACGTAGAAAGCTGGTTCTTTCAGTAGCTGCGTTTGTTTAGACGCTCTTTCGGGCAGTCCTATCGAAATCTGCACAAGTTTTGTAGTTTTCGATGGGGAACAAAAATTTGCCCAAATTGAGCCATGGTTACCTGAGGTGTAACAAAATTCCTACATAAAGATCCCTCCTAAGGCAGAAGACTTGTTAACTTGTAAAAAAAAACCGCGCGCGTGTCTAAACCTGTCAGTTACTCCAGTATAAGCGAATAAACAAAATCTGCCCATTTTGGGCAAGGACAACAAAACTGTTTGTGTTTAGAGGTTACCTGAGCAGGGTTAAAAAAAAACGAAAAAATAAACTCTGCCCCAAAAATGTTTTTAAGACTCCACCTCCGCTGAAAACAGTTTTCTTGTTTGTGTTTCCGTCAAATTTCGTCCTTCATGTATTCACAACAAGTTTATTTGAAACCTTAATTGTGTTGTGTGATTGCTGGAAACGAATGGGTTTTTAACGGGCGGTGTAAACTAAACCTCTATTGCAAGGCCATGCTTGAAGCTCGTTTCGCTACAGGATTGGAAGTTCAGGCACTTTGCCATGAAAAGTTCACTATGTTTTGATTCGTTAGTTACGTCACATCTTGTGCCTTTAAAGTGGAAACCTTGTTTGATGCCTTGCACAATGCAAAGAATGCTCTTGATGAGGAGTTTACCACGCCTCCAGGGAAGCAGGCGGCCAACGACAAAGTTGCTGAATTAAAATTAACATAAGAGATCAGGCTACGCTATTGCAAAAGAAAAAAATTACTGACATTTCAGCCGTAGGTGTTGCAAACCAAGAACTGTCACATAAAATATACTCTTGTGATTAGTAAAATATCTGAGTTAAAAACATAATTTGGCTTTTACCTTAAATTATTTAGGCTACATGGTTTGTACTTTCTTAAGGGCTAATGCACAAGATTAGAAACCATGGCTGTTAACCAAGATGCAACAAGAACCATCTTACACACTATGACACTAGTACCATCACACAACGGTCTAAAATCAATTACCTCATTTTCGGTCTTATAATTTTTCTGAAGTGTTTCCTCCCGAGATGCATTCGTGGTCAACTCATCAGAAATGGTTGGAACCGGAGAGCAGAAGCACCCTGGAAATGTTTGGTAAATCTGTTTTCCGCAACCTTCGAGCAACAATTTTTTGAACACTTGCATTTTTGCGGTATACGCGCTGACACGCATGCATTACTGTACATAAGCCTGGTTGTAAGATAAGAGCTACAAAACTATGGCGAGTGTTAACTTCGGTCAGGATAGTTTGTCTGTTTAAAACTTAATTTGAACTGGGATACATTTCTATTTGCGTGATATGCTAGCAAAGACGATATTTAAATTAGGCCTACATGTATATCAAACAGTTCACTTCAAATAATCTGGAACTTCAAAAGTTATTGTTATTGCCAAAAAGAAAGGGTGCACCAGTTGCCTTTGAACTAGAGGTATGTGGGCGGAGTAAGGGTTCAGGGGCTCAGACTTCCTCTATTTTTCATGGGGATCTGAGATACAAGTGGCCTCCACTCCTTTACTGAATTTTGGGGTTTTTCGCCATGAAGTACATCATCTTCAAAGTTTTGCTGAGTGCCTGACCTTTTTAATTAGTCAAGCATATTTTCATGTCGACTTAGTTGTATCGCTATACCGTACAAGCGCCGCACAGTCTAACAGATGACCCGATAGAAGAAACCCAACATGCACCCATTCATTATTCTCATACATTTTATAGCTTTTCATTTGCTTCAGTATGTAGTGCAACTTTTGCTGCTGTTTACACATCTTGAATTAGCCGTATGGTAATATACTCAATTAGTGGTCTGGTTGCAGTGCATGAATGGCAAATATACATTCAAAGTTTAGAACAGCAGGTGTTTTGGGTTTACTGGAGAAGAACTGCTTTATACTGAAAATTGCTAGCTTTGCCGGAGCAAAGGCGTTTACGTTGCTACATTTTTTCTGAAATAACATACAAATTGTATTGTATAAGAATTTGAAAACTTTACTTCATATCCCACGTTTGTATAACCTGAACGACAGCCTAGTCCCTGAACTTTTTCGTCATTATGAGCTAACTGCTAAGACTATCAGAGCTAAACAATGCCAACAGCACTTTGAGATATGATACAGCATACAATCAGAAATCAAGAATGTCTCTTGAAAGTTCTCACGACAGGGAGAAAATATCACGTAACCAAACGGGATTGTGCGTTAACAAGCGTTGATACCAGATGCAAAATTCCATCGCTTTTAGTGTTGCGTTATAAAATTGTTTGTATAAGTTTCAAATGTGCTCACTTTCCTAAGTAGAAATCCCTCTTTGGACGTCCACATCGTGGTGGCTATTCTGAATACCGACGTGCCCGCTTTACTGAGGTACCTCATAATAGAGAAGCATTGGAGTTCAGGGTTGCCAGATGAAAATTTCAATAAAAGCCAAATAGCGTTAAAAAGAAGCCATAAAAAGGCCAAACCGATTTTTTAAAGGCCAGAAAAAAGCCAAATTTTATTTGTGGTATTGCCCTTCCTTTGTCACAAAGAAACATCTAAATTTCAAGAATATAGTAAGAAATTTTCTTCGAAGTTTAAGATGAAGTCTTGCTTGCCATTGTACTGGAGCTCAGTACTGACGCTTTTCTGACTTTTCATGGTTTGTGTGATTGTACACTTTGGGTACAATAGTGCGACAGTTTGCGTGCTGATCTATCGGCAGCTTTCTGCACCCATACGAAAGTCATCTCCCATCCACTCCTGTACTTACGACCGGAATCATAAGAGCCCTTTCACTTCCTCAATTGTCGCATTTCTATCGTGAAGACACAGACCTGACTGCAAGCGTTGAGCCTGCTTAGTGCTTACAACACACTACACAGTGCACACAATTCCAGTGTATGCAAAAAAATCAATTTCGAAACTCGCATTCCTCAAATATTACTAACATCAGAACGCAGGCATCAGTCTAAGATTGCATTTATCACAAAAATTTTGCAGATGTTTTACCGAAAAAAATAGAATAGCAATATTTTGCTTCAGAGGAACCTATTTCAGCGTAAAAAGGCCAAAAAAGAGCCAAAAGGCCAAAGGAATTTTTAAGATCAACCAATTTCATATGAGGCCAAAAAAGACCAAACGGCCAAATAATTTTTTTAGGCCAACCAACTTGAAACGAGGCCAGATTTCTGAAATTTGGCCTAAAAAATACCAACCTGGAAACCCTGGTGGAGTTATTCATTTGGTACTGTACTGACAAAAAGTACTCATAATAGCGGGGTACCTACTTTACCGAGGCTGTTTTAAAACAAGGTTCTATATTGTATTTTCAGAGACGGCCGTTTCGCACCCACAGAGCTCTTAA
>JGI24158J21664_10011407_pt1 | contig 11829 bp, 5 predicted proteins | sample Ectturendosymbi3_FD_21664 | JGI IMG/M metagenome (IMG submission 21664)
CTCATGATAACTTCTCCATTGTCGAGTAACGTACGTCACAGAGCAATGATAACGCCACAGTGGCGGTTCTAAGGGGAGGCCTGGGTGGGCCATGGCCTCTCACAGATTTTTGACTGCCCCCCTGCTTGGCCCACCCAGTTTTTTGCTTAATTTCACGTTCAAGTTCGTTGGATTGACATATACAGCAGATAACTATCAGCCAGAAAAATTTTAAACGATTTGAAAACTTTCTGGCGACGGTTTTGACGATATTCACAAGCCTATGTTGGGTTTGATAGGGTTAATCATAGCAAATCAATCTTTATTACAACGGAAAATCACCATGCAGGAGAGATATTTATGTTGCCCCCTACCTTTTTCCTTGGCCCCGCAGTGCCCCCACTTGTTTCATTCTAGAATCGCCACTGTAACGCCAGTAAGTCATCCGCTTACTAGGCTCATTCATATTAGCCCGAGTTGTTGCACAATTTATCGTTCGTTTGAAATTACTTTCGAAATGGGAACTGTCCACTGGATGAACGTCAAATCCAATGTTCTATACAAATCCATTGCTTCAAAAAAAATTCAGTCCGATATGAATTATTTTTCAAAAAATACTTAATCGCATAGGACAGCTCGGACTCTAATGAATGAACCCGAGTAAAGCGCGAGCGAACGAAGTCGTTGGAACGCCTACTACGAATGATATTGTTTTACTTAGGTCATCTGCAACATGACCAGAGGCCAGACATGGAACGAAAATATATGAACAGTGACAAGGCCCAAAGAAAAGAGCCCAAGTTAACAACTTAGTGAAGTGGGACCGTGGGTGGTGGAACAAACATACAAAGCAAGCAAGCTTGCGTTCTCCGATATTAATCGTAATCGAAAACTCGGGCTAAGCCCGAGGAGCCCGTACTATGAACACAGCCCAACAACAGGCAAAAATGACACAGCATTGATACCTGTTTTAAACACATTCAAAATGACAACTTTATTCATCTTGAACACAAAAGTATCATGACCGAATACTCATTCTACAACTACATTAGATACCTGAATGCAAAGACAAGACAAAGCATACGTAGCAACCAGCAAGTTGTCCGTAAGGTTGCCAATTGTGTTGTCAACGCAGAAATAAAATATAGCTATTTAGCGTTGCCAATACAAATACAAAAACACAATTAAAATTGATCTGTCACATATTTCATTTTGCGTATAAGATTCAGTAAAATGTCATTATTTGGAATGGTGTTAAAACGCTTGAAATTACCCAAATTTTTTAATGGTGTGGCACGAACTTTTCCTACACACAAGCATGGGTGTCGGAAGAGGGGCAGGAATTTGGAAATTTCAGCAAAAAATGCTGTGTTCTTAATTTCGAGTGCCAAAAAACAAATTTCCCCACTTTTGGCCCCCGTACAAAAACTTTTGGAAAAATCCACTACTGGCCTTCCTGGAAAAATTCCTTTCGACGCCCATGCACACAAGCATGTAAAATGACACCATTTTTGTGAAAAATTGTGTTGTATTACACCATCTGTCAACACTGCTCAACAACACCAACGCGGTAAGCAACCCATAGCAGGGTGACAAGCTGTGTCAAACGCTTGTCGGCCTATTATGGGGGAAGAATCTACAGAGTTTTTGAAAAAAAATCTCCTCGGTTTATGTCAAACTAGCACTCTTGCCGCCAGGTTCGGCGAATTATGTGCACAGTTATAGTACAAACATGCTCAGATGTCTCTGTTACATACAGAAAATTAAAAAATCGGGCAATTCAACGAAGACATGACCTTCTTCAAAATTTTTATTACAGTGATGGATTGTAGGTTAGTTGGTTAAAACTCGAGATACTATTACAGACTCGAGATACTATAAAACTCGAGATACTATCACAGGTAAAAAACTATGGCGGCAAGTGGAAGACAATTTTACAGAATTCACTTGAAGCCAAAAATAATAGTGCTCTTAGCTTCTCTGCAGACAGAAAACTCTTTTCGTATAATTTGTTCAGTGTAGTGAAAGTTACAATTGCACAAGTTTTCTAATCACGACTTATTTTACCGTTTTTGCCTTTGGGTCTTTTAGACAAAGCATGGGCCTGGAAAATGCTAGCTTTCTCCGTATCCCTTTTAGCCGGTTCTGGTACTGCGGGAGATTGCTAGAAAAGGCTAAGCCTACGTATTTTCATTTCATTGCTGTGGAACCCAGAAGGATTCTTTGATGCGGTGGCAAACATAGCTTCAGAGTTCACACAAATACGTAAACACTTTTTACGAGGCTTGTTCATGGGAACGGGATTAGTCCCATTGAATGGGACAGTGGGCTTGAAATTTGTCCCATCCAGGGACGGATTAACCATTGGGCAAACCGGGCAGATGCCCGGGGCCTCGCACTTGGATATCAAAGGTCTCCACTGGTTTTTCTTTTTCAATTTTTAGGCTGTTCATCACACGCCAAAGTTGTAGAGCTTTTTGATTACTGCGTTTAGTAGGCTATTATATAGGTCAGGTAAACTGATAACTTTGGCATTTATCGTTTTTGAGTGACTTAAAATAATTGAACCAAACAACACCACGCTTTGTGAGCCAAGAATTAGATCGAAATCAATGCATCCAATGGACGTCCGCAGAAATTTTTCCAGGGTGGAGGCAACGTCGAAATTTAGCTTATTCTTTTCAGGTTGCTGACGATGCAATGTTCACAAAACGCTTTACCCTTTCTACCCCATTAGTCTGTGCAGGTTGAACCTCAATTCTCAACCGTTTGTCTGAAATATTTTCTACACTTCGGCTATCAGAAATGCTTTTCTTTTCATAAACTGCCTAATATCCATTTTTAAAAGCACTTTCTACAAATAAGTCATAATTTGAGAATAATAATCAACGGCCAGAACAACATGAGCGGTGAAAAGACTCTCTCACAAAACTGTTTCAAGAAATGAGAAGTAGAACTATACTGTGTGTTGACAAGACCATCGGACAACTTACCAAAGTTACAACACCACGCAGGCTTTAAAAAAACTGAGCAGATGAATAACGAAAACTCGCAGCAGCAAATATAACTGTGCACTTAGTGCTCACTAAGAAGTCAGACTAAATCTTAACGATAAAGACAAGTTCCCAAAAGTCTGCTTAGACGTATTCTAACAATAAGCTACGTATTTTTATGCTGCGTGAAAAGAAGCCTGCATAAGAGTCGTTTGATTTACGCTATTCACTCGGGCACATTGATCATGCAGTCTCACACTAACAATGTATTTTTCAAACTTGTGGAAGCACTGCTACATATTTACTCATGCTTCTTTTCACACAGAATATATAACTATACGTGGCTTACCGCTATCGGCAGTGTCACTGTCTCGCTGCGAGCTGACTTGGACAACTAAATAATTCTTGTTTACCAATTTGACGAATTAGAGCGAATTGATGATAATTCTAATTTTAATCTAATTTACTGAAAGCATCAGTGCTCTAATTTTAGTTCTAATTTAATTTCCGATTTTGCAAAAAATGCTAATTTGTCCAACGGTATTTTCAAAGATGAAACGAGAATGCACCCATGTGCAAGAAAAGTGCAACAAAACGGTCACAAGTGCTATGCCGCCATTCCATCACTCTGAAAACAAAAACAGTAAAAACTCGATCAATTTCTTTTCTCAGTTGCAGTACAAATTGAAACTATGTGACCTTATATGTGATTATTATTACGTCTATCCGCTCACACGCAGAAGTCAAATAGTCACCAGTTACTTGCGACAGTCAGTCAGCTGCGATTTTTTAGGGCAGAGGTCTCCAAACTACGGCCCGTGGGACAACTCCGGCCCGCGAAGACGTTTTTTTAATAATGAAAACATGTTTTACGGAAAACTTGTTGATTTGGTAAAATGTAACATATCCGGAAGCATTACGTAAGATGTCCAGCCCTTGTAAAAGCTTATGTGGCCCCTCAGACAAATGTTTGGAGATGCCTGTTTTAGGGCACTGGAAAAGCGGACATCGTTTCCCTTATCTGAAGGCTGCTCCTCGAGAATTGGGTATAACAGCGACATCAACGAGTCTTTAGACATGCAGGCGAATTGTACAGCAAGAAACGCGCCAATCTTGGCGTACGAATCTTTGCAATTCTCACGCTTATGAGAATGAATCCACATTTGGGCATGAATTGAACTTGGATTAAAGTCGCTTTGATTTGTTTAAATGTAATTCTAATTCTAATTTTAGTTCAATTTCTGGTTTTCGAAATTCCGCTAATTTTAATTCTAATTTATGAAAGCTGGGTTTGCTCTAATTTTAATTCTAATCTAATTTAGAAAAGCTAAAAAAATCTAGTTGTCCAAGTCTGTTCGCTGCATTACCTGCAAAGAAATCTGTGTTCAACAGTCACATGCAGGGCTCCCATTCAGTGAGTTCAAATAAACTCAGATTGCACACCAAAATAAACCCGTATTCGTACAATAAAAACAGGGTCATCGCCAGCGGCGGCTAGTAGTGCCCTTCCCCCATTCAAAAACATGTGTCCCCATGTCACGTTTGGTCCCTCGGTTGCTGCATACATCCAATATTGTATTTAAAAAATGTTTCCCCCCTTGTGGTTTTTGGTCGCCGCTGCGAAATCCTGGCGACGGGTCTGAATAAAAACCCAGATAATTTGTGTTACGAAGGAAAACATACGAGTGTGCTTATTTTAATTGAAACAAGACTCGAATACTGATTTAATTATAGTTCCTCTTTCACATTTTCTTCTGCAACGCAAACATTAAACATTTGGAAGACCTTTTTTGTTGCTCAATACGTTTTTCATAACGCTGGTAACATACTCCGTTGATGATATCTCCCAATAATTGTAGGAGTACATTTGTTATGACACTAGGAAATTTTGTGCAATCTTGAACTGTAACGGGATCTAAAATCCCACAAAAATATATTCCCAATGGCTTCTTCCTCCAATTGAAATTTGTTTTTTAATTTGTATGCATAAGGAAACATCAAAATATAAACGATCAGTCCTAACCCTTGTTTCACCAGTTTTTTCAATTGACACTACAGACAATAAAATTATATATACATATAACCCTGACAATGATCTTATATGAGGATATGAAACCAGTGATTACTATAAAATGAAACCGACTGAACACGTTCTGCTTCATCAGATATGCCTTCTTTAAACACTGTAATATAAAGTTATATTTGTATTACTGAACACGTTGAAGTTGCTGATGATTTTATCACGTCAAAAAACCCAGGTTTAACGAGAGTTTTCATAATTAAACTTAGACACCCAGGTCGAATAAAAAAAGCAGATCTGGGTGGAAAAACCCAAACGCCTGCCACCGTAACTTGAAGTGAACGTTGAGGATTTATCGCCGTGTTATTGTTACGCAATAAACCCACAGCAGAACAATCCGCTAGCTAGTTTCGCAACCTCCTCCGCAGTTAAAAGAGCGGACATGAGCGAACTGCAATCTCATCACTGCATGTTTGGACAAATTAAGTGAATTAACCACATACGAACCGCCGTACATGATCACCCCCAATTGCCTCTGAAGTCTAGCCTGCCAAATCGTATCAGATTTGACGTTTTTGACCAGTGTTTTTGCAAAGTTGAAACGAGGGTTTGTGAAACGCTACTCAGTTGCACTAAGCGTTTAGGGGCCTCGCGGTCACGATTTTGCCCGGGGCCTCGCGCTCATTTAATCCGGCCCTGGTCCCATGCCACACTGTAGGTAAATTTAACGTCATGTAGCATACATTTTCTGAAGTTGAAGATATTATGCTCATAGCACAGTACGTATTAAACGTAGGGGCTAGCGCCGTGGCATTGTAATGCGAACCCGCGAATGTACGGTTGCTGGGCTTTTTATCAGGTGGCAGTTGAAACAGAATCACTCAATTTTCATTAGCCACCCTAATTGGCGATTTGGGATACCTTAGTAGCTAGACTCTGTAGAAGCTTAGCATTAGACATGCACATGTTTTAAATGTACTTCTTATTACTAGTTTCGTGGAAATCTCATGTGATGGGAGAGTCACAAGTTGGCATCCGATGGGACAGGAAAAAGTGTCCCGTTGACAAGCCTGGATTTTACTATTACACTGATATCACGGTGAAAACTTGCCAATAAGGTTGATTGTACTGTACAGTGGAAGACCACCTTCTGACAAGAAAATGATTAGAATGGGTGCGTTTTTATGTACGGTTGTTGAAAGCCGCTGCTTATGATAATCTGTAAACGGTTTTTGCGAAATAACGGTAGTTGTGTGAAGGTTGAGGATTACATATTTATCGGGTTGTGTAATTCCACATTGATGCAGGTTTGCTGGTAGGATTACGTTGTCAAATGTTCGTCACTAAAAAGTTTTTTCGAGTTAAAAACAATCGGCTTAATTCTAAGTTCAACCACCGTGGTCTTGTTAATTTACTTCTTCCACGCCTAGTGTGGTGGCCCATGCCTGCCACACTGAAATATTTTTGTTTCTGGCATTTTTTTGAAAAAACGTTTCAAAAACTAAAACAATTTTAATTTCGTTTCGAAAACACTTTCTTTGCGCAAATGTTTCCTAAATAAAAACATCTTCGTTTTTAAGAAATTTTATTTTCGTTACGGAAACACTTTCACTTTTGTTTGCAAATTAAAATCTTTTCGTTTCACAAACAAAAGCAATTTTACTTTCGTTTCGAAAACACTTTCACTTCGCAAATGTTTTCTCAATAAAAACAATTTCGTTTCAAAAAAATTTTATTTTCGTTTCGGAAACACTCCGTAAAACAAATCTAAAAAAATCGCATCAGTTTTGTGGTCGTGGACCATTCGTGCCACCCTCCGTTGCGGGCCAGTGTTTCCACTTGAGAAAGCTTGATTTGCAGATTCTCCTATGTCGATGTATGGCTCCAGTGGCTCGCGATCGTATTGCGCGTACGTGTAGACTCTAGTCTTGAGTCTTTTGCTTGTTGGCAGCCGCGTGCGAACTAGTGGGAGTGAAAATTGGCAAAAACCGAGGTATTATGTCTCCAAGCCAGTGTATGCTGCACGTGAGCGGCAATACATTGCATCAGGTGAAGTTCAAGCGCCGTGGGGTGATGTCCGTACAACTACAGATCAATCGTTAGACGCCTTACAGTTGTGCGTATGTTACCTGTGACACGACACGAATAGATGCAATAGATGCATCCAGCGACAATGAGGACAGCTGCGGCGGAAACCATGCCAATCATTATTCCAACAGTGAAATTGTTGGGTATATTTGGAGTGATGACTACGGGAGTGTCGGGCGGCGTCGTACCTGCACATAAAAGTAATAGTGGTTAGGACTCCTTGTTGGACGAAATAACTCGTTAACCAATGCTTTTATGCTTCTCAGTGCAAATTTGATAAAAGCTACATGAAAGCGATAGAAACCGCCACTTGTCACAAATTCTTATTGGGAATGTCAGATAAAAGCTGAACCAATGCGTTTTCAAGCGGCCCAGCAGCGTACTGTTGTTTTCTTTATTTAGTTTCCGGATATATACGCTTTTTACCTGTCACGCACGACACACAAAGGGCATAAACAAACGAGTCGGATGTCGTGGGCATCAGACGCACGAAAACGCTGTAACGGATGACAGATAAAGATGGGATGATGTTAGATCGACAGTTTCAGGCACCCGACACACAGCGGAGACTGCTGGGATTATGAACAAAATCGAGAACAAAAAATAGTTTGTCTGCAATCCCGCGCTTATGTGGTCTTCAGACAGTTAAACGCTCAGGTACTCACTACATGCTAAAAGCTGAAGTGACACACGGAAGCAAGTCATGGAATCGGTAGCAATGTATGGAACAACCGACCAGGCAATTATCAACAGGACGATTGCAAACTGACACGATTGCCAACTAGCACAACTGCCCACTGGAAACAGCTAATGACCGCACAATTGCCCTTGCCTTGTAAAATACTGTCGTGCAGATTTTTCACTGGGGAAGTAGGATAGATTAAACAAAACATACCAAAGAGCCCAGAAATTAAAAATGCAAAGCCTGCTGTTTGAAGAATTGTCTGCCATAGTTTTGACTACTAGGCCTTCATTTATCGAGCACTGCCGCGGTTCTTCAGAAGCTTCGGTAACCAACCTGGTAAGGCATAAAATACAATAGCTGTGCAGCTTTGGTGTACACTCTAGAAGCAGTGGTGTGCTGATTGGAGCAGGGGTTCTCAATTTTTCTCTAATCATGTACCCTTTCAGCATTTGGACAGATGAGCATGTACCCCTAAAAATTCTAGATATGCAGTATTTAACAAAAAGCATGTAATGATTTTGAAAGTAATACTCATACTCACTAACGTACGTATGAATATTTGGAAATAAATAACATGCAAGTATCTTTTTACCTTATATTGATAACCTTAAATGTACTCCTTCAGATACGTAAATGTACCCATATGGGTAGGGGAACATATGCCCAGGTTAGGAACCTTAAGACTAGAGAATCCACTTGCAGCTACGCTTCACAGAAGCTGTTCTTTGGTGGCAGTTGTCCTACTTGTTAATCGCATTTTAGCCAGTTGGCAGTTGCCCGGTTGATAATTGTCGTGATACCATATGGAACAACAGCATCGCTGCATATGTTAATAACTTTGCCAGATGGCGAGCAATTCAATCAGGGTGAAAAACGCAAGTTTTCATGCGTTCACTCGTGTCAGTTCAAGCGGTTTAGCCGTTGTACTTGCTTGCAAATGATACAACTATCTGAAAAGCATAATGCGCTATAGGCTTCTTGGTATTATCGTTCTGGAAAATGGCAGTGGAAGTACTGATTGGGAAAATGCACCGGTTAATTGAAAGTAGTGGAAGAGCACTGCAGGCAACATAACTGAAAAAAATGTCAAAAAGCTGATGAACGGTTGTTCAATTTATTAAACCCACAAAGTTTTTACCGTCACAAGTTTTTTAAAAGCTTACTTATGAGTTTCGGACTGTATGTTGTAGTCGTTGGGATAGTCCACCAAACTGGAACAACTGGATAAAAACAAAAAATAGCTAATAATGCTTTTATTTCAGGCTTAATGTGTGATTTCACGTTTAAAATAATACGTACATAAGTTTATGGATCAACTGTGGTTGGCATTTTCTGGCAGAGATTAGAAACGGTTTACGGTCATACCGTAGCAATATTATTTTAATACAGGGGTGCCAAACTACGCCCCGCGGGACGCATCCGGCCCGCGGGACGCATCCGGCCCGCCGACCAGTTTAATCCGGCCCGTCAAATACTTTGCGCATTTTTGTCAGTAAAATTACAAGCAGTTATGAAAGTTTTAACTACAAGTTTTACTTCAGATATTAAAAGGCTTGTTCAAAACTGTGGACAGTTGCATTATCTTGTTGATGCATAAAAATTTTTATTAAATAAAAGTGTAAACAGAATGGTGTGATTTAATTGTTATTATTGTACTACAGTACATTTGAACAAACTATTTTTGCCTGGACTGCGATTACGTAAATCGCACTGTATCCGGCCCTCCAGTGGCCAGGCAGTCGCGAATTTGGTCCTCGTGTCAAAAAGTCTGCCCATCTCTGTTTTAATACATTTTGAAAACAGCTCCAGTATTGCAGATCACGTAAATTAAAATGTGGAGTTCTATCAAACTTTACAATATTTTACCCTTTTTTATTCCCATACGTGGCGTGTAGATCACTGACATAAATGTGCTATTGCTTTTCGTTAGAGTAATCCCATCTGATGGGCAGATACTTTTCCTGCAACTAACTACTGTACTGCACACCGGAAAGGCTGAACAGAGCACTACTCTCAACATGTGTAGTTGCAACTATAAGGGATTGTGTGGGTTTCTTTTATAGCAGCAGAATTTAAACGTTTTTAAAATTTATGTTTTTTCAGACAATTAAAAACAAATTAGCAAAAACGTACAAAACTGTTGAAAATTGTACGTGAAAAAATGTTTTCATATCAAATAAAACAATTAAACACGCCAAACAGTGACACCACAAAATTTCGGGTAGTTTGCTGTGGCGTCACCTTTTTCGCCCATGAAAAACTGAAATGCGTTAGGCTTGGTTGATGTATGAAATAGTGTTACGTGCGGTAAATTGCTGGCAGGGAAATATGCTTCAATTAAATGGAGTAGGCTACATACCGGACTTACGGCAGTTCTTTGTTTGATTCACTTCTTCGTTTTCGCTGCAATCTGAAAAAATAAAATTCAGCCTAAATTAGGAAATAAGAGTCTGGAAAAACGCCTTCTTCTCTAATAGAAGTATTGATGGCAGATTTTGCATCTCACTCAAAAATTTTCATTTTTCCTCAAATTGAAACATTGTGTGAACGTTATCCTGAGAAATCAAAGGTTTTGCATTTTCTCGAAGTTCTAAGCCAGTTTCCAGAACTTAAAAGGATACGCATTCTCATTTTCGACCCTTATCATCCTTACTATTTGTTTTCCTTTTTGCAACCAAGATGATATTGATATAACAAAAGAATTTCATTAAATTATTTTGTATAAAATGTCTTCTTGCTGGAAGCCTGTTTTGTAACTGGAAACAATCATGTCATCACTGTAAAAAGTAGGGATTAGTGCTTGCCAGAAATCAAAATTTGGCACTTGTCTGTGGTGACTTTAGCAAAGGTAAACGCGTACTTTTTATAGTAGCGCCACTGCGCCAGCGTTGCACTTGCGTTAAGTTGCGTACCAGCGTTTAGTCTTGCCGAAAGAAAACTTTGCAGGGATTGCGAGCAAAAGTTTACTCGGTACACGCATGCAACTTTGACACGGCCTGAATCAAAGCCGCTGGCTTGCCGCAATTTTATAACAACGAAAGTCATGTGAGTCATATGCAGTCATAGGCGGATCCAAGGGGGGAAGGGGCTAAGGGGGCTGAAGCCCACCCTAAATTTTTCTGATACGTTTTTTCATCGATGGTTCCCGACACAGAAATGTCTATTGGGGTGATTTTTTGTATAACCTTTAAATACACAATTTCTTGCACAGGGATAGGGCCGAAATATTAAATGCAAAGCTTATTTTGCTGAATTTGGACAGTCTGAATGTGTTTATTTCACTATAAATGAAACTTCTAATAAACAAGTTTTTGTATAAAAAATATGGTTCCAACGTTACATAAACACCTAAGTATTTACATTACATATACGTTATGTAAACCGCACGTACATAGGCATAGCCAGGGGGGCCAGGTGGCCGTAGCCCCTCCAAATTTCTAGAATATCTAGTCATTTTGTGCTTTAAGAGGCAGTAGCTCAAACAATATACCGTTGCTCGCCTAAAATCAAACATTTTGACCCACGTAAAATTTTGGGCTGGCCATGCCGCTGTGCATGGAGTATTTAAACTCTTGTTTCATTTGGGAAGATTGGCTTCTTGTGGACAAAAGATGAATAAGCAGTAGTATCACTAGAACCGTCGCTAGAAAGTTTTCACCAGGGCAGTTTTGCGCTTGTGTGGGGGGCTTGACATTCTACAAATTGACAAAAATTCCACTGATTTATAGTGCTCATGTTTCAATTTGGGGTCTTGTAGGTTTGTTTTTGGGGGCTAAGCCCACGAAAGCCCCCTCGTGGCGACGGGACTGAGAAGACTGTGGACAAAAGTCGAATAATCTGCAGATCATACTATTTTTTCCTACAAGCTTTTATGCACGAGTGCAGCTCAGGTTATTACTAGAGCGAGTTTTTGTTGCAGTAAAAAAGTGAGAAAGCTGCATTTATTTTCAACGAAATTTGCAATTATGCGCAGTAAGTTGCATTTATGGGCACATTTGACTGCGAAAGACTTGACACAACCCATTTTCGTTTGCGCGGACTTGGCCAAAAGCCAAGATTTTCCG
>JGI24158J21664_10011408_pt1 | contig 11829 bp, 8 predicted proteins | sample Ectturendosymbi3_FD_21664 | JGI IMG/M metagenome (IMG submission 21664)
ATTTGTCGAAGAGGTGGTATTCTTCGAGGTGAGGACGAATGCGGTTCGTGACCACTCGTTCAAGCACTTTCGAGATAAACGGTAACTGTGAGATAGGTCGACAAGAAGGTTGGCTGCAAGGCTGTAATTTTCTGGCAAGATATGCTCCGGCAATATGCGATGCGCTCATTGCGAGCAGGCATATCCACATTTAACAGGTCGTGATCATATAGTAATAATAACTGCATTGCGTTGTCAAAAGGTTTGGTAAATCATGCTTTAAGAAACCAAAATTATTTTTAGGGGAAGAAAAATCAATTTTTTTGCCGTTTTTGAGTTTGAAAAGATTGTTTATCTACAGTATGTACTACGACGAAAGAGAGATTTTGAAAAAAGATTGGCATACTGTACAGCACATTTTGCTTGCTTGGAAGAAAACATGTCAGAATAAACTCTAGCGACCCAAGCGATCATTTTTAGTTTTTTTTCTCTCGTATTCATAATGCATTTGGAGTCGAAAGGGACGCATGTCCATTTTTGAGCTTGAAAATCAAAAGTATTGTTTTCATTTTGATTTTTTATTATTATTACCCAAAATGTTGAGCACAGCAGAGTTCGGTAGCAGTCCTAACCAGAACGTAATTGGCGAGGTGCAAAAATGTAGAAGCAAAAGCAAAAAAATATATTTTGGAGTTTTGGTAAAATTGAAAGTAATATTTAACCAAACTGTTTATCGATTCACATGCGGATACTCGCGTTGAACACAAATCCAAGCGGGTAGTGGTTTTTGTCTGCAAAATACATACTTAAGCACAAAAACGTATAGAAGTTGATGAACTGATACAAATGACAAACATTATTTTTGGCTTATTAACATACATATAGTTCTATCGAGCAAAAAACTTTTAACTAGAAAAAGGAAAAGAAAATTACAATATACTCGCATCCAGTGGCGCAACTACAGGTTTAAGCCAGGGGGAAATTTAACTGAAAGGGTCCCACTAGCCACTGCAGGGTGTCCACTAGCCAACACTCAGAAAAAATTGAGAAATGATGGGGAATGCGGATGTGGATGGATATACTAAAAGTTTATCTCATCGGAAAATACTCCGAAAAATTCAAAAAAATTTCAGCCTTCTCAAAACCAAAAGATTTTACTTAAACCGCAATGTAAGCTAAATTGTGGCTCAATTTTTACATTCAGCTTGCCAGGTGGGGGGTGATTCGCCCCTCTGATCCCTGCTCGCGTTTGTCTCTCTTTGTATTGGCACGAATAGTCTTCGGGTGCCCATCTCTGCTTATTCTACGATCGGGTGTGAAGCTTTTCCTTGCCCCCATCCAAAGTTTAACTACAATTCTCTAAACACGAAGATTAACACTTGCTATATTCACAATGTTGTATACAACCTGAAATATACAATTGAACCTGCAGGTTGGCTGTGTACAAGAAACCAAGCCTTTCTAGTCTTTAATTTCGTGTCCGTATGAGCAGTTCCGTACAAAGTGTGCCGGTGTGGGCGCGCACTAAAATATTGGAAAGACCACACTAACATGGGCGTCAGAAGGACTTTTACCAGGGGTGGCAATAGTGGATTTTTCCAGAAGGTGGCTTTCCAGAGTGGGGCCAAAAGTGGTAAAGATTCATTTTACCAACTCGAAACTAAGAGAAAAACATTTTTCTAATAAAATGTTAATAGGAAAATATCAAATTTCAAAATCCAGGGAGGGCCAAGGCCTCTCCTATCGGCTCCTGTCTTCTCCTGTCATCCCCTTCCGACGCCCATGCCCACACATGCAAAAATCACACTGCTTTGAGGATTGTTGTGCAGACATCCGCGCAGGCATCCACAATTACTTTAAATTCTGTACAACAGAAACTTTATGTCAGATCTTATCGAGCACCTAGAATTGATATTTGGCGAGCGTTTTTATTGTGACTATAAAACTGCCTCAAGAAAGGGGTGGAGAACAATGTGCCTTTTCTTATACGTCATAGAAGCAAAGACAATGCAAACTTATACTGTGTGGAAGATGCTACTGGTGTGCTTTGGCATCATACAGTGCTTGCAGTGCAAGGCGATAATTAGAAAACCTCTTTACCGCATAATGTCAAAAGCTAGCATTCGCATTTTGAAAATAGCTGCAAAATAGCCACGTAGATTTAATTGCTTTTTTTCACTCAAACAGTCACCAGCTTTTAAACGCGCTTTCCTAGATCTTAACGTAGATCGCTGGCTGAAAGGCGAAAACAAACATTTTCACTTTCACAAATTTCTGTTAATCAGGGATTCACAGTTTAGGGAAATATTTTTTGTGTGCCCATCTTATAGAGGCATAATCATTTTTATTGCCTTTCTCTTAGGCAGTTGCAAGCCGTTTGCTCTGCAGGGTTACGTTACCACCGTGATTTGCATTGAAATCATGTGATAAAAATGATTTGTTACTTGCCGTGTACATCACGTTTATTATGACACATTTATAAAATTTTTCTGTATAAATGTGAAACTGTGCAATTGATTTCAACTTCTTTGGGATTCACGCAAATTTACTGTTTGCGCTGGTATATTGGACGCAGGGGCGTAACCATGGGGTGGGCAAGGGGGGGGCACAATTTCCCGGGCGCTGGATCATTATAGGCGCTTCGAATCGCTGCGGGGGACGTCAGATGTCTGCTGGGGGCGCCGAAAAGTCCCAACATTTTCACAATTACTTTCTGCAATACAGTTAATTTTCTTCCGAGAGACCTCAGGTTCGAACATGGGGGCGCCAAACTTGCTTCTTGCCCCGGGTGCAGTCTAACCTCGTTACGCCCCTGATTGGACGTTCTTTAATTGCAATTATTCGATCGACAATGTAGGGCTATTGTCGAAATTCAAGCTTTAGGCCGGCGGTTATTTCAGTTAAAATGCAGGAAAAGTTTAAATCGTCTATCTTTGGCAAGAAATAAAGTTAGTGAACTGTTGCATCGTATAAAATTTTATTTTAAACTTTTACAATGCATTATGAGGTATGGCAAACGGTTACCGAAGCATTTGTTTGTCTAACTTAATTACAATGTAATGTTGTTGAAGTCCAAATAGCATGTGAGTTTTCACATTTTTAATGAGATGATTGAAGTCGGGCTCTCAGAAAAAATGTGTTTTGAACCTAGAGATAAATAAACCGTTTCGTTAAAGTTAGGACAAGAAAAAACTAGTTAACAGTTTTCTGACGCATTCTACGCATTACTACGTGCATGCTAAATCTTCAATAAGTTCATTAATTCAGGGTTTCCCAAGCTTTTTGGGCCGCGGACCCCTATTAGTTGATCTGTTTTTCCTCGAACCACAATCTTTTGTCGCATCAATTCGGCCCAACCAGCGCGGATTGATAATACAAAATGAAAATTAGATGACACTAATTAATGTTTCATCGTATAAAATTGACAACATCAACGGGTCCAATTGGGTTGTTTCTAACTGTAAAATTTATCAATTCTTGGAGTTATTTCTGCCAGGCAAGTCAGAGTCTGAACCTGTATTTTATCTTCATTTTTACTATATAAACAGCGTTTTTTTAAGGTGTTTTAGGGACCCGATTCGGGCCCCTAGAATTGAAAATCGGATCCCTAGAATCAGAGAAAATCATCATGGTGTCCCTAGAATCAAAGAAAATCGGGTCCCTAGAATCAGAGAAATCGGGTCCCTGCAGGTTCATATTGGGTACCTAACATTTTCCTTAAAAAAAACCTGATATAAAAGAAGAAAATGCTGTCTCACACATGTAGATATTGGCAAAGGACATTACAATTTTAGTTGCCTTTTGTATGAGCAGTGTTATTCGTCTTCAGCACTTGAACAGAGAGAAGAATGAGCTTGTTTGATTAAAACTATTTCTTAAACTTCGATCAGATGACAATTCGGCTAATTCTTCTTTTATGTCAACAATGAACGTAATAGTAGAATAAACAGAATGTCAAATACGGGAATGATCTTAGCAAAGCGCGAACATTCGGACTAACGATTAGTCAGGCGACAACAACCAATATTTACGCTTGCGAAATCATTTCAGAATTACTTGCGAATCACTGCAGTCATTATTTATGACAGTGTACATACTGTACATTGTGTACGTTCGACTTTTACAATTTTTATTTCATATCTTCACGGACCCTCTGTGCATTCGTCACGGACACACAGCGGTCCGCCGACCCCAGTTTGGGAATTTCCGCATCAAACCTTGAGAAAGCTATATCCAAAGGCTTTCAACCGTCTCATCGATGCTCAAAGGGTGTAGCACAACAGTGCAAGAGCAGAATGTAAGGTTATTGCATGACGAATTTCAGATGTTGCCCATAAAAATTGATGTGTATTAAAATACTCGTATCTTCCGCACATGAGGGTTACACATCTGCAACAACACATCCAATTCGTGTAAATAGCTTGATGTCATAGTTTTAGAGAAGTTATTGCCTTATACCAGTATACAGAGACCCACATCATCACTGCGGCAAGCAGCAAAGTTTATCGGGTTGTAAGAATTGGCGTTCGACTGATTTAAAGCGTCTTGTAACCCTTGATACTTCACTAGAAAAGTGGCGATGTTTCGCGTAGGTGTTTGCTTGCTTTTAAATGTCAATCTGGAAATTAATCAGTTTAAATGAGCACGCATATGAAATTTTTTATATTGATTTGAAGAAAAGGACTAAGTATGGCAAATTTTCAAACGCCGATTCTAAAATAGCATGAGATCTTTTGAGTCACGTAAATTTTTTTCACGAAGCAGAAAGCAATATTTTGATGGTTTGAGGAAATAGGTATAGCATATTTCAGGTATGTTGGTATGCCTAACGTGCGTGTGAAAAAGAAATGAAACATTAACAACAACGTATATCTGCATAAAGCAGTGTTTGGCAAGCTCTTGCTGTGATGATCCAAACCCTTCTTTCGGGCATAATTGAAGATCTATGGAAGGGCAACATTATATGAGAAACATACCGTAATATATATACTATATATTAGGATGACCAGCGATATAGTGCTAACAAACAAGGTGTGGGAACTTATCCATAAAAAATACCCAATTTAAAACAGCTTCCAACTCATTTTAAAGCAAAACGTGAAAAAGGTATGGGAACCCTGTTCCCACGCGTTCCCACACCAATACACCCCTGAGGATAACTCATAACCAGCGCAAAGTTTGTCTCGGCCCACAGTTGCAAGAGTCGCGTGGCCCACAGATCTACAGATCTTTTACTATGCTGCTCACAATTTGCTTGCGGCCCACAGGTTTTTGACCACTGGACTCTAAACATCATAGTCCTGTTTTTTATGGAAGATTTTTCTGTTTTCACTTTCTGGAATGTATATGTTTCTTCATTTCTCACAAAACACAGCAGAACTCTGTCATCATTGTAATGTTCTACTGACCTTGCTGTCGTTTTCCCGTAGCTTTGATATCTTGGTAGAAACATTCATCTTGGTCTCCACCTGTGGCCTGCAAATGCTTTGCGAAATAATCCAGATGAGTATGCAGGAAGTACTTTTTTACAATAACGTTACAACCCAATTTTTGAAATGCTTGAAGCATCTGCTTCACAAGTTCTTTATGATTTAGCGGTTTTGTATTAACCAAAAAACTATTTACAACCTGGCTTAAAACGCTTTAACGCCCGCGCCGGCCACTATGATGTCCGCAACTTTTCTGGCCATAACTCGCCAGCCGCTAGACCTAGAGAGCTGTTCAATCCAAGGCGGTCCAACTTTCTCATCTTGATTCATGTTTTCAGTAAATTTCTCGTCTTTATCAGCTGTTTTATTTTTGGATTATGAAATATTTCCGCTTTTAAATGTTCATTGCTCAAGACAGGAAATTTTTGGCAAATATACCTAAAACGTGCCCAATCCTTATTCAGGCTTTTCACGTACTGCTTCATTAGGCCCATTGACACATGCTCTGCACACCTTGTGAGGTGCTTAGGACTTCTACTGACCACCTAGGTTGGTGCCGTATACTAAGCAAGCTTTCTTCACAAAAACTGTGATATTCTATCCTTGCTTGTTGCTTTGGAACAGTATAACATCCACAAATATAGCAGAGAACATCTGGAGGTATACTTTACGCCTTCTTCGTCTAGAAGAAGTGTTAGCCAGTGGCAAGAAGCTCTATAAATAACTAAACAAATTAGCAACACAAATTTGCAGAATACTTTATAAAAGGAATTCAATAATATGAAATATCTTAACAGATTTGCCCACATGCACTTACGTAGTTTGCATGCAGAAAATGCGGCATGCTTGCAGCTTTTAAGCGAAGAAAGTATTAGCTAGTAGTTCTTTAAACTAAAGTAATTCGGAGAAGTTGTGTTCCCTCTAAGGTGCGCAAATGCGCAGTACCACCAGACCATTTGCGCAATGAAATCTCGTTCTCGAGCACGTGCAACATTCCAAATTAAATATCGTGTAAATACCGCATAGGCCTTTTAATGCTTGAAAGGCTTCACTTACAGTTTCACTAGTTGCGTGTCTACAAGGTTGTGCAATTGCATTCGCACTAAAACCAACATTTGCTCAGTGTAAAATTTTGTTAGAGGGATCACTGAGGAGAAAGCTATAATCGCTCAAGGCAAAGTGCTCTGAAGCTTCGTCTAACGCAGGGGGTCCTCACCCTTCTCATGCTGCGGCACACTGGAAAAAGCTAAACGTTTCCGCGGCGCAATTACACGCAATTAATACAGTAAATATACTTAAATTTTACTTTTGTTAATACGATGGCTGTGCTTCCTATCGAAGCAAATCGAACTGATTCGAGACTGCAATGACGTCAAGCAGCAACCTCGCATTTCGTCGTCAATATCAAAAAGTCCTCCCTTTCTTCTTTTTCTAATTTGAGTCATTGCTGAAAATCCGTATTCGCAAAGCCATGAAGATTCAGTTGGCAAGGTATATTTGGCAGTTTTGGAGCTGATCATTGGATAAGATTCCCTGTTGGACAGCCTAAGCTCATCTGTACTGTTTTGGGCAATTTTGATTGATTGAATGTCATTGAATCAATGAGCTGTACTTCGTCGGAAGATTGGTAGTTCCCTTTTCTCCGAATGGATTAATTTCGCATTTATAGTCATTTGCGCCATACTTCTGGAAGTAATTTGAAGTGATAACTGTAGATCAATCAGTGTGTTCAATGTGTCTGGGCAATCCGCATTTTCAATGGAAATTCATCAGCAGTAGGAAATGCATCGAAAATTTTATTTTAAATTTTCCTTTTCCGCAAAATTTTTCGTCAAATGAAGTTTGATTGAAGTTCTTGTAATTATATCTTCAGATGACTCTTGTAAATTACCTGTGATTATATTTTCGGATGGACCTTGTAAAATTTAAGCCATTCAGTTTATCGAATAAATCTAAAAGAAAATGAACTTTCAACTACCAAAATTCATCACAAATAGAAAATCCAAAGTCTTTTTTTGAGTTTCTACGAAAGGAATAAATTCAGGTTTCCATTAGCACATACATGTTAACACTTTTCCTTTAGAAAGCCAACGAATCTCCGTATGATGCAACAAACATTCATATTCCGAATCCATTGCTTTACAAAGTTTGGCACAAAGTCTTTTGCACATTCAAAATAATGGCAGCACACATGAGAAACTCTTGCAGCACGCTAATGTACCGCGCAACACAGGTTGAGACACACTGGTCTAACCACTAAAGCTATACAAGGTGAAATGGCAACAAATCTCTTGGTGTTCCATCCAATGAACAACAAAACGGTAACATAAAACGGGACGATATTGGTTGATGATACTGAAAAAATTAGAAAGCCGTCATAACAGATTATGATGTAATTGTAGGCTAATACAACACCTGAGGTTGGCTTTTTGTATTTATAAAAACATTTTAACCATGTGCGGATAGAACCAAAGTGACAAACAAAATGACAATAGAACTAATGTAGCTATACCATGTATAAAAATAGCTGATCGAGTATCGTTCAATTATAGCTCACAGCAAGATGATAGACATAAATATAGCTGTTTTGGAATCAGCGACCACGAATTATCTAAAAACACTTTTTACGTCTAATTAAGCAAAATTGATGCAGATTGGTGTAATAATAGCTGAGTGTGTACTACTATAAGCCTATTCATTTACTACAATGGTTGTCAAAATTTAAGGGTGTTACGTACCAAGTGCTCACAAAAGACTATGAGCTGTGCCTTGACCTGTGAGTGACTCTCGGTTTTATAATAAAACACATAAAATGCGCATATAAAGTATTTTACGGGATTATTGCTCTCGAGCTTTTTCCCGAAAGCAACAAATGCAATTTAATTAAATAAATACCGTGATATTTATTAATAATGTTATGCTTAGAAGTTGAAAATTAAGTTTGACAGCGTGTAGTTATTAGCGCATTATTGTAACTTGTAAAGATCGTGGATGCAACAGCAGCAGTTTAACTGCATTTACAAAATAAATCGCGCTTTTCGGAACGTGCCTGGAGGCTATGATAATAATTAATATAAAAACAAAACATATAAGCAATCGATCAATCAATCTCAGAGAGGTGTCGTGCAACAAAGCAAAATCTACTAAATGCATTCACATAAGTTTGATCTCTTGCCGGGTTGTAAATTACACTATGAAACTGCAAAAAGAATTAAAGAACACACGTTCAATCGAAGCGAGTAGCGACTTTGCTCTATGACACCAACACTCGAAGTAGGCATTCTACAAAAATTTCGAGCACATAATCCTGTTGTCGTCCAATCCTTGAGCGACTAATTGACGAATGCATCTTATAAACGCAAACACTAGAAGAGTCTTTCAATGCGTTTGAAAAACGTTTTGATTTTTGATAATCCGTAAAATGTTTTTGCTACGCTTGACTTCTTCCGGAAAACCTTCTTAGCTATTTTAAACTTACTTTGTTTAACTTGATTTGATGAGACTTTGCTAAAATAGCTGACTTCATTGTGATACATAATGGAAATAAAATGTAAACACCATCGTAACCCCAGTATCGCAAAATTTATTGACCACGCTCAGCTGCATGTAAAGATAGCATAGTACAATACGTATTTAAATTTGTACAAATCACCAGCTTCTAGACAACGCAATAACTTGTCTGCGAAATTTTAAGTCCTAATGGGAAAAAATTCAATTTAGTTTCATTTTAGTCACATGCACTTCATCGAGAAGACTTATTGCAAGCTATCTGTAAGTAATGGCAGTGTCAATGCCCTCACCACTTACAAAAAAAAGCATATGTTGCTTACCTTAGATTTTGCTTAACATCATATGAAAGTTGAAGCACTTTTGAGACTAAGCAGAGGTCGGACCATGAGTACTTGTCAAGCTGACTTTTTACGCGTCGGCAAGGTAATGGGAAGTCATTGACGACAGCGTTAAAGCTCCACATAATTGTGGTTGAACCGTCATAATACATGCTATGAAATATAAATATCTAAAATGAATGTTATTGTTGCTAAACAGTGACTGCGGCGTATTAAAGAAGACTTTGAAACTGAATCGCTCAGGGTTGCCAGGTTGGCATTTTAATGACAAATTCCAGAAATTTGGCCCCTATTATGGTGGTTTGGCATGAGAAAATGCTGTTCGGGTTGTACGTCTACTGATAGTTCTGCATGTTTTCGCCTTCTTTAATGGTGTTGGCAGAAAAAGATTTTTTGGCATTTTTGTAAAACCTGTCTACTTTGAACCTAAACTTTAGATTTGTTTAGCCAGTTTGGGATTTATTGAAGTTATTTGGGATCTTTTGCCTTAAGATTTGGCTTATTTGGTCAGTCTGATCCTGTAAAACCTAATAGTTTTTCTGTGATTTCTAAGTGGTGGCTGCATTTTGTAATAGATATTTTGAGGAATTTTAACATATCTAACATATCAGACCCTTGTGTATCAGACTTAGTGTAACTGAAAACTATGGCATGGTGCATGCTTGTATTTTCATAACCTGTGTTGTATTGTTTCATACATTTATAGATATTAAGCACTTTCTATAAGAGGAGATGGTACTTTTGGAGATTAGCAATTATTTTTCGATTTGTACGCAATAATTGTAGGCTTAGTTCCATAGCAACATTGAATTTTTGTAACTGATCATCCAAGAAATTCAAAGTCAACAGTCATTGGCCTGTTTCGGCTTGTTTGGCATGCTTTCATGCTGTTTGGCATATTTTAGTAAGCGATTTGGCATTTTTTGTACATATGGACCTGGTACTCTGGAATCGTTTCTTAGCCAAAATTTGAGCTTCAAGACATAAAATGTATAACAGAGCCACTTTTCGCATTTAGCTTTAGAACTGTGCAGAAACCTACGCTTTTCATTTAAGGCTACGACTAACACTGCAAACAAAGATAAATAATATTTGTAGCACGCCAGGGTTATCGGAGAAGCGTTTTTAAGATGGTCTTGAAATGAAGCTTACATCACCATTAGCTAGGATACAGCAAGCTAGTGCGCCAGAAACAGCTGCCAAAAGAGTTACTTCTTTACTTACTTGTGGTTAGTAATTACAAGAGGTGAGATACGAGTTTGCATTGCATAACCGCAACTTCCACACGGAGCTTAAACCTCACGTAAAGGTCAGTCGAGATATGAATTCTCTGACACACTATATACAACGTTTGATTAAATGGACAATTAGTAAAGCATACTGCTTTCGACTGAAAGCGCAAGTATAGGATAAGTTCCTCGAGCAGTATCTTTGATTTGCGTTGAAGTACTTCTTAGTTTCTTTGATTTGCACTGAAGTATGTCTTATACATCAAAGGCTTGATTAACCTGAAAAATTTTGGTGGAAATTTTTGAAATTGGGAGGAGTTCATTGCCCTCGTTGGTCCCCTCTGGCTACACTCCTTCTCTACTCACTTATTGCGTCAGATATGAAGTTGTTTTGGCGCTTCCATGCGATCGTTACGCCGCTCAGCATTGCAGTGTCTTCGTGTAGGCAAGACATTTTTGCATTTCAGCTTCTTACGCACATTCTCAGCTAGAGTCCCGCCAATTTTGTGTGTTATTATCACGAAACCTTGGTGGCTTGTTGCGGCGAGTCGGCGAAAGCTTCTTCATTAAAATTTGATGCCTCGCCTCTGCTCGCGTTCCATACGTAACAACATTTGAGATCTCTACTGTTCTTGACATAACCGTTCTAACCTACGCGCCAGAGATGGCAATGATAAAGTGCTATTGAAGAGCGAACGAAAATTGGCTGACGTCTGTTCGATCAAGAGTTCTGTCAGAAGAGTAACGAACGTGGGCAGTAAAAACAGGCATGATATCTTCAATCATAAATGTACCAGAAGGTAACTGATATGCAAAGGGAACAGTCGTACTTGTAGGTGACTGTGTTGCTGTGACTACGTAGAGGTGTGTATTGCAGTTTTCAAGCTTGTTTTCAACACCTCTCTTGCCACAGAGCAGGAGGGGCATAATTGTATTGGGCGGATTTGGTAATGTGACTATGCAAACATATGTGGAACCAGATGAGTCCGACAAAAGAGAAGCTGTGAAGTACGCTAATCAAATGTGCTAGTCCACAGTCATGGTTTGGTAGTATGTAGGATCAACTTTGCTTTTTCTATAACTCGAAGAAAAGTCAGAATCTATATTTCGCTCTCGGAACTTTTTTAAAAAGTACACCACACAAGCGCGGTGCAGTAAACTTGTGTGCTGTAAAGCAAGATTTACTTATAAGCGTGGTGCAGATGTTGCTTGTAAAGTTTGTAAGCAGTCATATGTGTCGTATAGTTGATTTTATTTGGCGATAATTAATATTCAGCTAGAAAAAACACAAATCAGTGCAAGGACGCCAGGGCATTGAAGGAACCGGAAGGTTGTCGAGTCGAT
>JGI24158J21664_10011409_pt1 | contig 11828 bp, 5 predicted proteins | sample Ectturendosymbi3_FD_21664 | JGI IMG/M metagenome (IMG submission 21664)
AGTTGGATGTGTATTAAGTGTGAATTGTGATTAAGAAGTACATTTACGTACATGGCTATTATTGGTAAGTATCCAAGTAGGCCTACCCAAGATTAATTAAAACTTTCGAAGTGACAGAAGTGAAGACATAAACACAATCCAGTATGACGCAAACCTAATCGTTTTCCGGATCAACAAATGGCTAAAGGATACTTACGCATTAAACAAAGATACTGAAAACGCATTAAAAAAATCGATAAAACTAGTTGTCGATGTGGCATTTTTGTACGATACAAATGATAACCTTTTCAACCATTGGTTTTTAAAAAATGAAAGATATAACTTTTGATAACGTAGGTTTCATTTTGTTTTGCACAAACTCACAGCGTGTTGAGAAAAGTCAGAGCGTGACTCATTACACTCGTGTTACATAATCGCCCGCCGTTTATATGATCTTCGTTGGCAAGGATTGGTGCAGAAGAGTTCGGATAGCGGTCTTGTCCAATTTAACCCAGCTTTTGACAACTACGAGATTGTTAAGAGAATTTCAGAATGTTTCAGGATTGATTGCAACTACTGTAAAGCAAAGAAACAATTTTGAGGCCAACAGGCTTTCAAAAAGTTGAAATAATATATCAAACAATTCAACGCACCCTTGTTACAGAGATGTCGGAATGAAGACCTCTTAAAATAGTTTGTTTTTTTGCATATATTATGTTTTCTTAAATTGATTCAGATCATATTTCAATTAAATTCTTAGAGATAGATTACTTATTCAAATACATGTTTAGAATATATCCAGGTGAAAATGGAAGCAACCACATCTTCGGTATTTTTGAGAAATGCTGAAACATTAAAATCAGCTTCGTTCAGAATTTACCAACGTTATCATGAAATTGTTTTCAATGTAATGGTAAGCTATTTTAATGATGAGAAGCTCATATAAGATGGAACTAATTACGTCTCCTTAACTAAGTCTGCAAACTATTGCAGACTTAGTTTGAAAACAGTTACCTAAAGTCATTTACATTTTTTCATTTTTTCAAGAAATGAAAAAATGTAAATGACTTTAGGTAACTGTTTTCAAACTAAGTCTGCAATAATGTAATTTTATTTTGCAACCGTATTTTTTCTGTTCTAAAATTCGACGAATATCAACGTCAACGAATAGTGAAAAAGTTTGTTGTGCTTAATTGGTACAAGATAAGCAAATGTCACTAGTGACCTGTAGTGCATGTATTTGCTACCGGTATGCCCTAGAGCCTAGACCAAAGCTCCTTAACTTGGGGGAAATTTACGCTGAGGGCAAGGGTAAATTTCATCGTCCAAAGGGGTAAATTTACTGAACCATAAATTACAGCAGATGTAATATGTTGTAAATCATTCTAAACTGTAAGAGTTTGTTAATTTCGCATTTGTAAGAAATGAGCATCATTCAGCGTATTATTGGGGGTAAATCTGGTAATTTTGTTTGATAAAATGGTAAGATATGTAAAAAAGGTTAAAAACTACTGCTCTAGACCAATCAGTTATTCAGGCTCTACTTTCTATATAACAAATAAGATAACAAAAGGTAAAAGATAAAAGTAAACGATTCATTTAAAATCCTTAACCTAACATTTAAGCTTTTCTTTCGACTTGCGGCTTTTGCAGCTGCTGCTTCTGATATAATTTTGCAAAACATTCAAGTTCTACCCTGTTCTAAATTTTTAGTATTTCCAAATCAGCACTGCGACTTAGGCTCTGGCATGATGCTGTGCTCTAATTTATTTGCGATTCAAAAAGACTTTAAATCAGGATTCTCAAACTCAAAATTCTCCGAGGACTTGATGAGGACATATAAAGAACCCGAAGGTCGCATTACGAAGCTGACAACACAATGGCGGTACCTGAACCTTAGTAAAAGCAGTTTTTACATGATATTTCTGCGAGAGGTATCATGAGCTATCGGAAAATTATTTCTAACTGTCTCTAGGTTTGTTTGAAAAGGAACTTGTTCACTCGCTGGCCGAGCATTTGTAAGCACCGGTGAATAAACTAAATAAGATAATCTAAAAGCTTATTATTTGAAAATTTTTCAAAAAGCACCGCGATCCACACAAAACGTCCTCGCGGCCACATGCGGCTCGCGGATCACATGTTTAAGACCCCTGTTTTAAATCGTGAGCCTTGGCATGCACAGATGAGTGGACTAGGAAAAAATTTGCAGCGCATGTTTCTTTCGTATGGTGAAGTCATAATAACATATTCTTCAAAAATTAACAGCTTGACCCGGATTGTGGGGCCAACCTGTCAAGATAAATTTTGCGGGGAGGGGGTTAACTGTTGCAAACGAGCTTTGATTTCGATTTTTATTCTTTTCTCGTTGCGATGTTGCTGCGTCTTAGTCAACTAAAAAATGTACCAGTTTCTTTAATAGAGCAGGATTTTAGAACTCTAGATCTTGTTTTTGCAAAATTACGCTTTCTAAGTATGCAATACGCGAATAACACAACATACTTGGTCATCTCAAAAGAAAAGTTGAACTGGCAGGTTGAGCTGAAGAAAATGTGAGCAGCACTACTATTCATTCTAACATGGTATTCATATAAGCAAAGCCCTACTGCAGGCCCATGTCCACGGCTGGGCAATTGGCGGTAGTGCCACCAAAAAAATTTGTGCCATCCCAAACTTGTTGTGCCCAAGAAATTGTTTTAAATATATAATAAGAAAACATCTTGCCCCCTAAAAAGGCATTTTTCCACCCCAAACCTTAAAACTTCGCTACGGACCTGCCCTGTTGTTACAGTTAAGTCGATTAAGTCGATCATATAACATTTTTCTTATTGCGTTTCAGACGTGAAATTGATTGTACTGAGAATCATGACTGTGCAATACCTTATAACAGTTATATACCTTGGACTGGAAAATCTTGTCATTTCCGCAGCTTTCAATGGATGGACTTTCTTGACACCTATTCTAACAGATGAAGGTTATTTCAGCACACTGTGCGATGAGCATGGCAAGGAAATGGGAGTCCTCGGGTTTGATGCACACGATGCTATTCGACTGCCCAGCACTTTACTGGCAAATTCCTCAAACTCGTCATCCGATCTGCCTTCCTCAAAAACAGCATCTTATCCAACTTGCATATCCCAAACAGAAATCTTTAATCTAATTTTCACCCTTACCACCGTGGTACAGAAGCTTGCCGCGTTCACAGGCGGCATCATCTTTCAAAGGTTTGGCACTTGGGTGACAAGGATACTGGCTTGCTTTATTTGCGCTGGAGGTCAGCTGTTTCTTGGCTTTTCGTCCGTTAATAGACCGGAGTTGCTGTTTCCTGGAATGCTCTGCCTCTCAGCGTCTGGATCGCTGTTTTACATGGTTAATATGCAAGCTGGGAACCTCTTTCCCAAAGCCCGCTCGACGATTATTTCAACACTGGTTGGGCTTTTTCTGTCCGGGTCCGTGGTGTTCTGGGTGGTCAGTTTCGTCCACGACATGGGCGTCCCATTGTCGACAATTTTCTATTTCCTCGCCAGTTTGGCTGTGGTCAGCTTATTTGCGACATTCTTCTTTACATCGAGGCAGTATTTCCCTCACCCAATCCCACAAAACTTTCGCTATGGTGTGGTCGACTTCAAAAAACACAAGAAAGCAAACGAGAATCCTGAAGCTTTGAAAGCGTCGAATAACGCAAATGGTGGTTCCTTGGCCGTGGAGGAAAAGCCTGCTAGTTTTTTCACCTTGATCAGAGAAACGTTTTTTTGGACAAATGCAATGCAACTGATCATCATGAACTTGCGCAACGAGTTCTTTCAAGGCACTTTTGACACCTGGGCCGAAAGCGTTGTCGACGGAGAAGCAGAGCTAGACAAGCTAACTAACGTTTTTGGTATCATATTACTCTGCGGAGGGATTGCAGCTCCTTTGACAGGTATTGTGGTCGACGCTTTGAAACAGAATTTTCAAAAAGCCATGAAGAACGAGAAGTTGGTGGAGTTGAAGGCGCTTTGTGTGAGTTCGGCTCTCCTCACTGCCATCAGTGTGTTTTTTTCAGCGATGCAGTGCATTCCTAACCTTACTGCCAGTTACGTCTCACTGCCTCTCTATGTCCTCTTTCGTGTTTCAATATACAGCAACTGTTCCATCGCAATAGCCTCTTACTTTCCATCAAAATACTTCGGCACCTTGTACGGAGCCACACTGATTCTGGCTGGAGTCGTTTCTCTCCTTCGCTACCCCCTCCTTAGTTTAGTCCTCCGAACATTCAACGGCAGTTTCATTGAAATCAACGCCATTTTGTTGGCGACTTGCTTTCTGTCAATCGTACACCCCATCCATTTGTGGCGCCTGTACAAGCACAAAGCTGGCAAAGAAACAATCGATTCGGATTTGTCAAGCGTTTGCAAAACCGTCAGAGGTTCTGTGAACGCGTCATTTGAAAATGACGCTTAAACGTTCGATTGCTATTACTAAATGTCAATATTGCCATTATTTACTATGTAATTATTTTTTTTCTTTCAGTTGCACATTTTTGCATGCAATATCCTCCAGTGCTTACAGCATTATTGTTTGCGCTAGAATTGTTTTTGAATTTGTTTTACACATTTATGTCATATTTAGAGTTATGATAATCTGTCAATTGCATTTTTACTAAAACCATGAAGTTTCCACCATGTTCTTAGCTTGCCAACATCTACATACAAAGGTGTGCAATTAAATTGGGGAGCTTGCATACCGACAGCATCTAATATAGCAATACTTCATTACCGTCAGTTAGCATATATTTGCGTAAGAAAGTTATGCAGCTAATAAAAGGAAATGACCTATGCTAAATTCGAAGCTTTTGCAAAGTTTTTCCTGTTGTCTTATACACTTTAAGAATATTTTCGTTCTTTTTACCTGATTTATTTTTCATCGAAGTTTCCAGTGAAGCAGAGCGTTTAGTTTATGTTTTGGCAACAGTACCAGCACAAGTTTTAGGAGTTGCAAGCTTCAAGCTCAGTTTTCTGCGTTATTTTGATCTCCATACATAGCCAGTAGATAAAATTTTGCAGCATAACTTAAGGCAGGAGTCTCAAGCACGCGGCCCGCCGGCTGCATGTGGCCCGCGAGGGCGTTTTGTGCAGCCTGCATTGCTACTTGGGAATTTTTAAACAATTAACATTTTCTTCATTCAGTTTATTCACCGGTGTTTGAAAGTGCTCGGCTAGGGAATGAACTAGAGCATTTTAAACAAACGTAGAGACCGCTAGAAATTATTCACCTATAACTCATGACACCTTTTGCAAGAAATAAAATGTAAAAGCAGTTTCTAGTAAGGTTAAGGAACCGCCGTTATTGCGTCAACATCATAATGCGGCCCTCGGGTTACCTTGGTTACTTTTCAAGTCTCTATTTGGCCCTCGGAGCAATTTGAGTTTGACACACCTGCAGTCTCGTAACCAGGGGAGCGCATGGGGGTAGAATCCCTCCTTGCAAAATCTTTCGCCTCCCCTTGAAAAATGTGTCGGACATAGCTTAATATTATTGAGCATAGTTTAAAAAATTTGATAACCCTCTCAGAATACTCCTCGCCCCCTGGTGTCCCAAGTTGGTTACGGACGTAGACCCCTGGCTTAAGGGCATTCGACACAAAGACCACAAATAAAACAAATGAAAATGAGTTTCACAGAAAGGTTTAATGAACATAATTCTATTCTATGTGAATATAATATTAGTGCATGACGCTTGCTTACACATATCAAATCAATAATGCACATAGTTTCGATGCCGCCTTGATTAGTGCATTGCTATATGCAAAACTCTCTATTGTTGAAAATTTAGCACTGCAAGGCAGCTGCTTTTTTTCTACAAAAAGCCAACTTTTACACCTGTTTCACGAGTCAATCATGAAACGGACGGGAGAGACGAGCTCTATACTATCTATGGGCAGGTCGATCAAAAACAACGTACCCTAAAAATGTACGGAGAAATCAAACAATAAATTTGTGATAATATTTCTGTGGAAACCATCATTGCTTGTTGCTCATGTGCTGCAAACAAGTCATCGAATTGTGCCGAGCTACTGAAACAATTTTCTAAATATAAATCTCCTCTCTGATGTGTAAAACGCTGCAAGCGCGAATTCAGTAAAGTCCGCGCTGAATCTACGTGATATACAAGACAAATGCCCAGGAGCAATTTTGTAATTCTTTGTCAAGTCCACAGAAACTATGCAAACCACACTGGCGGTGAAAGCAACTTCTGTTGTTGTTATTGGTGATTCATCCTATTCTTTAAATGAACAAAATGTCAAAGCAAAAAAGTGAGAATCCGTTAAAGGTGTGATCTTTTGAACAAACTTTTGGAATAAGCATTTTATTGAGTTTTTATAAAAACAAATTTAAATTATAATTTGATAAAAATTGAAGTGCAGGCTGAAAACCGCAAAAGCCTATAGCCAGCAATACTTTTAACCTAGCCTCAAAAATAAGACCAACTTGATAAAATGAGATTCAAATGGAACAGAAATTTTCAAACAGTGTTCATTCATAACACAAGAATATTCTAGAAATGAAGACATTTTAACCATCTCGTAATTCCGATATCGGTGACAAGGTTTTGCAGTGCCTAACCAGGCCCTAACGTTATAAAAAATAGTGTATGTAATAAAAGCAAAAAAACAATACAAAGTAAGCACAAAAATCAAATTTAAGAACGCTACGCATAAATGAGGACAAAACCATTTTGTAAGACATGGTTGTTCAAAATAAAGACAAATCTTGCAAATAAAGACGGTATATGTCGACCTTGCCTACATTGCACACTCTGCAAATAATAAGTTTACATCGTGTTTGCAAACCTAAATCAAAATGGGATCAAAACATTGGTTTTACAAGAAGTTTTGTTTAAAAAATATTTGCAAAGTTTAAAGTTGTACCTAGAGGTTTTAGTACTCGTACAAGCTTTACTAAGTTGTCGTCAAGTCTGGGCAACGTACGTTGCATATATCCGAAACATGTGCGCACAGTAGTTTATTAATAATCCCTATCAGTGTGATTCCTGTGGTCGAGGCTTTTCTGACACTATACCGTTCTTTTATCAATACCAGTGTTAGTGGTAGCAAGTCGGAGACTGTCGTCCATTGTTTCGTCTGCCATTCGATTTCCGTGTGTAGTTTTGACTTGCCTCATCGTAGAAAATGTACTCTCACACACGTATTTCCAAACATCTAGTGCACTGACTATAAGGTGAATATCGAAATGTTGGTTGCTTTTGCGTTAATTTAAATATGCAGACGGTTGTTTCCCGAAACGTCAATGCCAAGTGGATCACGAGTTGCATAATTGGCGACAAAGGCCAAAAGCTGCCAAAAAGCAGCACTTACACGAGGAACTGCGATCAAGCCTCTAAGAGAAATTTAACCAGGGGTATGTAGACCGATACCGGGCCCCTAGCGTCTAAGGCCCTTGTCAGAATATAGATGAAACAGTTACCCTGCTAAGATTTAGAAATATATTAATTGTTATACTGGCAACTGGATTATACTAGAAATTTCTGGATTGATTACAGGAAAACTTAACACGCATACTTTCAAAGATCCGGGCTCCAGTATCTACCTGGCCCAGGTAAGATGTACACCTTGTACACCACTCTCGTACAGGCCCTGACTGCGATCGTGTGACAAACATGCAATTGTCGTCCTTACGATATGTAAAGAATATTTGTTAAGGCTTCATGGACAGTTTGTTAGTAGAACTTTTGTAACAAGCTTCTTTAACCAGTCACAAACTTCAAAAACTCTTTGGGCTATCAAAAGTTGCAACTTTTGCGATTATGCATGTTGCGCTCTGGCCTACATCGTAATGATGCCGGTGGACTTTCACATCTTTTAATGTGAATTTTACGATGTTGTTCCAAAGCAAAAATTATTTCCATCAAAATATGTGAGAGTTCAACTGCTTATATGTGTGCCGCGGTTCCTGAGTTTGTTGACGTCTTTTCGCAACATCATATCATTTGATGTATTTGATTTATACACTTCCTCCAAAGAGTATCATCAATTTCTCAAGTAAAGTTTAAAACTAAAAAACAGAATTAGAATGCTTAAAAATGTCGTGATTGCTGTTGATTGCTTGAAATATTACCTTCAAAATAATCGCCAGAGGGATCTAAGAACTTTAAAGGCGGCGTACTTATGAAATATCAGCAAAATTTATAAAATAAAAATAGCAGTTGATGTAATGCTGTAAAACTTTTAAGTGCAAATTATCAAAATTGCGTTCGATTAGCTACAGCGAATCTATCGATTTGTAGTACTCCCAGCCTCGCCTTGTGCGAAATAACCGATACTGATCTGCCGGCTGCAAGATGTTGTGCTGAGTCATCGCTCCACCCTGAACGTAACAAACATCAAAAGCAACCCGCTTGGATCTTTCCACGATAAGTGCTTTACACCGCTGCCAACTTATCGGGTCTTTGCGCTATTAGTAGAGCCAGAGTATAACTGAAAACCAAGGTGGATTTAAATGATAAAATGATCTGACTTGATGTTTTCTTTGCTTTAGCATGCAGTCGTTGGGCTCAAATGGCGGAAAGGTAGGAATAGGAAAACAAAAAAGGCTAATACTTGATCACGTTTCTCTCAAGTCGTAATGGAAAATGTCAGAAAAACGATGTCATATGAAGTGCAATGACAGGTTAGCAATTATCATCGCTTCCTTCCCAAAACCAGACATTCTTTGTGTACGCGTCTTGACTGGCAATGTGCATCTAGGAAAATCTGTTCGAATCTCGTCCAATATCTCTCCAAAGTAGAACATTTGCAATTTGCGTTGCTGACGCACTGCATTGTTGGGTTATGTAACGACGTTTTTGATTTAAACTGCTCTTAGTAAGAAAAGAGTAAGAGAATTGGAACATAACTACGTCTTAAACGTGATTGATAAATGCATCTTTGAAGAGCGCAAGAACTTATCTTAACTGTTGCAACGTTTTTTGTCAAACGTAGTTTTAGATAGGTGAGTAAGAATGAGATAACAATTTTGTTGAAACCTTAGGATGTCAACAAAATATGTTCGCTTTGTTCAGTTGTATAAGCCTTACGCACTTTACACTGTAACGTTTCGCATCAGATTGACTATCGCTTAAAAACAAGTGTTTTAGCCGGTGCGATAGTTTTTATTGTCCTCATGACCATTTTCTATAACCAAACACAGGTTTTATCAAATTAGAAAATTAGAAGGTTTCTGTTACTGCCATCATAGAAAATTTTGGCACTTTAATCAAGTATGACTCGATAAAAGTAAATAAGCTCTGTCCGGAAAGGAGTCTAAATCCTAGTCTTGTATTATTGTTAGTTCTACACCAGGGGTCACCAACCTTTTTGAAACTGAGAGCTACTTTTTGGTGCAGATTCGTGCGAAGGGCTACCGGTCTGATACGCACACTTCTAGTAAAATTTGCTCAATTTGTCTTAATTATGTTATCATTAATACATATTAAATATATTCATAAATGTGAAAACACTGATCATGTTCATGCTATTGTCAGAACAAGCCGCGGGCGACCCACATGGTCCGTGCGGGCGACCTGGTGCCCGTGGGCACCGTGTTGGTGATCCCTGATCTACACCATCATGTATTTGAAGAAAGGTCCTCGCTTTTAAGCTGAAATGCCAGTTGTTAGGACACGCTGTTTAAGACGAACATGACGGGCGGCAATGTAAAGAGTTAAAACCAAAAATAGATTTGATTTACAGTACAGACCTTCTGCCATAGACTCAAGAAAACATTATTCACATGTATGCTACAGTCCTTGGTAGACAAAAGCACATTGAACGGGGTCCATACTATATTCCAGAACAACAAATGGCTATCCCCCAGCTCAAGCATTCGATACTGAATGCATCCCCGTATTTGGGTCACATCTCCAACATTCAACACTTGGCTACACTCCTGCTAAACGGATTTCAAGTTGGCAAAAGTCAATGGGCGATCCATCAATTCTCGGTATATTTTGCGAATTGCGCGAATTATTTTAAAAATGCTGGGCTTTATTTCCTGATTAGTGTCTGTCTTAAACGAAGCTGTATTTCTTGAGACCTCTTCCAAATTGCATTCAGTGCTTCCGTTAAACCCTCGCAATTTCTGATGCGAATGTGTTATTTTTTCTCCATCATGGATTTGCGTACCAAACTACTACGGAAAGTAAGTAAATCAAACAAAAATACATCTTTTTCTCAAATAATAATGGCATTTCATAAATGTCAATTGTTCGAACTTAATTTCTGTGGCATTGATTGTTGATGTCAGAAAATGAGGTTTGGAGACTGATTTCGACTTTATGACATTTTGTTTTGAACTTTGACCTTGATTTCAAAAATTTTATTTGGTCTTGGTTTAAGACTCATAAACATTTTTATGGTAAGTTTTGGACCCTATCTACCGAATTGCCAGGTCTCAGATTTGAACAACGTCAGAGCTATTAAAAAAAGCGGCAGAAAAACGCACCTTTCATGGATGATGCTTCGAAAACAAGGGGCATTAAATGATCAAATGTTGAGACTTGGCTGTTGTTTGCCCCCCTTATCAAAATTCCTGGCTACGTGCCTGGGTACATTTAAGGTTTGCAATGGAAGGGGAAAATATATTTGCAAATTATTTATTTCCATATTTTTATACCTATGTCAGTTAATATTATTTTCAAAAGTCATTATATGCTTATTGTTAAATATATTAACTTTGAGACAAAATCGGAATGTACCTTTATACTGCAGTTCTAAAAATTTTAAAGTTCTATTAAAAATTCAGTGGATTTGCTATTTTACTCAGCCTTTTTGTGACCAGAAACTATAGGGGTGCATGCTCATCTGACGAAATGCTGAAGGGGTACATGGTCAGAGAAAGATTGGGAACCCCTGCTGTAGATGCTACTTTCAAGTTTTTATAATTCTACCTACAGTACTTGTTTTGTGTGAGCGGCGGCGTGAACCAAATAATTGCAAACCAACAGTGATTGAGAAAGAAAACGTGAACATGGTGCATTTGCCACTGGGTATCGTCTTTGATCCAAAAGCCAGCATCAAAAGAATATTGTTCACTCCAACTATGTCCAACTTGCGGCCCGCGGGCCCCATGCGGCCCAGCAGAAGGTTTTGTGCCGCCCACTTGAAGGTTTCATTGTTGTGTGTGTACAATACAAATGACGACAAGCTCCTATTTTGATAATCTTAAATTTGACGTTTTTGATGTGGTGTTCCTCAGTGCCACTCTATCACGTCTAGATTGCATATGGGCAGATATCGATGTGTCCACTGAGGTGCAAAGCTCATTTCTAGTTTTCGGATTTCTACCCGTTTTGGTCCATTTGCATTAAACTGAATTCGTCCACTGGCACTTTAAACTCGCCAATGACATCACAGTTATGGAGTAGTTAGAGGTGCCAGAGAGTTGTTATCATTGCTGATAGGGTTCGAACGCTTTCCGTAGCGCAAGTCATTCAATGTGCGGCCCTCATTAAGAGAGTGACTTAACTTTTGACCCAGCAATGCATTTCGGTTGGGCATAACTGGTTTACTCTATGGTTACGGCCTGTTTTACACAAAAGCTTCTTCGATTTCAGTCTCGAACAGAGGAGGTATTTCCTACAGTGCTTGCGTAATGCCACGGTGAAAACTCTACAGAGGCAATCTCATCTAGCGCAAGCAATAACCCAATGTAGATATGCGAACCCAATGCAGATGCAAGCAAAAACCCAAGGCTTACTACATGGCTTACTATTTTTCTCTACCGTTGTTAGTCATTTCACCAAGAGTTAGTTTTTAGTTGGAGAAATTTTTCAGCCATTAGCATCAACTAGTTAGCTGTTTCAGTCATTTATTT
>JGI24158J21664_10011410_pt1 | contig 11826 bp, 8 predicted proteins | sample Ectturendosymbi3_FD_21664 | JGI IMG/M metagenome (IMG submission 21664)
TGTGAGATCAGATTGGTTTGAGATCAGATTCATGTCAAATCTGACAATTGGTTTGAGATCAGACATCAGATCGGACAATTGGTTTGAGATCAGATTCATGTCAAATCTGCTTCTTCCATTCGCATTAAATTGAGACCAATTCAGACAGTGTGTTGGAGACTCTCCCGTTCGATACAGTAAGAGACATGCGCACTTGCGGAAAGTTTATTTGGAAACGTTCATTTCAGATCGCAAATTTTAGTTTTTATGAGTTACTTTAATATCGTGTGAATTCAGTATCCGGAACAAAGCTTAAAAGCAACCCCCCCAAAACCGAACATACAAAGCAGTGTTTTCTCCGAATTCGGTCTTCACCGAAAAAGCAAGGTCTTCTCAACATGTCGTAACTTTTACAGTCGGATATTTTTTGGAGCGTTGATCAAAACATCGCCATGAACCGGTTGAATTGTGCCATTTTTTTCTTTCTTTAACAAAATGATAAAAAAGGGTGTTTTAAATAATCGAGTGAGAAAAGTCTCTCATACCTGAGGAGTCGCTCTCGCGTCGTCATCAAACACGTAGCCAGAGTTGGAATTGTATTTGACATATTCTCCTTCGATGAAGTTTTCCAAATGAAACAAAGGTTTTCCGGGACGATTGATCATTTCGATCACGCACATTTGCATGATGTCCACCTGTTGCGACACCGACACCTCAGCGATATTGCTAATGTGCAAGCGACGATCAACGTGTGAAAAACTTAACCATGTACGGCGACTTGAATCCTAGTGAGAAACTCGTGATTTGCAAGTGTTCGATCTGTATGAGATCGCCATGGAAATATAATCTGCCATTAGACATTCACTCTCAGGTTTACGTAGAAGTCAGTGGTCTGTCCACCATCGAGTGTCCCTACAGATAGCAACTACAGGTTGCAACGTTTTTGAGCGAAGAAAAACCGAGGTAACCAGCTGCAGGGCTAACGCTGGGTTTTCGTTAAGATTATCAGACGATCTGCTTAACATACACAATACATCTGAGAAACACATACGCACTTGTAATCACACCTATAAAAATTTAGCGTGTACAGTATATGTAAAGCAATTACATCGCATCCTTCTAGAATCTAGTAACATTGCGCTTTCACACTTCGATCACGTATCTTCAAGATCGTGCGACTACTTTCCTAGCAAGCAATTGCAGTTCAATAATCCTTGACAGCAGGTTGCAGAGCACTTTATAAGCAAAATTACCCTTCTTTAGCCCAAATCAAATTACTCTCAACCTGGACCACCCGGTGCCTTTGAGTGGAGTCGTAACATTCCATAAAATGACCAGACACCTGCAAGAGTGGCGTAGGAATTCTACAATTTATCCTCGGGTGCAAGGTTGACAGGTCAGTCAGTTACTTAATTGGGTCCCGAACTTTCGATACAAGATTGGAAAAAGAAGAATTCAACTTTTTTTAGCAAAAAAATTGATAGAATTTAGTAAATCGGTCATCGGCAAAAGCGGGAGCTCAAGAAACTTGACAAGCGTAGTTACGAAGAAGCCTGCTTTTTATGCCGTTGCTGCGACATGTGTTGATACGTTCCATGTGATACCACGTTCCGCAAATACGAAATTTGCCTCTGCATTGCTTGGCATCCGAGTTCAAAAGTGTAGGCAGACATGAGCCAGTCACATTCACACGCGATCTTATACTTAACACACTTTTTTTGGTGGATGGTGCTTGTTGTATTCTTCTCCCCACAGCTTTGCGTCCATTTGCAGCCTAACGTCTTCAAACAACGTTTTACGTGTGACTGTCTCTTCATCCATGTAACGCTTGACAACACAATTTGTAGCTGTGGTCCAGTCTTGTGATGAAACGAAATTTGACAACTTCTTTCTGTAATTTCATTGAAATTCAACGCGATTTTTATCACTTGCACAACGTTAACAAAATTTTTAAATAGCACAACTTCAGTAAATCGATTTGCAGCACTGTAAAACAATTGCATTCAAATCCACATATTATTAATGCTTGACAAGTTGTAAAAACAATTCTTCACGCCGAATTCTATACCGTTATAATTTTCGGCTCAACAGCAACTTTAGGTAACACAGCGCAAAAAATCATACCGATCTGAGTAAACTGCGTAAAGGGACCGCAGGTTCATCAAAGAATGCAACCTTCTCCATAAAATAGGTATTCGGATGCCAACAGATTCGAGCAAAAACGTTGAACCGATATCACACGCAGCTAGAACCAAACTATTAAACTACAGAAAAATTTGCTGCACATCCTCTTATTTACAAATCGATAGCCACCACCGAACTCACAGAACGGATGGACTTGTCAAAATCAAACGCCATACTCTTAATCAATGCTTGTACTCATTGAGGTTTATTTGATTAGCACCTTCGGCGCGACGTGAATTCTATGAGCGGTGCGGAACGCTTTTTGGGTTGTTTTTGCTCAATAGCTAGAGTCAAAAGCACCTAACTCAAAAAGTACTCGACCGATTTGCCTCGAATTTGCAGGTAAGATACATTTACANAAGACGAATATTCGTGTAAAAATTGATTGCATGATACCAAGCACAAAAAAGTTATTTTGTCTTATACAACAACATACTGAACCCAAATTAATTGGAAAAGTGTGTTACCAGTCAGGCGCAGCAACAGCATGGTGAACAGGAGTCAGGTTGTTCGATTAAAAAATCAGTAACTCGACAAATTTTTAAAGGATTGACCTCAAATTTTTTTTGAAGATTCACAAACATCAGAAGAACACCCAAGTGAATTTATAGTGCAAACAAATAAATTTCAAACAAGTTATGGTGTTTTACTCAAGTAGATTACGTTTTGTAGCCTACGCGCTTGAGTGGTTCCGATCAGAAAGTACATTAATGAAGCACTTTATCGATTTACCTGAAATTTTAATGGAAGATACATTTTCATACGAAGAACATTCGTCTAAAATTTGGTTGCAAAAAACAAGCATGAGAAAAGTTATTGCGTTCCATTGAACAACTTACTGAACACAAATTTCTTACGTAAGCGCGTTGCTAGCCACGCACAGCAACAGCTGTCCGATGCGCTGTGAACAGATTCAGTTGCTCGATTAAAAAATAATTCGGTAAGCTTCTAATGAATTGAACTCAACTTTTCAGGAGAGATGCATACATGTTAGAGGAACATTCTTGCAACTTTTTGTTGCAAAAAACTAGTTTGAAATAGTTATGTTGCAATACGTAACTTGTCAACCCTGCTGAATAGGATAAAGATTTGTAGCCTACGCGCTGGAGTAGTTCCGATCCCAATGCACCTAACTCCGAAGGTTTTCTTCAATGTTACTTCAAATTTTCAGGGATGCACATAGGTATGAAGAACATTTGTCGAAATTTTCTTTGCAGAAACACGATTGCAAAACAAGTTATTCTGTTATACGCAACAAATGTCAGGACATAGGGTTTAGCAAAAAGTGTAGTAGGTCCATACTAAATCGCATAACTAAAAAGGTTCTTATTCATATTACCTGAAATTTTGCAGGGTTATGCGGTAGGTATGGAGAACATCATTGTAAACTTTCGTTGCAAACAAACGAGTTCGAAAAACGTTATTGGGATTTACGAAACAACTGTTCGCACCTCACTTTTTTGAAAAGGTCTTGTAGCCTAGCCTAGAAAGAGGGCTTGATGCAAAACTACATAACCCAAAAAGTTTGTGGTCAATTTGCATGAAATTTTCAATATTATTGTGTCCAGATATGAAGAATCTTTGTGGAGATTTTCGTTGCAAAAAGCCTAGTGCGTGAAAAGTTATCGCGATGAGGATCTGATGACCCACATACGGGTCAAACTACTCCCGTCGCATTTGATCGTGTGACACACACACGGGTCAATTCGCACCGAAGGTGTTGATTTGAAGATGTAATAAAGTTGAATCACTTACGCTCGGAAACATTCCCTCATCGCGCCTTTGTTGAATGACTGAAACAACAAACGTTTCCACTGATAGTTTCGGAACTAGTGAAAAAAATAGCATACATTTTAATCCAAACCTTTTCCTCCACTTTGATTTTTACTTCATCTTCCGTCCACACGCCTTTACGCGGACTATATCGGTACCTCTTGGCGATCTCGGTTGGAACCAAGTTCAGTTCGTGCCACGTATCTTGCTGAGTAGCACGCACGCGACTGGCCGACAGCTTCCACATTTTTTTCTGTCGTTGCCCCTTGTTTTGTATTTTTCGGGCCTGGAGTACGGGTAGTCAATCTCACACAAGCCATTATAGAAAGTAATTGAGTACTGGCCAGAAAACATGCGACACACAAATTTCATATTCAAAGGTGATAATTGCACGCATCATTAAAATGCAAATAATCAATGAGGAGAGCAGCTGCAGTGCCGACAAAGTATGTCCACTAAAATTACGAACGGACTGTAAAACTTCAAATATCGTTCGCATGCATTAATGTCCAACAAAGTCTGCTGATGCTGCTGTGTGTAGAGTAAATGCTATGTTAGCAAAACCATCTTATTATGTTAAATAAATGTGTAGCGCGTTGCCACTTCGTTAGTCAACTTCAAAGTGATAAAGCAACCGCATATTTTCTGCAGGACCACAACAAATACCACATTATTTTAAGTTAAAATCCATAGATTAACGTCGGTGGACAGTAATAAACACTGCACAGCGATGAACAAATAGTTAATAGAGAGTTAGTTAATAAAACATCACGAATTTGATACATGTCAACAAAACTGTTTTTTACGGTCATTCTTTTGAAATGACCGAAAAAGATTAAGTCATTTCGGTCAGAATGTCTGAAAATATAGGCTGTAACACTGCTACAGCAAGTTTTAATACAGCTGTGAGACAAACGACCGAAATGTTTCAGCAAAAAATGACCAATGTGTCCCAGCGAAAAAAACAGCAACAAAATGGTATGTACCCACAGCCGAACGAGTGCCAATTTATCTGGGACGGCAAACAAGCTGTTTACCTGAGTTTTAGCGACCTTTCTCACTATTTTCCAGTTGCGGAAAGGAAATTTACCTACACGTCTCGTACGGATGTGTATGCATCTGCAAGATTCCCCATTTCACAACAAGCAATAGTAACCATGCAGATCGCAGAAAACTAAGAGTCATGCAAATAAAAATAAATTCAAAACAAACTTGTGTCAAGCACAAAGCAACTAAAAGATTTGACACCTTGCGTAATTCATCAGCCAACAGATCTTGCCGCAGCTGTTCCTGCAGTTTAATACAAAATCCGTGTTCAGTCACCACGAACGACAATCGAATATTCACCAATAAAAAGCACGATGCCAAGCAAGTTGTTCGGTGAGTTTTCGTTACCTTACACAAGTATAAGTCACCGATGGAAAACGACAATACTCAGATATATCGCAACATCATTTTCACGAACAGCAGCCCCCAGCATGCCGTAAACATCGGACTTCACCAGCGGTAAAGGAAATGACAGTCTACAAACAAGTCAATGTACCTATAATGATCAATAAATAAATATAAACAACATTATCAAACCTCGCTCGTCATAGAATGAAACACCAGATGACGAAGATTGTCTCCACCTTTTTCAGAACTATTTTCCAACCCATTTGCTGAGCTACTGCAAAGTAATCATCGTGTGCAGCAATAAACAAATGGCAGAATCAACCAAACCCTATGTGGCTGCTCTCATAAAGAAACCTAACGTACTGTTCACAAAAGAACATCCATTCAATGAGATGCATCCTTAACTAATGCTGTGGCATATTGAAGTGGTACTTCACACCAATCGATTTCCACAGTATTTGGGAGAGCACACGTGTTAATACATTGAAGGTGTAGGCTGTGCAGCGCAGCAAACGTTTATCAATAACATTTCAATGAAGTGTTAGCTTGTGTATAAGACAATAGTAATCAAAACCTAGAGCAGTGCTTCTTAACCGGGTGAATGGTTCGCCCAAGGCTGAATGAAGTTTTGCAAGGGTGATTGAAAGAGGGGCGAATGAAACTTTTCTTTCTATTTTTTTAATGCTCTGGTGACGTGCATTTACCTTGGTTCTATACCCAACGCATATCAGCAATCGGGAGTAAAACTGCGAACTTCAAGCGTTGTAACTTTACGTCTGCAGCAGTCATGAACTTTCACTTCAGAAAAAGCGTCTATGACGTATTAGGGACAGAGTTAACCCAGAGATGTCATATTTTACTCACTCGAGTGAGGGAACCTTTCTGTGCTTTGCATGAGCGTAACGAGGTTAGATGGCACCCGGGGCAAGAAGCAAGTTTGGCGCCCCCATGTTCGAAACTGAGGTATTTTGGAAGCAAATGTACTGTATTGAAGGAAGTGCTTGTAACATTGTTGGGACTTTTCGGTGCCCCCACAGTGACTCGGCGCCTGGGGAATTGCGCCTCGTTACGCCCCTGCATGAGAGTTGTGTACTCCTGTGCGAATGATATCAGCTAGAATCGAAGCACTTTCAAAAGTTTCATTTCATTCTCAATATCGAGGGAAAGTCAGACACATGACCACCGATCAGTGCAGCATTATTAGTTGAAGTGCAGACCTTACCAGTCGAAGCACAGCAGTAGCCTATTTGTGATACTTGTTCGTTAACACTTTGGCATTGATTCCAACATCTAATACGCGTTTATATCTCAGGTAATACATACAGAATGTTTAAGAAATACGTACAAAATACATTTTGTTGTGACGAAAGTAAATCTGAATCCATATATAAAATCGATCAAGACACGCCTGTTTCATGAGCTTTCGCACTTTAAAGAACCAGGTTTATAAAAGGAGGTTAGCGTTGAAAATAAGATCCCTTCGGCAAAATTTTTCTCTTTCAAAACATATGGAGATTACTGTCTTCATTTGCTTGAATCCCCAGAGTTTAAGGAAATTGCATAAAAGCCTTGCAAAAATTGGTGATCATGACTTTTATGTACATGTCAAAGAAAGAATTTTCGTGTTTAGTCGAACTAAAAACTAAAAAGTAAAATGCGTCGACTCGTTCATGAGGGTGGCATTGCAGGAATTGATTCATTCGCAGTTAGAAAAGTTGAACACTGAAGTTCAGCAGCGCAGTCATTACTAAACGGCTCTCTGTTGGAAATATTTGGAGTTTCCTATCGTTTTTTTCTGCTTTTGTTATTGGGTCTGGAGTGGTAGAGGTCCGAGTTTTGATTTTCACTGAGCCCGTAGTTTTCAGGTTCTGTGTCGTCGCTCGTTAAAATACATCGGATGACTACATTTGTTGCTTTTGTAGCTTCGCATTTCTTGGCGGGTGATGGCGGATTCGGTTGTCTTTAAAGGAAACATTTAGCTTAAGTAGGTCTTGTACAAAAATCGAACTCATTAATCACATTGTATATAGTTATGGTTGTCAAATCGACCCTGCGTTCACCATAGGATGAATGGAAATGCAGCAATCGATGACAGGGGTGAACGAAACTGAAAAAAATGAAGAAGCACTGACCTAGAGGAAGCGTCTTAACTCAGGGGTTCAAAAATGGCGCACTCGCGCCACGCGACAGAACCTTGGAGTGCGCGAACGCTTTTTGTTTTACATTTTATACTTTATGCATATGAATGCTGTGTGGCAAAGCTGATGTGTGCGTACTAAAAATTTCTGTGCACTACTAACATTCACGGAAAATTTTGCATCCCTGTTTCAACTGTGTTTAGTCTTCACTGAAGAAAGTACACATTCTTGATAAAAAATTCCTGTAAGCAAGGTTAACAAAACATTATCAAAAACAGATCTTCCAATACACTGAATTAACTGGAGAGTGACACAAATCTACTGTAGCAAAGCACGTATTGCTAGCTTTTCATGACAGGTTTGTAGTTTTTATACTAGGAAATCCTGAACGTTCTGCAATAGAAGCTGATATTAATAGAACTTACAACAGGAATAAGTCATATTGGAAGCAATTCAATGACATTTAAATCTGAACCACAATAAGTTGCATTTCAATGAACATATAATACTAGTAAAAAAATCTGCACAGATTTTTCATTTTTAATTAGTCTTAGTAGGTGTAAAGTAGCTAACTACTAAGAAAATTCTGCAAATACATATCTAACATTTACACACTTACATCATGGATACAATAAACAAACATTTTATTTGAGCTGAAATTGTAACCATTACCGCAGAAAAAATACCTACCACTCCTTTTCATCGCCAGATGAAGCATCAGCGTCATTAGACAAATCATCACCAAACAGAAGCAAATCTGGTATATCCATGCAAAAATCATCATCAAGGTCTGAGTCTGACAGTTCGTTTTGTGCAACAGATACAGCCATAGTCACAAATCTATGGATTAGAGCTATGATTCAATATTGTCCAGGGGATTTCAAAATTTAAAAATTTCGAAGTTGATGCAAATGGATGACTTATCTGCAAAGCATAATTGCGGTAGTCTTACACTGACCATATAATATATTTGCATCAACTTGCACTTACTATAAGATATTGCTAGAAAATGCAAAGCAGTAATGTTGTGTTTTCGAACAAATCATTAACCAAATTTAACCGCAGAAAGCAGCTTCATTGATCTACAATGTATCCTACTTCTACATGAATGCCCTACAATAATACCCCACTAGTGATAGTGCTTGCATTACACATAAGATACAAAACTGACCCAATCAACAAATATTTTAAACTAGTATTGCCATTGATGATTTAACACGAACTATTATGCAAATTTTTTCATAATGGATGCGATTGTGATTACCTCAATACACAGCATAGTACCTTAGACTAGTTTGCAGCTTTATAAGGCAGCTAGTGTTGCTAACAGTCTGCAGAAATTATAAACAACCTCAAAAATGTTTCATAACACCTTACCACTTAAATCCAAAAGAAAACGACTGGTATATCACCAAATGTTGCTATAGTGTTGTTTTAGCATCCCTGTATTGCCTTGTGAAATTTTTTCAAATAACAAGTAGTTACAGAAACAGCAAATAAACTGCACTTGAAAAAAACAACACACATGAGGTAACAGAAAAATTAATGTAACAGAAAAACAACTGCAAAGCAATTTGCAATAAAGGCTTGGAAGGTCATCATACAATTCTTAAGACCAAATACATGGATGTTGTAGTACCATCCACCTCAGAAGTAAAAAGGCACACCACACAACTGCACTTAAATAAGGACGACCTCAGCTGATTCTGACATTGTTTTATGCAATAGTGACTGCTCAGTATCAGAAAGGCATGAAGTCAACTTGCTTGCAGAAACAATAACATATTGGGCAAGGCTTGCAAAAAACAAGCAATGTTTCTCACACAGCAATAGTAAGTCAAACACATACACAATTGATGCTGTAAGCAGCAAGAACAATAATGACAATGAGATTCAACATTGTACTGACAAATATCTATTTTTTTCAGTCTTTCCTACTCTTTGCTAACAAACTCAAAACCAAAAGAACAGAAATGGGCAATACATATTGAAGGAATTTTCGCAATGCCAGACAACTTATACCAAATATAATGGGTAGAAATGGCTGAATTAATTGCTTGTGAACAGTATTCCCTCTGTGTGCCAAGATTCACACCAGCAAATTTTCAGAGATCTTGCCATGTGAAAACCTAAAAGTTAGTGATTGATAGCTAGAGGAGTACCTCAACACATCTAAAACTTGGTGGAAAGTGGAGCATACAATTGGGATAAACTTAACAGTTTCATCAACACTAAAAAAGCCTTCAAAAAACTATACATGTTTCATTTTGAGACATTGTGGATTATTCTTAATCCATCTTCAGTCAAAAAAGTGGCCATTTTTGACTGAAGATGGATTAAGAATAATCATTTTTGACTGAAGATGGATTAAGAATAATCCGAAACGTCTCAAAATAAAACATGTATAGTTTTTTGAAGGCGTTTTCAGTGTTGATGAAATTGGTGGAAATTACTGTCCAAATGTAATGCTTTGCAATTATTATCAAACTTAGAAAAGGGCACGGTTTGGAGAAAAATGTTAATTAATGTTTGCAAATACAGTAGAATTTGTCTATAATGACTTTGGCTATAATGACAGTTCGCCTATAACGACACTTTTTCTTTGGTCCCAGCAGAATTCCTATCCTTTACATGCATTTCAGTTCGCCTAAAACAACTTTAGCGACATTGTCATTTTACCTACAGTAACCTTTTTGTCAGTCCTCGCAGAATATTTTGTTCATTTACAATGACAGTGGCAAGTTTTCTTTGCAGTTTGAAGTGTAAGCTTGACTACCATATTTATTTGATTTTAAGCCATAGCTTAAGAAGCTTTTTTCATCATTTCAAGCGGCTTATAATGAAAGGCAGCTTACATTTTTTATTTCATAACCTTATCGAATGGTCTAGATCAGGGTGGTCCAGGACTGCGAGCATGAAGGGCCACATTACAGTTTGAGGAAAAATGTGCAGGCTGCAAAGAGGAACTCCATTGCAATTAAAAGACCCATTTGCTGTTCTAATGTTTGCTACACGCCTAAGGCAATTTTTTATTCTAGGGTATTTTTTAAAGTTTTCTGTTTGTTTGTTTGTGACTCAAAATAGAGATTTTCTCCTAGAAAAAAGATACACCACACACCAACAAAATAACAAAACAATTTTTTGTTTCTAGGTTTTGGTTATAAAGTCAATGTCTGCTTCAATTTCCATAGTTGGCAAATGCAAGCAGGCATGCAGGTTTCATCAGCCATTCTAGTTCTTGTGTAGCTTTTCAATCGCTTCATAATTGAGAAAGCACTTTCTCAAATTACGAACATGGAGCACATCGTCAGTGCAAAGTCTCTTAAGCAGTGGCAATTGGCCAGTTGTCCCCACCTGGTTGCAGGCCTGGTTACCCTTCAATTATTTCAAAACTGCTTCCCTAGAATTTATGGTATTTCCCTGTGTTTTCACGTGTTTGGTGTTGTAATGCCTCTTTTCAAAACTCTTTCGGAAAGAACATTACTTTCAACCTCACAAGACACTGGTTTGCCATTGTTATTGGCGAAGAAATACCATTGCTTCCAGTTACAATTGAATTTTCTGTATTCCTCTGACACTTCTCTCTTGACACTAATATTTTGTTAAATTGCTATACTTTACTAAATATTGCTTCATTACTTCCACAATGCACATCCAATCTAACTCGAAAATTAATTACAAAGTTTACATTTGCAACAAAGATAAAATATAAACACATGCTTGGTGGTCACAGGGTACTGCAGCGTTAGCTTAGCTTCGAGGTTAGCTATTGTAACATCATAAATTATAAAAAGATATTGTTCCACCCTAATAGTTACATATTGATCTGCACTTCAGTGATGTGTGACTTGTAAGGGCTGTGTGGCTAATATAATGTATTTATGACTTCGTGTAATATACGATGTACAGAAAGGGTTTGCGGGCTGCACAAAAACTGTCTGCGGGCCGCATGCAGCCTGCGTGCCAGTGTTTGAACCATGCTGGTCTAGATGACGCTCCATCTTACCTTCGCTACATTTTGTCAAGAAAACTCACTTTTTACAATCTATTCTCTTCAGCATCACGTACACATTCGTCACAAGAAAGATTATGATGAACAGAATGCAAGAATTGTAGTGGTGAAGCATCATTACCAGGGTTGCCAATTAAACGCAAAACGTACTAGTATCCTAATGTATCTCAGAGGCTTAGGTAACTTATGTTCAAGTTTGGCTTTACATTAATTTTTTAACACCATTTTGTGTGGCTTACAATCAAGTAAATGCAGTTTGTGGAGCCACCACACGAATCTTTTATGAATGGATATGGACACAGTTAAAGTGAAGTGGCCAATTGTTGAGCTGTGGCAGGTGTGACT
>JGI24158J21664_10011412_pt1 | contig 11825 bp, 8 predicted proteins | sample Ectturendosymbi3_FD_21664 | JGI IMG/M metagenome (IMG submission 21664)
ATTAGCGAACATTAGAGCAAATGAGAATACAATGGCATAATAGCTGATCAGTGTAAACAAAGAGGGGCGCTGTGTCACATAGGATTGGCGAAAGACCAAACCAAGAAGGAGTGCATTGCTGTACAGCTCACAAATACAGTACAGAGACAGTAATCAATGCTTCAAGACTCATCAACAAATTTGATCATTGCTATATCTAGAAAATGTAGTGCCAGAATGTGTCGAAGTCGATTGTCAAAATCAGCAAACCTACTACTTAAGGTTGCGTTTTTACAGATTTTTCCACAGCGAATTTGTTTATGATACTGGTAATGTCGATTTCGCATAGACGTTCATGCTCTATACTCTTTAGAATCATGCTGTTCAGCTTGTTTTGTCTAAAGGTGCTTCTCTGTTCATCCTACTTTCTTAAGTTTAGAAAATAACCGTTCTCTACTGCAGTTGGTTGCTATGAGAGATAAATAAGTGCGCAAATAATTTCCCACATTGGTAAAGGAAGACTCCAAGTAGACTACCGAAAGGCTAGTGAATAAATGCCGAATCCAGGGCTGCCAGTGATATTTCTAAATATAAAATCAGGAGTGGATATTAGGGGAGGGGAACGAGGCGGTTGCATCGGGCCCCGTTTTGCAGAGATGTCATGAGGGCCCCCTCTGTGAGAGTTCCGCATTTAGTTTTTGTTTTTCCTGTTGAAAAGCTTATAAATCACTCTAGAGCCACATTTCATAAGCTCTGAAGCAAGTCATATGTTTGTCAAAACGAAAAAAAATTATGTGCAAATGTGCCGAAAGGGGCCTTCACCAACTTTAATGTGTGGACAAGGACAATTCAAAATCAAATGACCTCAAAAATTTACAGTGTGAGATGTACTTTCGTGCGGAAGCAAATTCCCAGACAAAATGAAATATTTAACTTGCTTTCAGGGAAAAAAGTATCTGTGCAGCATATGTAAATCATAGGTCACCTTTCGGATATTTTGCCTCGGGCACCTAAATTCTAATATACACCCTTGCATATAATAAAAAACAAATTTAACACAAAGGACCGCGGGGGCTCAAAAGCGTGGGGCCCGTAGCAATTGCTACATTTGCTACTATTGTTAATCCGGCACTGGTTTTAAGCCAAACAACGTGCTGGAGGCTGCTAATTGGATCACTTGCAAAAAAAAACTGAAAAACGATGAAACTTGAAGGTTACTTGGCAGTTGGGCCTGGTGTTGTTGATCTTCGAAAAATTTAGGTCAGCAACTTCCTTGCAAAACCAAAAAAACAAACAATAGCTTTTATTCTTTTCCGCACGTTCCTAAAAACCTTGAGAATTAACCGCTTTGTTCATGAATAGGACGATGGACCGCATGACCTAAGAGTGTTGAAAAGTTTGCGTAGATAGAGACGATTTTAGCGTTTGAAGCCCGGAGACTGAAATTGGGACATCACTAATTTTGGACGTTATTAAAGAATCAGCTGCTTTAATTTATAGTGATACTTAGATTGCCAACCAAATGACTAAAGAAAGTTTGAGTCCTCTATTTCTCTCCCCCTTAAGACCTTAAGACTCGCCTTCTCATCCATAGCTCAGACGATCCGAACACGCATTTTGAGATCGTAATGAAACAAGTAAATTACTGATGACTCGATTCAGCGTTCCTGTAACTGTGCAATAAACAACAAAGGTGAAAATTTATCAGAGTTCTTAAAGATTTGTTATTAGGCTCATGTGTGTTTTTCTCTGTAGTTGAACAAAAAAGTCATAATTGAAAAAAGCAAAAAGATTGACAACACCGGTTCTTGGACGACATTGCTGATGGCTGCTGAAATTGACTGCTGAAAAACCTACTCTGATGCGTACAAGTTAAACCAAAAATTGGACGAAGTCGTTGGGGCAAATTTTACCCAAGCTGAACCCATGTAAAGCCCACTTGATCTTTTTAGCGTCTTCGCATTAAAGTTTTTATATGGGATTTGCCAGATCAAACAAATTGTATTTTTAAACAGACTTTGGGAACGTGAAACTGCGGTACTTTTTGGAGTACATGAAATATCTTAAAAGGCGATTTCCTTATTGCAAATACGAAATTCCAACTCTGTTTTGCAACGACACGACGACAACAAAAGTTCCTGAAATTATACCCGAAGGACTAATATCTGTTGTAGTCACTCATTTTTCAAATCTGCTTATTTTTCCCGATGGATTACTTCGAGATTCGAAAAAGCTCCGAAGGTGAGTATGTCAGGTTAGCAATGTCACTTTATTGAAACCTTTGCAACATTAGATACCAAATTTTGAACTGAGGCGAATGAGAAACTGTTTATTCTCAGGCTTGTACTGAATTACAATCAACTTGTGCGGTTTCCAAGAGGCTTGCCATCATCGTTAGAAATTCTCTATCTGACAAACAACAGAATACCAAACATCAGCACTGAGGATCAAAACACGCTGAACAACTTGCCCAATCTGAAAGAACTTTACTTGGATAATAATCTCATCAATACAATATATGATTTTCAGCTTTTACCAATGAAATCGCTGAGGTTCCTTAGTATTCTTGCCAATCCTCTGGTAAGCTAAAAATATGCTTTTATGTGCCACAGCGTATTTGATTTGACAGAATCGCTTCTTGAAAAAAATTATACAAAACAATTTGTGCAAGCAAGGTGTAGAGCAAAGCATCATCCAATATCAAGACTTGAGAAATTGCCATTTTTGTTGACAACCTTGCTTCAGTTTACACTCTCAGTTGTTAGAGAAATCCAAAAACTTGCGAAATTTCATCACATTTTTGACCAGGGCGGATCCAGTGGGGGGCGATTGGGGCGATCGCCCCCCCTAAAACCTATGAAAGTAACTTTTTCTCGATGGTTTTGAAAAATTCGGAAAACAGCATTAGCGACATAAGGCCATTTTGTCGTCCATAATTTTGTCACAGTAGTGTTATGAAGCATACTACATCTCCCTGACAGTAATGAACCCGTAACGAGACTTGACTACCACATGTCACTGAAATCGCCCCTCTGAACTTGCTGGCTGGATCCGCCCCTGTTTGTGACTTTGGTTTCAAGCTCGATGCAGATATAATGTATTTGCACCATTTTTAAAAGCATTCACAAGCTAATGAATGCATGCATAACTAACGAAAAATAGCTATCACTGTCATGCATAATGTTAGAAAGTATCGGAAACCTTTTCAGCATCTATAGCATGATTGGTTAAAATAAATCAGTACGTTTCTGGTTGCATTTAATTTTAACATTTACAAGCAGTAACTGATTCAAGATCGTGGGATAGACAGGCAAAGGAAATGTTGTCTAGTGCTCATAAAGAGATAACAAGTGTCTCTTCTTCCCATTACATCCAAGCAGCGCAATTCTTTTTCTAAAAATATTGAGCCTGCTATTTTGTGAATACCTTAGAGTTCTTTTATTTGTGATTGTACAAAAACTAGTCTGCTTGGTTTGATTTTGTCGCAAGTAGGCTTTAAACTATTTGACAATGAAAACAACCTGTTTATCTTAGGCGACCGCGCTTTTTTTATTCTTACAGCATTGCGATTGTTCGCTTCAATCTCTGACAGTTTGGTTCATTCGGAAGTACCGTGACAAGTACAAGCCGACTGATGACTTACCTGTATGTGCAAGCCCTTCTTCACAAAAGGGAAAACCAATCACGTATCTTATTGGTGCCTTTGAGTGAGTTGTTTCAGGAACGAAAAAAATCAGTGATAAATTCTGTTTGAATATAACCTTAAGATGCTTGCTTTGTCAGCGAAATATATACTGTGATACGATCACAGTGTCTGATTCTTGACTGTTAAAGGATTGCTTTTACTATAGGTAGCGACAAAGCAGTCATTTAATTGTTAAAGACGGGGTCGAGAGTGGTTTCTCATTGCGTGGTTAGCACTTGTGAAATCAGTATAGCGTGCATGCTCAGTTATAACCTTGTTTTTTGAGAAAAAATTTTGGATGAAATTTGCAAGTGGTTTGTTTTGCTTGTCCACTGCGAACAGAATAGCAACGTTTTGTGCAACGAAGTTTGAAGTAGTTTTCGTTTCTTGCAACCATTTTACAAGAAACGCGTTTTTTAATAATTTTTTTCTTGTGCGTAGGTATAAATATAAATGTGCACCCAGACTATGCATGTGGGAAAACATGGCAGGAATTCTGAATTGCTCGAGGACTACACAGGAGGTATGTTTCCTTAAGGTACAAAAACACAGCCAGAAGTAATTTTTACTGGGGAAGAATGATTTTATAAGTATACAAATAATATATATTATCACCGATCTTTTTAAAGAAAAGTCCATACCCACAATAACAAATTTCGCAGTTAAAAATATGTTGATTAAAGGAGCCACCTCAAGCTCTATGCAACTTTGTCAATGTTTCACGAGGTACAAACAGCCTTTTTCGCAGGAACGTCAAAACTTCACTTTTGAAGGGTCATTTTTTCGTTCTGGAAAAATGCCTTTCATTCCGAACAGTACTTACTGGAGAGAACTGGATTTATCAGGGCTCAACCTTACAAATGGTGTTATAAAAGTAAAACAACTCCAGTATTTGGAAACAATTAACTTAGCAGGTAAAGTTAGAGTTAGTTATTTGTATGAAATCACTTGGTTATAGTTTTCCATTTAGGGCAATCATCCCCTCTAGAAGTTGGCTAAATAATATTTATTAAGTGCGACAGTTTGGACATACTTGTATTGGGCTTACTTTTGCTTGATTGACTGACAGAAAACCAGCATGCCAATTGAAAAGTGAAACGCTGTATTCCGCTATTTTGGGCTGAAAATGCAAAATGAGCAAGAAAGTACTGTATTTTATGGTTGTAATTACTTTGAATGTTTTAAAAACAATTACATTTTTGAAAATGAGAATAATTCCATTTTGTTTCGAATATTGTTTCAATTTTAAAGGCATAACAGTTTCTATGTTATATGAATATTTAATGGTCTTTTTTAGATAACTTCTTGAATGCACTACCTTTATTGAGACTTCCTCAGAGTTTGAAGAATCTTGTTCTTCGAAGAAACTACATCACTTATTTACCGCCGGCCTATGTTGTGCGAATATTTTTGCCAAATTTAAAATTGCTGGATCTGCAACAGAATAGACTGATGTGAGTATCTCTGACAGCAAGTAAAACCTCTAGAGTAGTTTTGCTGCAAGCATCAGAGAAATCAGCCGACTGGGCTCTGCTTTCACGAAATTGCGATGATTCAGAGTTCCACAAATCTGTTTTCACATAACTCCTTTCCATAAAAAGGCCGCAGTATAATCTATCGCAAAATTGTTAACAGGAAATCGATTTCACGTAACTCTACGCATCCTCAGTCGTGAAATCTTATTAAAATAGGATTCTATTTGTGGAAACTAATTACTTGATTGTCTGTAATTTAAATAACTGATTACTCTTCATTGTTGACGTTTAACCATGCAGTTCAACTGCTTCTTCATCACAGAAGCATTGTAGTCTGAATAGTATTGCCTAAACGTAATAAAGTGGATTAAAAAACTTTACCCCAAGCGAAACAATGCACATAAAAACTTCACACAATATATAAAGGTTTTGAATGAATTTTGCTGAAGGTTTTTAATGTTTTGTATTGCATGATTTAGCACTTTGGATCAAAACGACGTCAGGATATTGCCTTTAGTTAACAGCGTAAAGCTGAAGGGGAACCCGCTATTGTGCGACTGCAGATTAAGAACACTTGTGACTTGGATTCAAACCAACAAAGAAAAAGAAGAAAAAATGCTGAGAACTGACTTTCAGGTTAGAAATTTTTAGCAACATTGAAAGTAAGTTTGCTTGAAATGTGATCCAATTTTGTGTAAAACTCATATGAGGATTTTTGACGTGAACAGAGGATAATACTGTATTTTGCTCAATTAACTTGTAAGCTTCACGATATTCCTAATAAACTGAAACTATGCCTGAGCGGTTCTGCTATAAAAAAGGTCTTGGTATGGCAAGCATGTAAATTTCTCCCTGCTATCAGGACAAGATGTAGATTCCTTGCTGCTATGAAAGTTGCCTATTCTAAGTTGTAGCTGTCTCAAGCACACAGGCACATTTGTTTGTTTTCAAAACCACGAAACTTCAAAAACTATGTAACTTTGAAGTGGCAGCACACAGGTTAAAAGCAAAAAAGATAATAACTGCCAGTTTCTGTGTGAAACATAATCCCCAAACCTGTTAATAGAAAATCTTTACACAATCAACTCCTTTCCATTACAGTGAGGTGTAGGCGTCACGAACACAGACTCGCTAAACTAACAGCATTTGATATTCGATAAATTTGAAAGCAGGAAAGTGGGATAACGAACAAAAGTGGGCTAGAAAAGGGAATACGGCTGGAAAGCCTGGCAAAGTTGTTTCTTTCTTCTTTGAGACTATATGATTTAAGACCAAGTTAAATGAGAGCGATATAGAACTTTTTCATAAAATGTAGAATCGGCATAGAATTACACTTCATTCTTTTGCACAGTGGTACAGCTGGGAAAAAATCTGAAAAAGTTGTTAACCCTTTTTCAAAAAGGGGCAGTTTTTCCTTATTATTGATCCTGTACTAAATATCACGTTTTATGTTGTATTTTTTGTAAACTTCTCAACAGAAAAAATTCTCAAGTATATTACTGCATAGAATGGCGGGATCTTTATCTCTATTACGCGTTAGAAACATGGTCGTTTGAGGTAAGATTCGGATAGACCTTTGCCCGTGAGGCTAGAAAATGAAAATCCCCATGCTCATTTTATACATTATAACGTTCAATTTGATTTTAGTGATCATATACATTCCTTCACTTTGTGTGTTTGTTGCAGACCCTCAGTACCCGTCTTGGCCATGGACGTCACAAAATTACTGAGACGGTCGTGTCCATCAGCTGACAGTAACAGACGCGCATTTTTTTCAGAATCTTACATGTTTTGAACCTTTTCGTTTGCGTGGAACATTGCTGACCGAACTGAGCGAAGTGGAGTACTGCCGTACATTTGATTTCACAATGCTAGTAGCTTTTCTTGTTGGGGTCATTGTTGTGGTGCTGATTGCTCTATTCATTGTTGCTACCTGCCTCCAAAAGGTTTGTAAACTACTGCATTTTCTTATCCTCTTTCATAAGTTTCTGTGCGAAAGAACGTACGTAAAGTGAAAAACACCTGTATGCTTGAAAACAAACGAGACTCTCATGTGCAAAATATTTTTCAATCCGTAGTGTGGATTCTCGCAAGACAAAGCAATGCTTCGTTTTCATAAAGGCACAATCACAACGAGGGATAAAGAATGCTTTATTTATTTATAAGTTCCTTTACCCTGCTCAGGTGTCAAAAAACACTAACACCGTTGATAACATTGCCCAATAAGGGGAAAAAATTCCCACCCTTGCCGATGTTTACCGCAACCTCTTAGGAGCACAGCGTTTTTGACCAACTCAGCAATTGTTCTCAAGCTCATCTGATCCGAAAAAACAAACTTGTATTTCTAAAAAAGTTTTTCTTTCAAAAGCAAAGATAGTTTCCCTCTAAAATGAGGGAGGTAGGCATGACACAAAAACGACAGGATAAACTGCGTTAATTCCGCCAGTAGCGCTTGTTGGTGGTCGGTCGAAAATCAAAATTGTATTCTGCTCGAAGCTTTCGGTTCTAGATGCAACAGAAGTAAACTAGTTGTAGACAAGAAGCTAAGTTATTGTCAAAGGTATTTGTATAGCTGACAGACACAAAAGGTCCACAAGCCCCAAATGGGCAGTGGTACTTACGATGACAATTTCGATCACAAACGAATGAACGTTTGCGTAATACTGATGCACCTACATGTGCAAAATCTATTTTGAGTAAATTAGCTTGTCCTGTCACACGCAGGTACTCAAGACCATATTTTCCAAATATTTTTGTTACACGTCAGGACACAAAGGCAAATTTGGCAATCTTCCCCCTTCACTGAAAAAAAAACTCATGCGAAATGCGACAGGGCTGCTCGACAAAGCGCGCAAAAAAAGAGCTACTGAAAGAATGAGCTTCAAACGTTAATTAAAGTATTTCTAAAATTAAGTTGAAAAATGCCAATAGTCTATGAAGGGCCTACAAATATATAATCCAGAATTTGGTATGAAACCTAATTCGTGATGATAGATCGAGACAACTTTTTGCGAATTTGTTAAAAAACTTCCATTATTTCGCGTAGTTTGCAAAGACGAATTTTTTCAATGATGTTTTTCCACCACGATGAATTTTTCTGCACCATTATAAAAACGAAAGTGGAAACAGCCTACCTCTATGTTGGATTTGTCGCGCCTTTTCTCTCCATAACTATCTTTTCCTTAAAATTCTGCTTCATGTGCTGAGTACCACTGCAGATCGATCAAGCATTAAGTTGCTTTGTGCTTTGTAGGGGTGTTACTGCATGTTTCGTGCACGGGCAGGGCGTTTTAGCAAATAACAGTTAGCTGTTATACCAGACTGCATTAAGTCTTCATTACCAGCCACCAGACGCAATACTAGACTGTAAGTCTTCTAATATCTTTCCCTTCAATTGGCAACTTAAAAAACAGCTCTTACACCCCTTACAGATACATATTCACATGCCTTAGTATCATTTTTTCGCTTTATCAAAAATAAAATGCTGTTTTAACTACAGTAGTTTCAGTTATTTGAATAATGTAAGTTGTTTTGCTCTATGCATCTTCATTTTTATTTATTTATTTTTTTGTTTGCAATTGTTTCCTGTGTACATTCAGGTTTTGCGCATAAAATTACGCCCTGTTGTTATTTTTTTCTCTTTTTTGTGTCTCACCAATTACAATCATTTTATTTTATTATTGTTTTTTTCATACTGTGTTTGACATCTCTTTGACTTCACCAATTATCTTCAGTTAAACTAGATCTACTCATTTGTGTAATGAGGCATTTTTTTCATCTGCAATTTTTCCACACCATGTTCTTTGTTTATTTGTTTGTTTTTCCAACTTTTCTTACTCAGTTTTCAACACTGTTTTTAAATGCTTGTAAAAAAGTAATAAACGGTGTTGTTTGACTAGATGACCGCCCTGGTCTTTCACCAATCCCATGTGACACAGTGACTACCTCTGTTTACACTGATCAGTCATTTTGCCATTTTTTCTCATTTACTCTAATTCTACTGAAAACTAGTTACTTGTTTGCACAATGGCTCTTTGTATTGTTTCTGTTTATTAGCTGAGTCATATGAAACAATAAATTATTCAGTCAATTACTGCAAAATAATAACTTCACAGCAGAATTATTTGACGATATAAAAAGATAACACAGAATGACCCCCGATGAAAAACAAAAGCATGAGATTAAGGAAATAAACATCAAATAACTTCCGCAGAAACTTTGTTCTGAAAACACCATTTTCTTACATACCTATGTTTCAGATTGACTGTCCCCGAGCATCTTCTACTAGTTGCTATTTCTGTTTCAGCGCCGTAAGCTGAAGGAACGACAAGATATAGTTCAGGGTTTCCGCGACTTGCTCGAAAGAGAAGCAATGCTTCCAGATCCTCAAGATCCCGAGACTGGTGTTGCTGAGGAAATGCATTACGTATATGATGCTTTTGTGTCTTACAGTGAAGGATACGATGAAGATTTTGTTTACAAGTTGCTTGAGGTAGAATTTGTTTGTTGTTCTGCGTGTTTTAATCTTCATTTTTTCTATTTCGATAAATGTCAGATGCTAACAAGTAATGCTCCTCATTAAAAGAAACGATGCTTGGGAGCCACGTTTAAGAAGCAAATGCCAATTTACGATGGCAGATATACTCCTTAGAAGTACATAAAACTTTTATCATGCACAAAACAACCATTCAAACTTAATAATATCACATGCCGTGTATTGATGAAAGCCTAAACTTTATGGCACCGTTTGTCTACACATGGACCAAGTAAGTGTGCAGGTAGTTCTGGTATAAAGGTAGCTACAATGGCCTGATACTGGATCGTTTCCGCAAAGAGGTCTATCAGTTGAAAAAGACATGTTGCCGGTTATACTTATGGTGTTATTTGGTTGGACCAGCAACAATTGCAAATTGTAAGGTGCAGGTACGTTTTGTGCTTACTAATTTCAGTTCCTACATCCTCCTTATAATAAAATATATCGTATCAAACGCAGTTTCTTATAGCAAAGCTGATTGAAGTTGAGAAATGGTACGCGGTTCGAAACATAACAGATTTTGTCATAAATAGCATCTTCTGCCTATTCGTTGACATTTTTTGATCATACATTTAAAATTAGATTTAAAGGAGAGTACTGTATTACAGCCTAACGGACATGAAGTCTGTCTTTTCGTTTATTGTTAGGAGCTTGAAGAACACCGAGAAAGACGCATTTGCTTGCACGAAAGGGACTTCATCCCCGGTCGTGGGATAGCGGACAACATCGCTGAATCAATTGTAGCATCACGGAAAGTGATTCTGGTTATTTCGCGAAAGTACGCAACAAGCAGCTGGTGCCAGTACGAAGTTCAAGTCGCTCTTGCACAGTTGCATAAAAGAAGACGTGGAAGGCTTCTAGTTCCTCTGCTTCTTGAGGTGAAATTAACTTGCCAGCAACTTATGCCCGATAGTACCCAGATATTATGATTCACAGCAAGACGGTTTCTGAGAAATTTAAAGAGCTCGTAGCAATCTAAGAGAATCGAAGGCTCTGGGTTTGATGTTGAAGTTTCAAGAAATCTGTTCGCCCTGCTCTGCTTCGAACTTGCACATGTCCACTTTCCAGCAACAACTCCGCACAAGGGCGACGGAGGGAAATCTGATCGCGAAGTATTTTTTTGAAATTAATTTTCCGGTAAAACACTGCGATCAGATTTGGCTGCGTCGGCCTTACGGAGATTGGTTGCTCGTAGCAGTCTGTCAGATTGCTGGTGACATGTATGTGTAGGTAACCGGGTGAAACCTCCATTATCGTAAAAAGTCAATTTAAACTTAAAGAAATTTGATTTACTGGATGTGAAACGTCACGCATGGATTAACTAAAAGCCACACCTTGTCTTTGTCTCAGAAGCTTTTCTGGGTTAAATTTTAAAGTTTTCATTAGTATATATTGAAAATTCAATTTCAAGCATGCTTCCAATAAGCTAAAAAAATATTTTGGCTAGGATTAGTAAAAAATCAGTTCAAGTAAAAATTTTTCTTATGTCTTGGTTAACGAAGAACAACCCTTTACTCTTGTTTGCAAAAGATGAATAGGGCAACGTTTTTTTGAATGTGTAGGTTACCGATAAAACAGAGCGAACGGTATTTGGAAACAAGTACTTTGTGCAAAAAGTAACCGCTAAGAGTTTTATAAGAGTTGTTAATAACTTGATCACAACAAAGCTGAAAGTTTTTTGCATAAGGAAACACTCTTAAATTTTTTTCAAAAATCAAGCAGTTGTTGCTGCTTCAGGCAAGGCAACACACACCGTACATACTCGCTTATTACCCGCACTTTTTTGCCTGGAATATGGCCTGTATTTTGCCTGCGGCCTATACGCGCAACATACCCAGAGGGACAAAGTTTTCTATCAGCAGTGGCCTTGACGGAACAGAAGATGACATTTTCTGGACAGATGTTCGCGACGACAACCATCACACAGATGAAGATGAAGATGACACATACGACGATCCGCCGTACTTATAGACGAACTTCCTTCTTCCGACGAAGAAGATTTCTTAGGTTTTGAACAATAAAATTGTCTTTCATAACATTTTCCTGTAAAGATCAATATTTTGTGGTTGATTGATCGCGCAGGGTCTTCACCGGTGAAAAGGTCAATTGACCTGCGGCTTATTCGTGAATTACCCTTGATTCTCGGTATATG
>JGI24158J21664_10011414_pt1 | contig 11824 bp, 8 predicted proteins | sample Ectturendosymbi3_FD_21664 | JGI IMG/M metagenome (IMG submission 21664)
CGACGATGTCCGGCACCCCGCAAGCGAGCAGATCGTTCGCCTCCATTTCGGTGATCGCGTCCCTGCGCGCAAAGAGTCGGGAGGGTCTGTGAGTGAACCATCATCATCATCAGCAGCAGCAGCAGCAGCAGCAGCCATGGAAACGTGCCTTGTATTCAAATAGGCATGTCTGGCTCGCTCGCCCGGCTGTCGGCTATTGAAAGAAACTTGGGCATTGAGACAGGAACAACGTCGCGACAGTCCGTCAGCGTCAGCGTGGACGCGGTCTAAACTGACGGAAACGGTTCTTAGCGGCGAAACGTTGCTTCGCTCACCTGACGGGCACATCACGCACACGTTTTATCTGCAGCAACGCCTGCGAACGGAACGTAACACGGCGGGCATCGCTATTTTGTTTGTTCGGTGCCTCTCGATTAAACCAGCTCGCAGGAAGCTCGGCAACTATGTCAATAGAAAATGACTTCCTCATTGCGCGCAGCATAATCACCAGAAAAATGCGTGAGCCGCCAGCATGCCGACCGAGGACTGCATCATGGTTAACCCCGCGTCGCTTGCTCCGTTCCTTGGGTGCGAGCAACGCAGAAACTCCTTGACGATCCGACGAATTGTCGGCCATTCTTTCTCTAGCGCAACACCTGAAACAAAAACATAGAGAGTCGCGCGTGTTTCATTTATGTTCGTTTGTAGTGTTCTTAGCTCCAAGCAACAACGTCCATGCCTGCATTTTAGGAACTGTGTGTGCGTCAGTTCTTCTGCATTTTGGGATGCTTGCATGCGCGCGCACTTTTTCTTGATGGTTATGGTTTGACCAAGGCCTCCTAGAAACAGCTCAGAGTTAGCAAGTCAGGCAGGCCTGTTTATTGCATTGCTCTCTAAAGATAGTTACAGGACTGCAGATTAGCAGGGGTGCGTTCGCGGTGTGAAAGCCATCAACCAAACCTTCCTAACCCCCAGCCCTCAAGCAAAGGCTTTTGGCACCGTAGCTTTTTCCGACATTAATTCTTCCAAAACACGTAAGTGAGCTTTCTTTCCAGGAGGCCTTGCTTTGGCGCAAAACTGCACAGCGACTATACGTGACACGCGCACGCAGGGGAGTTCGGGGGTGACCTGGCCGGCCGCGAAAGTCGCTGCAGCTTCGCAGTGTTTCGCACCAGCACGCGATGCAGACGTTACGGCCAGCGTTTATTGCTGCTTGAACTTTGCCGCGAACTTATCGAGACAGGACGCTGCTCGAAAAACAAAGACGCCACCAGGTCAGTACAAAATCGGACACGTCACTGGCAACAGTGTCGCGAACCACACGTAATCGGGACCGTCCGCCATGTTGACCACAACTGCGGTCGGGTAATTGGCCAGGCCGATCGGAATTTAATTAAGCCGGTGCTGGTGCGCGAAGGATGACGAAGGTGTTATTTGATTTCGAATTCGGACGGTAACGTCACGTTTCCCCGCAGATAAAACTCACACGGTGAAAATTACACTGCCGAGCACTTGAACAAAAGTGGTGGACGACGAGAAGCGAAAAAGCGGCTTTTGGTGACGAATTGATTCATCGCTGGCCTCGGCTGCAACCGCATTCCAAAAACCTGAACTTCGCGCCGCTGCAAGCCACCAACCCGTGACCGTGTTTTTCAAAGCGCGCCAGAACTGCACTCGCGCGCGCGCACACGCTTCTGCGCGGGTGGAATCACGCACTTTCCGACGCACGCAACACAACAGCGTCAAATTGACTGGCAGGAAAAATCGGTACGAGGCAAAAATATTTATGATAAGATTACAGCGCGTGGGATGCACAGGCGACCTTTAAACGAATAAGAGCAGCAAACTCACCGCTCTTCAGCGCGCTTTGTACAAGCTGGAGCAGAACGTCCGCAAAAGCCGATCTCGTCACGTGACACAGGCTAAGTAAAACAAGAGAAGGTTGAGTCGCGCGCCGTTCGTGCCCACACGACAAGTGCGGGTGGCGCGGAAGCGCAAGTAGATGATGTAAAACGATGAGGCAGAAAAATTGAACGAAAAAAAACTCATCAGGGTTGGGTGCGCAGAAAGCTTGTAGTGGTGCGATTGTTACTATGGATAGGTTCACTTTGTTACATCTCACTAAACGCAAGCGCTTCATTCAACATTTGTTACAACTTCGCTCGGTCAATGCTTCAAAGCAGTATCAAGAAAACATGAAGTCATTGTTTTCACGCGCATCAAAACCAAAAATAAAGCGCAATCAGCAAAGTAAAAAACTTTGCTTGTAAAGTAGTTGAGCAAGAAAAAGAACGAAATTCCGAGTATGCGAGAATTTACAGATTACGAAAAGCTTTCAATAAAATGCGAAAGACATCACCACGCAACGCCGGCAGGTCAAACAAGGTGCTTTTGCAGGAGCGCATCTCGCTCATATATTTGCTCGTAAATGCATGCCTTACCAAAAAGTAAATTTGTATAAATACTAAGCTACGCAGAATTTTTAGGTGGTTTGCCGGTGCGAGTGGGCGTGAGTAGATTTCGGAAACTCGCTAGCCTGAACCATTAGATCAGCTTAGCAGTTGCAGTCTATTCTCAGCGCTGAACGAGCCTACCTTGTCACAGGACTGGAGCTGCGGATCAGTGAGGAAAGGAACTGGTGGGAATGGGTGGAGGCGATTTCAACACTGCAGCTGGTCACAAGCTTTCCGTGTAATTTTTTAACCTGCAAAAGGAGCAAGAGCTTAGGATCAGCTTCTACCGGTAAGAGAAGCGACATCAACTGCCAAGAACGCACTCAGCGTCGCATCAAAGACGCTTTTAAACTGACAACCGCCCGTCGCCAAACTGGAGGGATTTTGGGCCACAAGCCGGTATTCCGCTAATGTCCCACGAAGGTTCAGCGGGTCCGACTGAGCCTTGCCAGTGCGCGGTCGAAACATCCCCGCGGGAATTCCGGCAGTTCGAGATAGAGCGCGCGGCGCAGTCTCGGGTGACTCAAGGCGCGCTAATAAAAAAGTCGACGCGCAACCGCGCGCCTGACACTTGCAACAAACAGTGATGCTAATCGCCGCAGATAGACCCGACGCTGTTTGCTTGGAGCAACACTGCACACCAACACAAACAAGCGCGTCGCAATGTAGGTCAGCTGTCACGGCGCGCAGATTGCCGCAGTGAAAAACCTGTTTCTCCCTGCCCGGGGTCTCCGAATCTTGCGTCCGATGACCTCGTTAACGATTTCGATTGACGGGGATGAAGCGCTTAACAGAACGACGCCGACGATTTGAAAGCAAACAGTGCGGCAAGAAAAGTCATTAGAAGCGAGATGAGAAGATTAGCGGTGCGCCTGGCAAATGAGCCAATCACGTCAAAGACCCCAAAACACACCCGGGCTGATGAGCCACGGAATGACGGCAGAATCGTGGCTGGCTCTGCTGTCTAAAAACTCGAGCCGAAGCCGCTCGTCCACAACCTGCGCAGGGCACGGGGTCGTGCCTGAACGTTTTCACCAGATTGACGAGTTTGAAGAAGATGAGTCGAAAGTAAACACGCTACCTGAAGCAACGAGCCGTGCAGCTCGTTGTGCGTCGAGCAGGTGTCGATCGACGCGATGACGTGTCGCAGCCTGGTGACGCAATCGACCACGTTCGACAAACTGGCCAGGGCGGTCGCGGCCATGGTTCGAACTTTCAGGATCGGGCTTGCGGCGCACCTGCGCAACAAGCAAACACGTCGCGGGGTTTCTTCGGCGATCAGGTCTGGACATGCTTTGCCTGGAACAGTTGCGTGAACGAGAAACGCTTTCTACGACCGTTGCGGGGGGGGGTTGACTTGCGGCATTATTTCGTCACAAAAAACAATGCACTACTGCCATTACTCACAAAATGCGGTAAAAAATGAAACGGTCTTAGCAATAACGAAAAACTGCTGTTTATCTCACAACAGCATCTGATGCTAGAAGCGAGACAATGCCAACACAGCCGAACAGTAACCGTCTTTTAATAGTGGTGGAAAAGCTCTCTCTCTCTCTCACTGTAAACGCAAGTAAATGGTTGATTGCTTGTGTCTCTGGTAGGTTTCGAGTCAGCAAACATTGATCAGCGGCCGAACAGCAGGCCTACGGATTTCATGTACACACGCCACGCAGTCGTTGAGTTCTGATTAAAATACTCCAGATCGATTGCTAGCGCCCTCCATCGGTACGAACTAAGTAGCGCAGGTTTCGGACAATGAAAGAGCCCATTTCTTGCAACGAATATCTGCGCTGTTGTATCTGATGTCTGCGTTTAAACTGTCCGCAAGAACAACAACGGGTCAAACCCGACCTGCTCGATGAAACGCGCGCGTGCCTTAAAACAACTTCGCCAAAAACGCACGCAACAGATCATTAGCGCCAGGACAACAAAATTTGTAAGGCATTGCCTGATGGTGGTGATGGCATGCTTGAGATACGCAAGGATCGAAAACATTGTTGAACTTGCCAGACAGCAGGGCCACAACAACGTTCGTGTTTGCAAAAGCGGATACGCCTAATTTTGTTTTCTTTAAACACATTGCTACGTTTCGAATTGCGGACCTTCTTGTTTGAACAAGAACACCAAAACAGTTCGCTTTTAAATAAAGAACACCGGTTTCAATTGAAACAGAAGCCAGACGAATCGCAACGATGGTAATTTGTTTTGTAGCTTTCAACAGAGCGTCAGTGGAAAGTTACAATTACTTTAACCAAGTCTTGCATCATAGAATTCGAAACCTTGAAAGAGTTGTGATCATCATCGACTTCTTATTAAAAACCCGATACTTGCCCTTGTATCGACTGACATACGAATGAGCGGAGACATTGCCCGAAAAGCACGAGCATGCACAGCAGCTTAAGCATTTTCTCCCACCGCCGCATCAGCATCAAAGTAAATCTAGGTCTGCGCCTCGAGACACACAACACGCCACCTGACTGCAACAGGAATACCAAAAATTTCCAAGCCACTCAATGGAAGAGGCGCGACATTTACCCTGCCGGACCGTCGTAGGTCTGTGTAATATGGAAGGCAGGCGCTGAATCGCTGGCTTAATGGCAATCAGGCTGTATCTCCAATCTTGTTAAGTGTAATGGAACGCGCAGAGCGACTTGTCGATATCCCCGAACACCACCCGCATAAAGCTAATAGAGCTTCACCGACTTACGAAAAGCGCTTCGCGAGGTCCTGGCAGGAGACTAAAAGTAAACATCGCTCTGGCAGGCAAGCAGGGGGGATATTGCGGACACGATGCCTAAAAAATGTTCTCAGACGTCTGGAACAGAGCGCGGGGATGCCGTACACGACCCATCCATACTTTAAACGATAGCGATCTCTTGTATTGAAGCGCCAGGGTCGGCCGCAAACACAGATACGATGTTGCCGGCAACCAGCGAACCTGTGCCGAGGCCGTTCGGCAACAAGAGATTAGCGGCTGTTTACGGCCGAACTCCTGCCCAGCAAAGCATGACAGATTCAACTGGAGGTCCAGAAGGAGAGCGCAGATAACCGAACAGGGAGGTGTCAAGTTCGGGAACATCGTTGCGCAACGACGCAAACAATGACACACCTGCTTAACCCGGTGTTCCAATCGGCGATTGAGCGTGGTGAATGTTGAGCAACAGAGCCGAAAAGACTCAATTACAGATGATTTGTAACTGGCTAACGAGTTCAATTAAATCCTGCGGTTAGCTTTTCGAGTGCAAAGCAAAGCCCGACAGCTGCTTTGCTTGTCCAAGTTTCTGTCGCGCTATTGAGCACGTCTTTCAAACGGGTTTGAAAATAGAACTGCAATAAATTACGCACGCCACTTTCTGGACTTACACAGTAACGAGTCTTTTGAAGGCGACACGTTCCCTGGCAAACACGAAACGATTACAACAACAGCTTGCGCCAATGAGAAACAACACGAAAATTGACGTCGAGTTGAACCGGCCAATGCGCGCGCGGCATTCCGAAATTAGTTTGTTTGCCAGCGAAGATAGAAAGTCGTGCAATGCCGAGCGGCAGCGTTACCTCATTAAGCACGAGATAAGCTTCTCGGGAACCGAGCTGGGAGAAAAGGCCTGCGCCGAAGACGGGTAGATTCGGGACAGCATGAGCAGGACGGGGAACAAAGCGGAGTGTCGTTTGATCGTTTCGGCTGCAAATACACAACAGATCGCAACCTGTGGACTGGAGTTACGACTTCGCCAACGAACTCCGCCGCTCTAACGAAGGCAATGGCGTTCCTTTAACAAAAGCAGCATGTTGATGCAGCCGGTCCGCGACTTCATTTCTTCGTGACACGGAGTTCTGTCCTCAGCCCAACAATAAATCTCACGTTACACTTTAAATGATAGCGATGGCACCGTTGGACAAACTCGATGCAGCCATTTCATTTAGCCCATCGTAAAATGGCTCGAAAATATCCATAACAATGAACACAGGACGTCAAACGTTGCCGGCGAGGCAAACGCTGTAGGTTGATTCGCGTGGGCGAGGTGCGGCTGAACAGAGTTTAAACAAGGACAGCACGAAATGAACGCAGAGCTTACATGTTTCGACCGTCGTGGTGTTGATTTCAAGCCGCTTTATCAAAAAGTCTTGTAGGTTGGGCAAGCGCGAACAGAACTCTTGGTACGATAACCTGCAAAGTCAAACACAGCATCGGGACATCAATTGGCAGCGGCAGTAGGAGCTTCACGCACGATGCTTGTCGTACGGCAGCGCTCTGCATGTGGTCGCGCAAGGCAGCAGCACAAGGCCGTCGACTGCAGAACGGCAGTGGAAGCTGCGAGTAACTCCATCTTGAAAATCATCCGCTGATCAAGAAACATGACGGTGGACGTCCGAAGTCCAGCCTCAACTGCTGTTTACGTCAAAGGTATGGCTGAAAACTGTAGATTGAGATGGGCAGGATAACACGACGGTGCTCATCAAAGGATGGTCAATGTCTTGTTGAAAGCGATTAACGGCGTTTTATCAGAAACAGCTTTCATTTTCCACTCACTGGAACGCACGAATGTTTGTCCACAACGGCTACACCTTGTTACAAGTGCTTTTAACATAGTCACGTTTTCGAGCGGAGCGAACGAATATCGCCCCAGCGCCTCGATTATGATTATTTGAGGTCAACAAAGAATTTCAGCGCTAAGTCGCAGATCAAACTGCGTTGGACTCACGGCTCTGTGCCAGGATATCTTGCACGACCCTGTTCCAACAAACTGAGATACTTTCCCGATTAGGCACGTCTTTTTTCCCTTTTTTACGGCACCGTCGTATATGACGTTCGCTGCATCGGCAATTAAATGATCCACGACAATGGCACGAGTAGCCGAGTCGAAACTTCCAGCGGTGAGTTTTGACGGTGGAGTTGGCAACATGAAAAGTTACTCGTTCGATTAGACTTCCCATGAAACTTAAGCTCAACGCTGATCGACGCATTTCCTCATTGTTCCAAATAACCATCAAAGCAGCCACCAAAATAGCACCTACGTGACCCACTCTGCTACAGCGCTTCGATCTATTGCCGGCCAACCAATAAAGTAACTAAAACCTTTAAAAAAATTTCTCGCGTCGTTTGTGCAGCTTTAAAGTGAGTTTAGCCAAAGTGATGACCAGCAATTTTTATCCTAGCGGCAAATATCAGATGCCCTGCCCATTACTTTTATCGTCTGTAAGGACCCACAGCCAAATAAGTTGACGTAAGGACAAAAACCTTGGTGGCTATTTATGCCGAACCCGAAGTGTTATTTCAGGTCAGCATGAAGCAGATAATTCACGATAAAGCTCACATCAAACCACACCCAGGGACACTGTCTTGGGCAACGTTTGTGACGGCATGACGGTTGTTGCCGGTTTAAGCAAGACCTTGGAATATTTCATAAGTTCAGTAAAACAAAACACTCTTACTTTGAACCCTGTTTGTTGAGCTTTTGCGCAAACAACCAAATCTTTGCTATCGTAATTATGATAAAAACTAAATACCCAAGTGAGAGCAATTTACTTGGTATTTTCATATTGTTGCGCCAAACAGCTTGGACCCCGTGGCTCTTTAATACAGACTGTTTATGATTACAGAGGTCTGCAGTTCAAATAGCCTCGAGCTAGCACTGCCATTACGCCTACACCGATCACGTAAGCAAGCTACTGATTGACTTGATCATAGCAGAGTAACACAGTAATCAACAGTGATACGATTGTTACTGTCATTACAGCGCCATCTACGTTGTCTGAATTCGCTACAGCGATTCGAGTGCGAAGTGTCATATGTTTCACTATGTTCAGCTTAAGCATCAACGCCAGCGCAAGTGCTAAACCGGAAGCAGCAAGAGAAGGATTGAGGGGAAGGAAAGCAGGCTCTCCTTGTGGTTTTCATGAAACAAGCGCCACTTTCTCGTCAGGCGGCTGCTGCTACCAGAGCGATAGACATGTCAGTCCTGATCGAGCGGCATGATCGACAACTCACCTGTTCTTAGCCGAACTCTCGAAGTCGGTCTCTCTTTTCACACCGAAGATTCTGGTCATGAGAGCGGAAAAGAGCAGCGTGGACGAATTCCTGATCGCCCACACGTCGCTGCCGAAGCCTGAAGCGGCAAGATGAATGTCAAGTTGCGCGGCGGCGTGCTGCGAAGCAGGGAACGGCTGACGACCGCGGGAGACCAGCATGAAGCGAATAAACAGACAGGTCAAGCGCGTTCCGCAAGTTTCTCATCATCAGCCGATAGCGCCAGTTGCTCCAGCGTCGCGAATCACACTGCAGCCCGCGCCCAGTGGGTCAACGACTGGTCGGGAGTCTGTGGCTCGGGCTGTTTTGATGCATCGTTTGTTCTTTCAACTGACGAGGCCGCACCGGCAGCCACCGCAGTGAGCAAAGAGAAGCTAAAAGGCGAAGAATCAACGTTTCGTCGCGGTCGTCGAGTGTTTATTTAAGGTATTTTGTCGCTGGGACGGTGGCCACGTCGCTTCCGGGCCTTGCGATCCGAACAAAGCGACGCGCGCGACTTCACACAGCGCCATCTATTCGACGCCGTGTTTGCGTACGAGCGCGGGCGCGGGTAAACTTGACGAGAAACCGATCGAGATTTGAAACAGTTCGAACCTTGGATGGCCACCACGACGCACTGCGACAAGAAAGGAAGGACAGCCTCGCCGAGGGACGCGTCCTTGATCAGGCCTCGAAGGACGTTCAAGGCGTGGACCTGAACAGAAAGACAATAATAATAATAATCGCCGTTGCCCGAAACAAGACTGGAACGCAACGCGGTCCGTGGTATGAGGCTGAGTGAAGGTCGGTCACGGAGCAGAAAGATCGAGGCCTGAGTCAACATTAGTCAACATTCCGTTTCAGGAAAAGATGTCGCAAATTAGTTCATCTGCTTCATTCAGAAGTGAATTTACCATACACGGGCATGGGAAGCCGGAAACGAGCATTTCTGCCGCCCACTTTAACCGTCGACTGGCGAACAGGCTTATTACAATGTCAAAACGACAAGGCCTGTTCGCTGAGTACGCTCCGTTCAACAGTCGCTTTTTGTTTCCAATTCGCGGTCGACCCTCAAGCGCATACAGGCTTCGGAAAACAGCAAATGCGATTCTGGGAACGCGGAGAGGAGTCGAGCGAGCGCGAAGTTATTTCAGCAGCGGTTTTGACGGACGCAAATGGAAAAGGTCGGTCGAATCGAGCCTTTCGGCGCAACGGAGTCAAAACTGCCGACTGCGATAAACAGCTTCTCCTCCTCAGAAACGGCGTTAAACGAACCTATGCTTGGTAATGGCAGCGCAGGAGAAGAAATCGTGAACTCGACGCTTCAGAACGAGACTGTAAACAATACCACCTCAGAAACGCTGCCGGTTTCTCCGTCCACGCCCTGAACGTCTCGCCCAGTGACGGCGAGCAATGACGACATTACGTGGTGCAGATACTCCTCCCCAGCCGACCCTGACTTTTTGCTACTCAGCAGCGCCTGCAAGCGGTAAATAACGCTGCATCACACGTTTCGAAATGAAAGGCAGTAATAGATCTTACAGCAGTCTTTTCTTTTCCATAAAAGTACATTCCGTAGTCAACTCTAGGCACTATGAAATCTCTACGAAGTGCTGCATTACCTCTCGGACGTTCATGTTTTGTATAAGATAGTTCGTATAAAATTTCCGAACATTACATACATCAAGTAACACCTCGCAATAAGTTGTCTTCAGCGCAGTTTTACGCAGAAAAGAATGCTCGATTTTTCGAAGCTTACAAAACCGTTGTGAAGGACCGTAACAAACTCCCTTCAGTCACTGGCTGAACGAGAAAACGTAAAAGCGACGAATTAAAAGCGCACTCGTTTTCATTAAACTCGTGCCGCAATCGCGACGCAAACCTGAGCGAGAAAAGGGAGGCCAGCGCTGCGACGTGTTGCGCACAAATTCCTGGCTTTGATCGGATCGCGTATATCGTCCAGCATTGATTCAAGCCACACTTTGGGACACTCAGCCAGAGATTGATGCTGACTCCTGGAAAAAAAGCAGCCCAGAATTTGCAAAACGAATTACCGACAACACTTTGAGAACCGGTCTCATGACCAGAATCAATTATCCCACTTAGAATTTTCCGTGCCTTTGCGTCGAGAAAATCTGCAAAGCCAGGTCGTTCCAAACAGGGCTGTGGAGCCAGTACTCAAGTTTTTTGCATTATTTGCATAACTCGCTTGCCCAACAAAATATCCCTGTGGAAGCGGAACCCAAATTTCAGGCTCCACCTCCACTATCTAAAGATTTTGGCTCTGACTCCACAGTCGCTGACGTATGAAGTAACACTCAGCGGTGAAGACCAGACTAAAAAGTCTCTAAGACCAACTAATCAAATCGACGCCTCAAAAAACTCTGCAAGACCAGATGAACTTCTTTAGAACAAGGGTGCTGGTGATATTCGGTAGGTGGTAATAATAAATAAAAAAAAAACGATACCGATTCATGGCTTGCATTTCCTGTGATAGCAGAACGCAAATTGGAAAAAAATTTGTTTTGAATCAGTGCTTCCCAACCTTTTTTTTAGTCCATGGTACTTTTGGTACAATGGTAGCTTACGGTGCTTTTGTTAAGTAAATTGTACCCTTGCAACACGGTGAAAATATCTTTTCTACGATTGACCTGCTTATTTGGTTTGCACTAATACGACCTCGCGTGATCCAGCTTGGAATTCGCCATCGCCAACAATCTTTTTTATTGCAACTGAACTACGAAACCGGCATTTTTTGGTTGCTAAGCGCATCGCCTGGGTGACTGAGAAAAAATTCATCGCCAAGTATCAATTTCTTTAGGCAATTACCGAATTCAAGCTTACGATAGAGATCGCGAGAACGATACCGAGAAACACCCAGAGTTACAGTCTCAAAAGCTTTCCCACTGGCAACAAAGAAACAAGCTCTCCCCACCGGTTGCTTGACGATCAAGTTGTACGCGTTCACTCTTGGCTGAAACGCCAAGTGTTTGGAAAGAAAAGAGTGTCTCGTCAGTTGCTTCGAATGTTAATGTACAATGACAAATATATTTTGGTGAGCGTGCAAAATGCAAACAATGTTATCCTTGATTGCGTGAAACTCATCATAAACAGAATATCACGAACAAGACAAGAAAAACAAAAACTTCGTTTTTCAATAAAACGTGAATAAACGTAAAAACGTCACGGTGAAGGCTGACAAGCGTAGCAGTAAGTTTCTTTTTCATTTCTACCAAACGCTACATATAGTTACCTCCATAACAAAGGGCAAAAGGCTTTGAAAGCAGCGTAAGCTATTTCGAATGCTCCTCTGTGCCTGGCTTCCATCAGCTGGCGTTTAAGATGATTGCCGATGTCTAAAACCTGGCAAAGCGCAGAAAAAAAA
>JGI24158J21664_10011415_pt1 | contig 11824 bp, 15 predicted proteins | sample Ectturendosymbi3_FD_21664 | JGI IMG/M metagenome (IMG submission 21664)
ACTTTATCATAGTAACTCGTATACATACATAGTGCTCTTATTTGCAGTAAAATACAAGTTTATGACGTTATGAATGAATACAACAATTAATTCCTCTAATCAATCTGGACTCCTCCATTTAATCAAGCACCTTTTAAATCTTCAATAAACTTTTCTGCGTTCTCTCAATGGGGAGCCTGGTCGCGCTTCGCACCTTATGTATAAATTCGATATAAAAAATTGTGAGGTGCAACAATTCTCAGATAAAGATCCTTGATTTGTTTGAATTCCCATACGTACTAGCTGCTTAGACATCAAAATGAAACTGCAAATGACGAAGTAGACGAACAAAACGCTTCTCAGGGATAGAAAGAGGTGACGAATTGAGCAAATTGATGAATTAGACTAGGGATTCTGCCGGGACCGACGAAAAAGTGACGAATTAAGCGAATTGACGAATTAAACGATGACGAATTAGACGAGTTCTACTTGCAATAAGTTTGAATTCCTGCCAAGATGGATATTGGGCAATGTGTTCAACCAGTACTTTACTCAACTACAATCTTTTATGAGATGGACACAATTAAGGAGAAAGCTCGGTAAACAGATGCAAAAGTTTGTTTACTAATTGTCTTGTAACTTAACCACAGACATAAGCAATTCAGCATGCCGATTGTTAATAAAAGGTAAGCTTGATAGACATCTTATTAAAATGTAAATGCGACATTCTGCTTTCATTCTAGCAATTATGTCAAGAATGCTGTTGTTAGTCATGTCCACCTACTAGTACAAATAAAAGCTCATGGGCTATGAGAGTTATTGCTCCTTGATAAAATGCACTGATTTCTCAATAAGACTGCTCAGGAGTCAAGAGATTATAACAGGCTTTTGCATATAGACAATATCAATTTGCAGACTATTGCTAAACCAGACATTAATGTAATCGCGTAAAGATCTACTCAGTTACAAACGTGATCTCACTGAGCAGGAGTTTCATTGCTTGTTTCATGGTGAAAAAACTGCACCAACTTTCTCGAAAATATTTATTGAAGTTGCAATAGGACACACACACATGTATTAACTGCAAACCAGCTCATAAACGTAAAACTCACAGTAAAACTGCAATAGCCTCATAATAGATCAAACAAACATGTAAAATACTGAGACATTAATATCACAAAATGTTACCTGGTCAAATCAGCCTTTCCATTTGCTGTGGGAACTTGAAAAAGAACAATATCTGGACATTTTTCCTTTGCATCATCTCCACGCATCTGACGAGTCACTCCTTTAGCACGAGCTTCATAGCCAACTGCAATTATGCTGTCATAAATTAACACCAATTTAGAATATTTACAAGCAGTATCACCACAAACAATGTTATCAGGGGCGGCCAAACCTGCTCTATGTATGAGCCGCATATCGCAAAACCCAAGTTACAAAGAGCCGCAACATAAAAATTTAAAAACACGAATTTATTTGCAATCTACGCTTCTGTGACATCATAATTCTTTTTTGAATTCTTTTTGGAACGACTCGGAACTCTTTTTGGAATGACGAAGTAATACTGTACGACACGCTAGGTACCACAGTACTATTTTACAATGTTTCTACACTTTGCAATAGAAATAAAAAACAAAGAACAAATATATAATTTTTGGGAAAGCTTAAAAAGCTGCAGTTTGGCCACCCCTGTTTTATATGGTATGAACCTGTGGTTTCTCATAAAGTTTCTAATTTGTTCTATCATACAACTATATTTGGTTGTATTTGTCAATTTTTTTTAATATAACTATACCAACTGGTGAGCTTGTCTGGATCAGTATGTTCCTTTAAGTGAAAAAGCACTACATCAACTAAGGCTAGGGTATATACAACAAAATATAAGGCTATGGTATATACAACATGATTTGCCCTAATTTTTTTCAAAAATGTATAAATTTCTTAGCGATCAAGCATCAAATTGGCAGTACATACAGGTACACACGCTATTGCTTTCCATACCTTTGCCCTGTGTCATGGACAAATGCCATGACTATCAACAAATGTCTTTAGCGCAAACATTTTAAAGATATCCTTTAAAAACATTTAAGGTCCACAGATGCCAATACTGTATATCAGCTTTTTGGCTTGAACTTTGTCCAGTCATTACTTGCTTACTGATGAAGCTAGAGAGCTGTTCAAACCCTCTAAAGAAGCAGACAATCACCCAGCTTTGATTTTTAGCAATCCCGGCACTTTTGGGTCATAACTTTTTTTGGTATGTCATCACAACTGGGAGAGGACGAAATATTTGGACAACGCCATCAGGTCCTGAAAAAAAAGTTAATGTGGGAATTTACTTGCATTTTCTTTTGAAATAAACTAGGTGAAAATCCACATCATTAGAGCCCTTCAGATTAGTCATCTAGTGTTAGTGGTTGGCAAGTTATGGCCAAAAAAACAATAATTAACATGTTTTTTGGACCATAAGGCGCATTAAATGAAGCAAAATTCAGATAAGTCAAATTGTATTCAACTCTTTCACAATAACTCCCGAGTGTCGGGGTCGCCCGAGTCCGGTGTGGCCACTGGGAGTTCAATCTGTCATTTCATATTAGGGAGTTTAATCTGTCACACATGCTAAAAACTAATGGAATAAAAAGTTGTGTGCGTGGTTGATCCGGTGTGTGTCAATGTAGTCAGGAGCTTCGCAGAGTAATACGATCTGTGGTATGTGCTAGCTACTCTCAGAAACACATACGTTGCTCATTGCAATTGTTGTTGGTTTGTTACATACCATGATGGCCTGTTTATAAAAAAATTGTAACTAGCAATTAAATAAATAGCACTGTTTACCACATACAATTGGTTCTAGATGAGAAAACACAACCAGATTCATGTATTAGATGCACTGCATTATAAGGTGCACTTTTGATTTTTGAGAAAATTAAAGGATTTTAAGTGCACCTTGTGGTCTGAAAAATACGGTAATTAATTAATCCTCTGGTAAACTTAGGACACCAAAACTTACAGAAATTGTTTTTTGACAATAAAACCATTGCAATCTTTTTTCCACATTTTGCAAAGGCATTATCAACTCTTAGCAACTATTTTTCTTAGTAGGGAAAAAAATATGCCAAACAGCCAGTTGGTGCATCAAAACTCACCCAAACCGCCAAATTTTCTCTTGACTGTATAGCCCAAATTCTGCAATGCGAAACAGCAAGCTATCTGATAAATTCAAAGACCAAAAATCTGAGTTGTGGAGCTCACTTAATTTTTATATGTATGCTTTATTTGTTGCTGGAAAATTAGCACACAGTTGCAGTTTGCCAATTAGCATTGAAGTTGTAGATGTATGACAGGTATTTGCATGAGCTACATGTTTAATTTACTGTAAACAACTGCAATGTTGTGCTTGTCTAATTGTTAATTGCATGTATTATGCCCAGCTAACCAATAGTAACGCCTGTTTGCTCAGTTTAGCTGTGCTATTAGAATGCTTAAATTTTGTTTGTTGTATTTCAGAAACTGTATTTGATGATCTATTGCTGTTGAAGTTTCATGCCTAAATTGTGACAAGTGTTCGTGCTGATCATCTGCCATTCTGTAAGCAATTTCTGTCGGTAGCACAGGCTGCAGTTCTGTCGATGCATAGAATTTGTGAGGTGTCAGAGTAAGCAAAAGGTTGTTGGATATGCGTTGCACACTACGAGTGCTATTTCCCCACAGTTACAATTTAGGCTGGCACCACAACAGTGTATACAAAATGCCAAATATAGGATGTTTTGGAATTTAGCATGTAGAAACTGCCAAATACACAAGATAGTTGAGAGGAAACACCAAACAAAAGTTTAAAGTTTTCTGGTATCAAAAGTGTTAATAAGCAATTGCCTCTTTGAAAATGTCAACCAAATGCTATAAAATTAGATGCTTTTGCATTTGTAATGATTCATGATAAGCAGGAAAGAGATGAAACATTGAATTTATTTTAGGCAATTCATATTTGCCATTTTCTCTAAACACTTTCACAGCTGGGTTAATTCAAGCGGTTTGTGCAAAAACAGCTGGATCGCACATGGCTTTGTGCAGGAATTTCTCCAGTCTGGTAAGCACTACAGACCCGGTAAAAGGCTCAAAAGACACGACAAGTCTTGTAATTTGCACTCGAAAAAAATTTTTGGTTTGGGGCTGAGGATTTTTTTCAGTGACATCATAAGTGGAGGACTTTTAGACCACCTTGGCCCACTTCACCTGGCCCTGGGCCCAAACTGTTAGATCATAGTATTTCGCTGAAGTTTTTATTGGAAACTAGGCTACAATCCAACTTTTTTGATACTTTGGATGATCTACTAGGGTTTCGGGTTCGAAGGTTATCATCTAAAGTAATAAAAATATCTGACTAATTAGTTAATTAGATAATTAATTAATTTGTTTGTTTTAGATCATAACTTTTGAACCAGAAATGGTAGAAAGTCGATCACAGGCTCAAAAGACTTGGACTCGAGCCTAGTTTCCAATGAAAACTTCAGCGAAATACTTCGGCCTAGTGGTTGGGCCCTAGGCCAGGTAACATGAGCCAAAATGGCCCAAAAACTACTTCACTTATGACGTCACTCACAAAAAATCCGCAACCCCCAACCAAAAAAATTGTTTTGAATGCAGACTAGGAGACTGGCCGAGGGTTTGAACAGCTCTCTAGCACAATCGGCAGAGGAGCTATGGCATGACAACTGCTGGTTTTAGGCCAATTTCAAAGTATGAATATATCGTACCCCGGCTCTCAAAGTGTTAACAACAGTCTTTTTCAATATGCTGCATTCCAAAAGCTCTTTTATTCATCATTTCCTTACTGATACTTTTTATATTACTCAGTACACTCAGAAATCTCTGATTTTTATCAATGATACAGCTTCCTGAGAAATGAATTTCACTTGAGTTTCACTGCTCCATGCTAGAACCTCATATATTTGGTACTGTCAGCGATGATCCCTTTTAGCCAGATACATGGATCTACGTAGACCAGTAACAAGTTATAATGTCATAAAGTATGTTAATCCATGTAGACCGGTGTCAGAAGTGTTAATCTAAAAGTAAATAACACAAAAAGATTAAATCACATGATTCCCATTTATTTTACACATACATATGACACAATTTGTTTATGGTAATTTGTCAAGTATGACACTGCTGTATGTAGAGCCAATGCTGCAACATGCTGGACATGTTATTAAATCTCTACTGATTTTTCCTAAACCTACTTGACAGAATAATCTGTCTCATTGCGCAGTTGTATCCTTTTTATTGCAGTGCATCATGTCTAAAGTTAATGATCACTTCCATTCAAGTAACTTCACTCCACAAGTGAAAGAAGCATGGAATCAATCACAAATTTTTAATAGGAAAGAAGCAAGTTTCTTTTAATAGGAAAGAAGCATGTTTTTTTTTCATAGGACAAATGTTTAATAGGAAAGAACAAATTTTTAATAGGAAAGAAGCAAGGAACAAATCAAATTTTTAATCCTATTAAAATCTAATTAAAAATTTGTGATTGATTCCTTGCTTCTTTCACATGTGGAGTGAAGTTACTTGAATACAGATATGCGCAAGTTTGAATCATCGCAAAAGATGAAAGCAGAGCCCAGTTGGCTGATTCCTCTAAAGCCTATAAAAAACGTAGAGCTTTTTATTGTGATCACTTCCATTGTATGTTGTGACTATATTTGTTAGGGATGCATATAATGGAATACCGAATCTTGTGGATTCAAATCCTTCAGTATTTGAATCCAAAAAATGTTTTGTTGTTTTTCGAATATTTAGATTCGAAATAAATTTGGATTAAATAAATAAGAAAAATTGCCAAGTCGGCAAAACAAACGGTTTTAATAAGTTTTGTAGTTTGCAACACATTTTCAGCACTCCTGAGAAAGAAACACACAACAAGCTCATGGCACTGTGTAGTGACATAACAAGATCATTAGCAGGTTGCGTGATTGCTGATCAGCATTCTAAACCTCTGCTTGATTTTTTTAAACCTCTACATGGTTGCAGTTTTTTTTATCAAATGTTCTCTGCTAGGTTTAGGCTAGAATATTTTTTTCAAACTAGTACTGTGCAATCAGTTGCTGTGTAACGCACAATAAGGTTTTTTTCCTGGGTCTTTTCCAAAAAAAATTTCCATGTTTCCCTGAGCAAGAAACTTTATGACAATTGTCTCAACCAGTGATCATGCAATGCGAGTAATTGGTAGTTCCTAATTACGATGGCAATTAAAGTAAACAACCAGAACCAGTAAATGCTGTCAGCTGCAGCAGGTCAGGTGTATTCTGGAAGGTGTACACAGATGCATAGCCCTTCACAAATCCCCAGTTATTCTGCATTACGATTAAATTTTCCGGATTGGAAATAAAGATTCTGAAATATTCCAGAAACTCTAAAGGTTCCATAATGTACACACCTAATGGTTGTTCAGATCCATGTACATGCCACAGTACCCTATTGCAGAGTTATATGAGTGTGATACAACATATAATGAAATGATATATACATACCCTCCTCCTTTCCATTGGTTGTATTGCACAACAGCACAGGGTTTTCCTCTTTTTTCGGTATTTCTACGCTGTTCAACTTGAACATAAAAGCAGTCCATGTCAATGAGCACCACAATCCGATTCAATTTATTATGAGACATGTTGTACACTACAGATTACCTGGCAGAATTCTGTAGACCAATTATAATAAGCAAGGCTACTCAAAGTGTTACTCCACTGAAAAATTTTACCACAACAAGTGACACTGCTGCTGCCAACATAAACTTTTTTAGGTGTTACTTTTGGATATAGTATTCTATTTGAATAAGGTGGGATATTGATTAAGGTGGGATATTGATTAAAGTGGAATATTGAATAAGGTGGGATATTGAATAAGGTGGGATATTGAATAAGGTGGGATATTGAATAAGGTGGGATATTCATACTTTTGGATATTGATTCTATTTGAATAAGGTGTAGGCTATTTGAAATAAGTGTAATTTAAATTTGATAAAGTGTGTTATCTGTTATACTGTTAATAATGGCTGTGGAAATGTGAAGCACATCTTCTGCTGTGGCCACCAAGCAAGATGTGAATGAATTGCCTGGGAAACTTAACACAGTCATGGAAACTCTTGACAAGAGCAGCAGTGCTCTTACTGAATTCATCATGGAAACGAGAGAGCTTTGTAAAAGCTAGCAGTTTTTGTCAGAACAGTACGAAGATACGAAGCATACACTTCAATCTTCTACTGAAGAGGTAAAGGCTCTCCGCTCAAAAAACCAGGACATGAAAGACCGTGTTCAAAAACTCGAGGAGGCTTCCTGTCAGACCCAAGAAGCTTTCAATGAGTATGGGTGATGGGAGTGACTTGAATTTCAAGGTCTGGCCTGGTCGGAAAATGAGAACACTGATAAGCTCATTGCCAGTGTCTCAAAGCTTATGGATGTGGACCTTTCTGTGAAAGACATCAGTGTTTCACATTGACTCTCTGGGAAACCTGACAGCATCCACGACCTACTATCATCGCAAGATTCTGCTTGAGACCAATCAGAGATGAGATCTACAGCCATCGACACCAGCTAAAGGAATACAACAAAACTCATCCACAGGAGCGTATCTATAGTAATGAGAGTCTCACGAGAACAAACCACAAACGCTTCAACAAATGCTTGTTGTACAGGAAAAGCAGTAATTTCAAATACATCTGGACAAGGAATGGAACCACCTATCTACAACGGAATGAGAACAACAACACCATTGCCATAACAGAAGAAAATGACTCGGTGAGATACAAAATCATTAACCATTAGCTAGGTGCAGCAATTATCTCTGTTTGAACTTTTATAACATGATAAAATGGATTTGGTAGATTCTTGTAGAAAATGCAGTAGATGTTTTAGTTCTGCTGTTCCTGCAATCTTCTGTGATATATGCAAAAATGGTTACACTTAAATGTTCCAACTTGACTGATTTTCAGTTTGATGCATTGTCTTCACGTAGTACGCCTTACTTTTTCCATATGTGTATTTCAGACTCCTTGCCTGTTAACGTAGACTGTGATCATAGTATATCAGATATTACCTATAACTCCTTGCCATTACTTTCTGACCCAAGTGACTCTGAGTGTAAATTTTATGACCTTCATGTATTCAACTCTCTTGACTAGCAAAACAATTACCCCAGCTTGCATAGTTCATGTTAATATTAGAAGCTTGAAAAAGAACTTGGATAAACTTGTAAACTTTAGCTCTGACATGAAAAAATCCCCAGAGATAATAGCTGTCTCTGAAACAAAAATTAACAACAAACCCCGTTCTTTCAAACAAAAATCTGTGGATATAATTTTGTACATGCTGATTCTGACCAAAAAGCTAGTGGTGTTGGAATATATATAAAAGATAACTTATCATTTCAAAGGTGAAGTGATATATGTAATGATTTGAAAGATGCTGAAAGCTTGTGGATTGAAACTAATATTGGTGGCAGGCAATGTGTTCTTGGGGTTATTTATAGACACCCTAAAATATGACTATAAAGGTTTTACTGATGTTAGTGCTATTTTACACTATCTAAGTGACAAGAGGCTGCCATATATTATTTGTGGAGATATTAACATAAATCTTCTACAACACACAAGCTCATCAAGTGTACATAAATATATTGAAACTTACGAAAGTTACAATTGTTAACAATAACCGGGCCAACTAGGGTAACAGCAACTAGTGCATCACTCATTGATCACTTCTACACTACTTTTGATTTGGCAAAAGTAATCCCTGGAATATTTATCAATGACTTGTCAGGCCATTTACCAATTTTTTCGCTAATCAAAACAAATACTGCTAAAATACATGACAAGAAACCTATCATAAAGCGTGGCTATAGCTTTGATTCTGAAATGTTCCTTAAGACAATTAGTCATAACTTTCAACATTTACCTCAAAATGAGGGTGACCCCAGTAAGGATCTTAATCAATTCTTAAAAGTTTTGGGTGACAGCCTCAACCAACAGGCTCCACTGAAAAACCTCTCTATCAAAAAAGAAACTCTCTCAAAAACCATGGATAACAACTAGTCTTTACAAATCAATCAAGAATAAAAACAAAATGTGTAGAACTCTGGTTTGAACCAGATTCTCAAACCAAAAGCTCATAACCATTATAAGAAATACAGAAATAAGCTTAATCATATCATGGAAATGAGTAAAAGAAACTACGACCAATCACAATTATCTTCCAACAGTCATAATCCCCGAAAAACATGGAAACTAATAAATTCTCTTATTAAAGGCAAGGAAAAAGGTTTAATGTCCCCAGATGAACTGATAAACCCTGTAATCCAAGAACCCTGTCCACATGGCAAAGATCTTTCATTGGCAATCAGTTGGCAGCTGCTATAATTTCACCCCCTAATAAGCAATACCCTGTCTCATCCCAAATGCCAGATTCATGCCGAATCACTGGCACGAAACCGCGCGAAATTTAAATGCATTCTAGGCTATAGTATGAGCTTTTAACAGGTTTGATGGACATTCTAGCGTTTCTAATTGATAAATTATGGCAAAAATAGTAGAATATTAATTAGGGAAATCCACACTAATCCCTGCTAATCCCCTGGGAGATTTCTGACATATTTGGAATATTTCTGGCATAACTTTTGAACCAGAAACGCTAGAAACTTGATCAAGGACTCTAAAGATGCGTATTTTAGCCTAGAATCCAAAAATACTGTGAGCCAAAATATTGGCGCATGGAATCGGATGATGACGTCATATAATTAACCAAAAATCATACCCCCATCATTATCTAATTGGCAAGAAACCCCCATCAAAATTTTAATAAAATTGTTTTTATTCTAAAGTACACGACGACACGAGTCATTACAGGGTTTGAACAGCTCTCTAGCTCAATCTGCTGCCGACGTATGGCTGGCCAAACTTTGCCCTGAAAGGGCAAATTATGCCTTTTCTGAAAAGTTTGGAATTAGGCCAAAAACTGGGTTTTTGACCCATGACTTTGGCTACAGATACGCTAGCAAGTCAATCAAGGGCTCTATAGAGGCAGATTTTGGCCTAGTTCTCAAGAAAATTTTGAGTCAAAAGAATGGGTCAATGGATTGGACCCAGGGCCAGGTACAGGTGGCCAAAAATTTGAAAACATGCCCTCATTGTGACGTCACCTCCAGAAAACCCCAAACCGAAAACAAAAAACGTTTTTTTTCGATGTCAGCTAGAAGACTTGCTGAATCCGTAGAGGGTTTGAACAGCTCTCTAGCTCTAGCAGCTGGCGATTTATGGCCAAAAAAAGGCCGGCCAATCGCGGCCATTAAAGGGTTAATAGATGTGTAAAATCAGGCATCGATCCTGGATGCTTAAAATGTGCACAAGTAATCCCTATTCATAAAGGAGGTCACAAAAAATCACTGTGCAAATTATAGGCCTATATCCCTGCTGTCTCCATTCCACAAAATTTTTGAAAAACTAGTATATACCCGCTTGTACTCTTATGTTGAACAAAATAAGATGTTATCTGACTCGCAATATGGATTTCGCAGTGTCATTGGCTATCTATGATATTCATGAAAATATATTGAAAAATCATGAAGAAAAATACACTACTTTGCTATATTTTGTGATCTTTCTGAAGCGTTTGATACAATTGACCACAGCATACTCTTACACTAATTTGAACACTTTTATGGAATTAGAGGCATACCCTAAAAATTGTTGACTAATTACTTACAAGATCGTCAGCAGTATACTGTGGTTGAAGGATATAAATCAGATGTTCAAAATATAAACCACGGAGTGCCTCAAGGTTCAACACTTGGACCTTTATTATTCGCCTTATATATTAATGATTTACCCAAAGGTTTCAAGATTTAGAGCAACCATGCTTGCAGACGACACTCTCCTAACTATCTCAAGCAACAACCCACAACAATTGAACACACTAGCAAATGCAGAACTGCAAAAGATAGATTACTGGATGAGAATTTAACAAACTCTCTCTGAACTATAAACAAACCACCTTCATGATAATTAAAGTTGACCCAAAACCAATAACAACATTTTCAATTAATATTGCCGACAATCAAATTGCTCAAACTAATTGCACAAAATATTTAGGAGTAATTCTAGATGGTAAATTGTCTTGGTACCAACACATAACCAACGTAGAAGATAAATTAGCACAAAGCCTTGGAATTATTTACATGACAAGACACTATCTGACTCCTTCTGCGCTGAAGTCAGTTTACATTTGTTTAGTTTATAGCCACCTTCAAGACGCAATTGGTGCATGGGGATCAGTGCCAAAAACTACTTTAAATCATTTAAATGCCCTACATAATAAACTTATTCGAGCCATGAATTTTGCCTCCTACAGATCACATGTAACTCCACTTTACCACCAATCAAACCTGTTGAAAATAAATATTTATCTCCTTGAAATTGCTAAAATGATGCATTGTTTGCACAATGGCAAGCTGCCACAAACCTTTGATGATTACTTTGTCCCAGTTGCTTCAGTTCATACTCACTTAACCAGGAAACCACCCATGGTAAATATTTCTTGCACTCGTTTTCCAGCGAGCATGGCAAAAGATCAATCAGGTATCATGGACCTAAGATTTGGGATTCAGTTGATAATACATTGCAGTAACGATCTTCTATTCAAGAAACTTTATCGAGCCCACCTTATCTCACAGTATACGGAAGAAGACACAGCAGTCTAGATCAGTGGTTCTCAAACTGTGGTACGCGTACCACCAGTGGTACGCGAGGGCTTTTCAGGTGGTACGCGAGCAGCTTTCCTGTCATATTCGAAAA
>JGI24158J21664_10011416_pt1 | contig 11824 bp, 5 predicted proteins | sample Ectturendosymbi3_FD_21664 | JGI IMG/M metagenome (IMG submission 21664)
AGTAAGGTTCCGCGAGATCGTAAATACATGCACAGAAAGGCGAGCAGAAAAACGCATTCAACGAACGGCGTGAATATTGAGTCACGTGTTACGTAAACGTTGTGTGAACATGTGAACGGTTTGTGCCCAGCCCGATGGCTCAATGAGCAGTCTATTACAAAGCACTGGTTCCAGTCCGTACGTACTTGTCCATATAGTTGGGCCACTGGCCGCAACAGTGCTCTAAACAGTAGAGACTTAAAATGATTTTCCTTAGGAAAAGCTACGCGTGAACACTGCAGTCCCAAGATGTTCGCAAATTTTAACGTTGTACTGTACAGGGAAAAACCAATTATGGTTGGCGACACAAACGCCTCTGAAAGATATCGAAAGAGCTAAGGTTTCAGCAAAATGAAAATAACTGATTTGTTCTTAAGTCTTCTTGTTGAAAAGAATCTATGCGATGTGCAACTTGCGGCTTATAGACTGAGTATGGTCTACCACACCCTGGTGTGAACAAACCTCGGAACAAACGAGAACAGCTTGTGCGAAAACTGTCCGAAACTGATCAGTAAGAAGCTACTTTGCGAAGCTTGTGCAGACGAGCGCAAACGCCCCGGTATAGGATGGGTTCATTCTCGCACGAACCGATTGCGCTGAACTGGGAAAAGGTGCTGCTGGTGTCAAACTATCTGAGATATTGTTGCATTCTGTCTTAAAACCAGTCGACGCTTTGTTTTTACGCGCAGATATACTGCTGTGTGGGAGCTTTGTCGATTCTGGGCGAGCTCCATCAAATAGACGCGGACCTGTTGGGTTGGTGGCTGTGCGAACGGCAGTTACCATCAGGTTTGTGGAGCGACTGAAATTATGTTTGCAGGTGTACGAAAACGAGGAAGGAGATTTTTTAAGTATTTAATACAGTTCAGCAAAATTGCCTCATTGCATGTACTTATAGTTGCATGCTTTCTTTGCCTACAATTGCTTGTAATGAATGTGAAAATCGCAAACTTGGCCTGTCTGTCATGGAATGGGACAGTTCGGCAATGGACTTCAGAAAAATGTTGTTGCTTTCAAATTTTTAAACCTACCCACAGTGTCAACCCTGCTTAATTAGCCTAGGAAAATTTTTGCTGGTAGTATCCATGGCTAAGGGGGCCAAGAAAAATTGTCAGAGTCCATAGAAAAAGCTTACTTGGCGTTTGTAAGTTAGTTGGAGTTATCATGTGAGCAAACTCGGGCATCCCGCTCCGTCAAACGCGAGTTCGCGTTCGCCCGGACGCAATTTCTGGCATCCTCGTTGTGAGAACAGGAGTTCGCACTCCGGGAAGCAACTGCTGGCATGAGATTAGAAGTACGAAGATATTCGTACACCGATTGGCAACCGATGGCAAGAAAGTACGACTATACTCTGAAATACAATCAGAAATAACTACGCGAAGGCTCAAGCAATAATTGCTGTGCAGGCTGTTTTTTTTTGCATAAACTCACAAACGCCTAATCCCAGCAAAAAGAAACGTCACAAACCATATTTTCCTTACACGTGGTCTCAGTCACGCTAAGTTTTTCCAAACTCCCGGCGGAAGGGAAACCACACTGGCCCCTGGCCCTCAGGGTGACAACAAAAATACTTATCTTTTGTAGTCTAACCACTGAAGTATTTAAAAACACACTTTCACTGGTATAAAACATTTGCGACCACCATCGCTGAACCGGTGTCGCCGAACTGTCCTAAACCGTCTTTCGACATTTTACGTCTGCGCTTTGTGTCTTTCGCCAAATCTTGACAGTTTATTTGTTCTAAACAGCTATACAGTGATTTATTTGTTGTCGACAACTACACTTTGCTTCATTTGTTTGTTCTTGAAAACGCGCTGCACCTATTGTCAAAGGATATGAAAAACATACTGCCAGGCAGGCTCTGCTCCGCATGTTCGTCGCTGTGGGTCAAAGAATTCTTTTGGGCAAAACTATATTCGCTCAAAAGAAAATGCAGTTTTTTCTTGTTTGCCATATTGCAGTCTGGACGAAGACGGTTTCGTTGTTGGTTCGCAATTGTTGCGAAAGTTGACCGAGAGTTAACTTTCAGTCGAAGGCAAGTTGAACCTCGGGTCGTCTCGCGCGTCACGACTGACCCCCTGTGGTCAAAACTAATCGTGACGAAAAGCAACAATCGTGACAATTGCGACAAACAAACACACTTATCAACCAGTCAGGTTGAGATGTCAGAGCCGGCCATGAACTCGCTGAGTGCTACGAAGGGTTGTAGGACCCATGGAAAGAGCATGGAGAGCACCTGCAAGCGATTTCAGTGCCCCACTAAATCTGCAAGGCCGCCCACCACCGGTCAACATGCGTGGTAAAGTTTCCGCAAACGGGCATAGCAAGACCTGCTTAACTTGCATGCTGAGAGGTGGTGGACAGCCTCCGTTTGCAACTGTAGGGTATGTGGAATAAAAAACCTAAATATGCCTGATCTGGGTTTTGATGCACCCAGGTTACCTAGCAGACCTGGGTTGGCGATGGGTCTGACTTGAAGTAACTGTGACAAAAAATCGTTTGTTTTTCAATAACAAAAAAAAAAAACTTGTTGGTCTCCCCATTCTAGGGTTACTCAACGTCGACTTTATTCTACAATTCCATGCCACAGGAAGCGGAAAGCCGTATTGGAACATCGACCTTTAACGGCAGTCAGGCCAACAGAAACGCGCATCGTGGTTTGGTTACTTACAACTGATCGAAATATTTTGTTCGGATTTGTCTCAGCTTGACCTTGGTGCAAGTTCGTCTACCACGTTGCGTCTTCCCCGTTCATTATGCCGCGCACTACGTACGTCACTGTTACGAGACAAGGAGTTCGTTGCACGGCATTTTATAAAAATTTGCAACAGGATCCACAATGCGTATGAAACTGGGAAAAAGGAAACCCGTCACTGTTTTCTCGGACGAATTTCAAGGGGCAAATGTCCGCGTATAGTTGTATACAAACGCTGGTCTTTTTCATGCCTAGTCGCAGCTGAGAATGCCTGATGAAAAGCCGAAATATGCTCTCTCTATACATTGTCAGCGACCAGTGCTCCCTCTAAGGTGCGCAAATACGCAGCACCACCAGACAGTTTGCGCAGTGAAATCTCATTCTCGCGCACTTGCAACGTTCCAAATTAAATACGTTTTATGTATATATGTATATCGCATAGCCCTTTCAACTTTGGGAACGCTTCGCTGTTTGTGTGTCTGCATGGTTGCGCAATTGCATGCGCTTCGTGCGCAACAGAACAAACTTTTGCTTAGGTAGATTTTCTTGCAGGGAACACTGTTACTGACTGCTTGGTTTCTACGAAAGGTTTCCATTCGTTGTAGGTCTTCTAGAATCGAGACCCTGCAAAACCTAGAATCGAGGTTTGTGGTGCATGGGATCCGACGTATTTTCTTGTCTGTGAAATTACTGCTGAGAGCATAAGCCGTACAAGCACTCCGGCGACATCGTTCCCTTGCGTGCGCAGGTGGTCTCAACGGGAGGCCGGAGAAGCTCCCGGATGTGTGCTACTCGTGGTGGGTCCTGTCGTCGCTTGCTATCATAGGCAGGCTGAGCTGGATCGACAGAGATGCCCTGAAAAAGTTCATCCTCGCGTCGCAGGATGACGAGACGGGCGGAATTGCGGACAGACCCGGCGATATAGTATGTTGTCGCGTGCAGTGGTGCAGGAGGCGGGGGTGTGCAAGCGCAACCCCCAAAAGTTTTGATTTGTTGAAAATCCGGGCAGAATTCCTGAAAATTCTGGGCAAAATCCCTGAAAATCTGGGCGAAAACGGCGCCCAAGGTTTGCAGAAAAACAAGCGAAGACCATTTTTATTTAGGCCGCACCACAAAAACGATCGTTAAAGTTGCACGTCAACTTTTGGGAAAATTTGGGCAAAAATCCTTTGCACCTCCAAAAATTTGCTTGCTCCTACACCTATACTTGCGTGTATTTGTTTATTTATTTCCACCTCTTCTCAATACTGCGGGCAGAAGTTGCGAGCTGGAAGTGTTAGTTTCGTTTGTAGCCGTGTACTGCGCATGTGAGCGAAAGAACTGAGGTGACTAATTTTGAAACAGCAACACTGCGGCATGATTGGAACATCTATCCGACAAGGTAGATGATAAAATGGATGCCGATTTCGCGCATTTCACCTAAGCTAACCTTGCGCGATGAAAACGCTGCAAACACTGCTCGTTTCTGCGACAAGGTAGGGTTGGAGGGAAGATTCTGCTGTACTCGACTGATTCCGTTATAAACCTACAATTTCAAACCTAACCGCTAAACCGAAAGACCAAACGTAAAGCAAAACGGAAAATATGAAGAGAAAAGTGGGGATACTTGTGCAACAAGTACAGTACTACCAAAACGAAACTCCCAAAGCTGAGAGCCGAACCGAAAACCATTGGCATACGAGCTCTGAAAAATGTCTGTTAGGCTACGAGGTCGCTGCCGACTGACTTATAAACTCAGCGTTTTATCCGAGCTGCTTCATGCCAGGCGAATCGGTAGTTGCTACCTTGACGCAGAAACGACCAGTGTTTTTCATCGCGCGAGGTTACCTTATGTCAAATGCGCAACATCGTCATCCATTTCATCATCTACCATCCGACAAAATTGAACCTTTTTCATGCCAAGGAATGATTTCGTGATTGTCTTAAGTCGGCTGAAAAATAGCGATTCTTTGATGGATTTTTTTCTCTTTTAAAACTTAAAGAAAAACATTGCTTGGTACTGGAGCAGTTGTACGTCACATCCGTTTGTATTTAACTCTACTTTCAGTTTTGCCAGGACCCTATGCTTTGACTTTAAACAGTTTTTTGACATATGCATTAAGCCAGTGTTAGTAGTATATGATGTTAACATGAATCTAGATTTCGGCGGGTGACGTCACAAATTCGGCGGGTGACGTCAGCAGTTCGTCAGCATTTTTTCAGTGAAGTCTCATCCGGTTGCATCATGGCCTCCATTTTGTCAGCAGTAGTGACATTAACATTGATTTGTCACGGCTGTCATTTCATGACGTCACATCCGATTAGGTTATATCCGATGATGTAACATCCGATGACGTCACAAACAGTTGACATTTGGTCAGCAGTTTTATGATGACGTCAACATTCATTTNTCACGANGGCCATTTTGTTTGGTGTGGACATCAAGGTGAACAAATAAGTGCACCTTGGGCCTGAATTGTTAAAAATTAAGTTTACATATTGTCATGATAATGGTTCTAACAAACTTAATGACTTCATGTCGTAATAGACAATTCAAACCTAACTCATCACACTGTTTTTTTTCAAAAAGGTTTCTTTGAATCTAAAAGTGATTCAAATTTTTTAAGATAAAACTAAACCTAATCACATAGCAATTTTTTGGTAAATATATTATCTTCACAGACTTGCCTGGGCAAGCCTCGTATCGATGTTACGTCACGCGTCGTTCTCGCTATACGAGTATGACGTCAGTATCTCTGTCGCAGCAATCCGCTTTCAATATCGCTGTGGCATTCAAATGTAAACAAGGATAGAGTAAGGTTTGTAATTAACACAAAGTGAAGATATGTGCAACTCAAATGCAAGTTGTGGATAACATACGGCACATTGCTTTCGCTAAAGAACTGACAGTAACCAAACAATTCTGGTGCATGCCAACTTTATTGCGCAAAACAAATCATGAGTTGCAATCAAACACAATTTCTCGGTTCTTTGAAATTTCAATGGTATTGAAATATTCACCAAAGCATTGTTTCTGCCAAGGCATCGACAAAATGCATCTCCAGCACCTATAATTGAATCGATAATGATGTCAGCAAGTTTTGGTTTGTGAGTGTTTATAGCAAATTGTAAAAAGCACAGGTAGGAGGTATCTCAAATTTTCTACAGAGAAATTCACAGAAGGTATCGATTAATGTTCATTCACTCAAAAACAACTGATTGTAACAAAATTTGTCAGGCATTTTGTACGACTGCGCGACTCGCAAGCCTAAGTTGCTAAACAGTTACATCAGCAAGTTTTAATTTATTGTCAATCATTTAGCACTCGAACGATAGGACGGTAAGTCAGACAAAACTGCGCGAGGTGGTTTGCAAACGATTTGATAGGATTACCCGAAAAAAACTACTTCTATCAATTTAAGAATAAACAAAGCAAGTCATGTTGCAACTGACAAACAATGATTAGTGAGTTGGTCTTGATCGGGTGAACAGATTTTCTACACAGACTTCACAGGGCGTGGATGTTGCAAAAGCCATGTGTTTCGACTGAATGTAACTTCACACTAAGAAGCTTTCACCGTTTGCAAGTTGAAGCGCGTAAAGCATCTTCGTATTTATATAAAGAATGACAGCACGTGGTATTTCAGATCAACGTTCAATCAATTTATTTCTAATGCAGTGAACCAAGGAGATGTAGTTTACCGATTAATGTTCCTTCACTGTAAAACAGTTGTAACAATCAGTATACCTGTTAGAGGATGGTTTTGGTGCATTTATCTTGAAACATAAAAAAATAGTAACCTTTTTAGTTTTTTCAATGGATTTCTACACTTCTGTTTCAAAACGTTTTTCATTGGAATTGTTTCACAAATATGCAACTGCGTCTGTTTGCAATGGTTTGGTGTTTGCTGCAATGCGAAACATAGAACAAAAAACATTCGGATTTTCACGAATCAGTTTAAAATAGTTTTTTTATTGGCTTGTTTCAAAACTATGCGTCTGTTTGCAAATATATCGATTGATGTTACTGAACCAACAAATTACATAAGTTCAGAAACGACATAGCACAAGTGAGCATTGAGTTGTACAACTTTTGAGTATCAGAGCATTGAATTATACAAAAATAGTTCATGCTTTTATGAAAAAGCTGAAAAGCGGCGATACATTTCAGATTAATCAATCTAACTCAGTTTAAATGCAAAACTGCAAATGAATATTTTCAAAAATGTCACAAACGAAACATTTCAAAGGCACTCTGATACTAAAAATATCCCTGCCAAAGAAATAATATTAAAAATGTTATTGCTGTGAGTTATAGGATCTATTGATTTCAAGTCTGTCGGTTAACCATGCATCAGTATTAAACGTTTGATGGTGCATGATGCAGATAAATATATTGCATTTTTATTATGAGTTGGATTGTCAGATGCAGTTTACGTAAGTCCCAAGTAAAGCAGCAGTGATCAAAATATGATAAGGTTTTGCATGTTACCAAAACAGTAAGTGGGAATTGACGCAATGTTTAAAAGTGGATACGCGCAACGGGTCTTTTCGAGTTACGAGCAGACTTTGCTTTCCTGGTAGTGCAAATATATAGTGTGAGTCAGCCTGCTGCAATTTACAACATCCCGCCAACTAATTCACAAGCACTGTCAGCACAAGCCTCAAAATTTGATAGCAAGCTGTCATAAAATTATAATCACTATTTGAAAACACTGTATACTGAAAAACCATGGAGAAGCATATTCTTCAGGGTTGCTAGGCTACTTTTTAAGCTTTCAGCACAAAATTCAAAGACGTAATGCAAATTATTATTTCCAAAATATTTCCTCATTTTGTGCAAACAGTTCGGAGCATTTTTCGATAGAAGTTGCACTGCACGTGCAAAAATCGTTGTACGCCTTTACAATGCTCTTTCCTTGACTTGTTCCAAAACTCTGTAATTGTTTGCAAATATATTTGGTCATTGCTTCTTGATGTCAAACGCAGAAAAAACTCGTAGCCATTTTATTTGCAATGTTTTTTTTTTAACTCTATTGTTTGCAAGAATATTAGGGTGATAGTTGAATGCTTACCCAATGCGTGCAAGGAAATTATATTTTTTGATTCATACTGCTTATGTAAGGTCATGTTTCAGTTTTGCAAAGCTGAGAATGGGTTCACATTTCAGAGACTTTGGAGAGTGCAAGTTGACGGATCAAATAACTCGCTTCAAAGAACATATTGAAATAATCAGAACTTAAATGCTCAAATGTTTTAGTTTGGTCGGTGAAAATGACTGTTCTTACGAATATCTTAGTAATGTTTCCGCATATCTGAATGCCAAGACGTGTCTGAAACGCAACAAGTTGCGTTAACGAGCTTCCCGCCTGCGAAAAACATTGCGACGTCGTTACAGTCTTAATTGAATTATGATGTATTCCACAGACAGATTTCATTGGAATGCAGTGCTTAAACAGCTTCATAGCTGAATTGCATAGGAAACAAACATTTCGTTGCGCATTTTTTGTTAAACTGTAAGGATTTAAAAACATTTTGGTTACCAAACATTTCAGTGTTGCAACTAAAAATTGCATCAAAAAATTGTAGGAAGCACAGTTTTAAGTTCGTTCACAACATATGTACTTTATGTAGTATCTGCAAACCTTTCAAACCATTACCGCTAACCTAATTTTCTGCTAGATCTGCTCTAGTACAGTTTGCGTACAGTTTGAAGTCGTATGCATATGTGTTATTCAGAACTTTTTACAAAACTATCCGATTCTATCACAGAAGCGTTGGGTTTTTGTGCAGTTATGTAATCGAAATAATTGTTTTCAATTCACTGTTTGAAATTTGCGCATCAACCAGGTTTGTTTTATGGAAAATGTTAGGTACCCGATGTGAACCTGTAGGGACCCGATTTCTCTTATTATAGGGACCCGATTTTTCTTGATCCTAGGGACCCGATGATGATTTTCTCTGATTGTAAGGACCTGATTTTCAATTCTAGGGACCTGAATCGGGTCCCTAAAACGCCTTGAAAAAAACCCTGAATCAACTGTCACGTGATGTTCCAAGTGCTGTGTTTTGTATCCTTCTAAACAAGGCATCGAAATTGTTGTGCAAATTATAGTTTGTATTTCAAACAATCCTTCCGGGTCGTGAAATTTTTCGACGTAACATCAGGTATAGATTCGAGATGGAAAATTGAATATTGCCGATGCAGCATCGTAAATGAAAACCTGCTTTGGCAAAATCGATCGCGCGAACAATCTGTGTAAATCGAGGTTTGCACGATTTTTTATTTGTCTCATTGTGAAAGGCTGTATTCACCTTTTGCAAGTCAGACCAGCGGCATATCAAAATAACCATGAACCTAGTGCTAATCAGTTCAACCCACTGGCACAGCTTTAATCACCAACATAATGTTATTTCAAGTGCTTTTGAAACATGCAGGAAATCAGCGTGTAGTTTTCCTATCGTTGCAAAAAAGTAATCTCGTTTGATAAAGATCCTTGCGCGTTGATAGTGGAGGCAATTCCACTTGCTGTTATCTCGTAAAAATGGAAAGACCGCGATAAGCCGTTGATTCCATAAGAAAACATGCATTTTCATTATGAATTGTTCGCCACACGACTGTTTTGCAAAGCAAAACTGGAAATGTTTACAAAATGATATATCTGTTATCACCGAACCCTGACAAAAAGCTTGTGCCAAACCAACTCCAAAAGAATTTCACTCTGATTTCATAATCTCTTGTTGATTGGAGAAAACTGTTTGAGTAGTCATTTTTGAGGTCATTTGCGAGCCAAATTTGTTATTTCAAAGATTTTGTCAACAGGCACAAAATTATTGTTGCAAAAGCAATTTGTGCAGCAAATATCTTTCAGCAACATCATACTGCTCACGACTCGTTTGCTTGCCACCTGTGAATATTTTTCTCAACGTGAGCATTTTTAAAATGCTTTCAAGTCTGTCGCTATTTCACGTAACTACTCCACGTAGTCGCATTTAAGCCAACACGAGAAACTCTTTGTCTTGCACGTCTCCATTCCAAAGTCTTGTATTTCTCAAAATATTTCTATAAAGAATGGTGGGTTCGTTTACAGGGAATGACAAACTGAAACGCAAGGTGACTTTGACGTAGGAGACACGGCACGCATTACATAGATTTGAAGGCCACACGTCAGCAGGCCTAGTTGCCCGCTCTTGATTGAATGTGATTTGAATAACTGCAACACCGCGTCATACAATCGATAACGGTGTCAGGTTGCACGTTGACAGATCAAGTTCTCCTACGTAGTTTGGAAAATTGCAACGTCGTGTTAGCGTTCTTGCATCAAGTTGAATGAAAATATATCCAGCGCACAAAACTAAAAGAATATGTCACACTTGTTTGAGTAGGTTATCTACTGCAGCAGCTCTCACAATCAGCGCTCATGTACTTGATTCACTGATTTTCTCTTATGTTCAGACGATTCAGTTGCTAGCAGATGGTACAACTTCTGAAAAAAATTTGAAGTTTCAAACAACGACAGACTTGAAAGCACTTTCATGCGACTTTAACTTGCAAAATATTTTCACAAGTTACAAATGAGTCGTTAGCACTACGGCGGTGCTGCTGTACATGTTGGTTCTGCTACAATAATTTTGTGCTTCTTGACAGAAACATCTTTGAAATGACGAATCAACGCGGGACATGAGACGCGCTTTTTCGCATTTTTGTGAGTCTTGAAAAAGATAACGAAATTGTTTCAATTTCACGATCAATGCATTGATCCTCAGACATTAACGGCAATCATAGCGATTGCTTTCTTTTTGCAAATTGCTCGTGCGATCGATTTTGCCAAAGCAGGTTTTCATTTACGATGCTGCATCGGCAATATTGAATTTTCCATCACGGATCTATAGTTGATGTTATATCGAAAAATTTCACGACCCGGAAGGATTGTTTGAAATACAAACTGTAATTTGCACAACATTTTCGATGCCTTGTTTAGAAGGATATAAAACACAGCAGTTGGAACATCACGTGGCAGTTGATGCGCAAATTTCAAAGAGTAAATTGTAAACAATTATTTCGATTACATAACTGCTCAAAAACCCAACGCTTCTATGATAGAACCGGATAGTTTTGTAAAAAGTTCTGAATAACACATATGCATACGACTTGAAAGTGTACGCAAACTGTACTCGAGCAGATCTAGCAGAAAATTAGGATAGTGGTAATGGTTCAAAAGGATTGCAGATATTACATAAGGAACATATGTTACAACAAATCGCTTTGGAGTGAACGAACTTAAAACTGTGCTTCCTACAATTTTTTGATGCAATTTTTAGTTGCAACCCTGAAATGTTTGGTAACAAAAATCTTTTTAAATCCTGACAGTTTAACAAAAACTGCGCAACGAAATGTTTGTTTCCTATGCAATTCAGCTATGAAACTGTAAAGCACTGCATTCCAATGACATCAGTCTATGGCAGGGGTTCCCAACCTTTCTCTGACCATGTACCCCTTCAGCATTCCGACAGATGAGTATGTACCCCTTCAGCATTTCAACATATGAACATGTACCCCTAAAATTTCTTATGACAAAATATTTTATCATGATTAATCACAGATATATTTTAAAATAAGCATATAACAGCTTTTGAAAATAATAACTGATAAATGTATAAATATATGGAAATCAAGATATTTAAACATATTTCTTTTCTATTGCTAACCTTAAATGTACCCCTTCGAATAGGCAAATGTACCCCTAGGGGTACATGTACCCCAGGTTAGGAACCTCTGGTCTTTGGAATACATCATAATTCAATTAAGACTGTAACGACGCCCCGATGTTTTTCGCAGGCGGGAAGCTCGTTAACGCAACTTGTTGTGTTTCAGACACGTCTTGGCATTCAGATAAGCGGAAACATTACTAAGATATTCGTAAGAACAGTCATTTTCACCGATCATACTAAAACATTTGAGCATTTAAGTTCTGATTATTTCAATACGTTCTTTGAAGCGCGTTATTTGATCTGTCAACTTGCACTCTCCAAAGTCTCTGAAATGTGAACCCATTCTCAGCTTTGCAAAACTGAAACATGACCTTACATAAGCAGTATGAATCAAAAAAT
>JGI24158J21664_10011418_pt1 | contig 11822 bp, 6 predicted proteins | sample Ectturendosymbi3_FD_21664 | JGI IMG/M metagenome (IMG submission 21664)
GTTATCGTCTGCATCCAGAAACCATCTCACCACTTTTTGCAGACCTTTCGTCCACTATGCATGTTTAAAATTGTGTTCCGCGATAGTTCACTTTATCGGAAACAATTGTCTTTGTTTTGTCTGCTACGGCTGAGCCGCGAACGTGCTGACCGCATTGGCTACATTACCAATTTCTGTAGCATGATAAAACTGCTGCACGGACTCAAAATCAGCAGTTTTTAACATAGAAGCATTCAGGCATGAGATAATGTCTCAGCAGGGGAAAAGGAAGACTAAAAGTTTGCTGGACTTCTATACATAACAGAAAGTGAAAGTGTTCTTGCGTACTTTATGCGCATTCTCAATTCTTGTGTAGTTTAGCAAGATTCGATCTTTCAAACCGGGATGTGCGCCAGGCAGTCCAGCCGCACACTTCTCCATGCTCGACTGCTCGTATTCAACAAGACGTTAGCGCAGCCTCATTTTGCAATTGCAAATTGTTCTGACCCAGTGATGAGTGTGTTTTACTCCCCGGTTTTAACATGCAGCCCGATATTTTTGCAGTTATGAACTGCTGTGTCGTAGCGTTGAGTGTATTTTCCGCCGATATCCTAACTTGGAGCGCTGATAGTTTATATTCAGTGCAATGACACATAAAATAAGGGTAGTGCGTACAGAAGAATATGCATATTATGTCAACAAACTTCGCCAAAACATTGGTTTGGAAACATGAATATGACGTCAAATTGTGACGTCACAAAGAGCGCACACCAAATACAAATGACTATCAAATGCTCTGAATGAACCCCCCCATGAAAATTTTATGTGTAAGCCACTGAGTGCATTGATGCATTCAAGATGAACTTGAAACTGTTTATCTCTCAGTTACAAAAGAAATTTGAAAGAACAAGGTGAATGTGTTAAAAATATTGTCAACTTTGCAAAATGCATGGAAAAATCAAATTACTACAAGAGGTCTTTGATAGTCGTTTTAGTGATTTTTCTGAAGAAGACCGCATGCTTGCATTTGTAAATCCATTTTCACTTAACGTAACATTTTAAGATCCTAGTGATCAGGCCCGTAACAAGCGTGGGACACCTTGAGGGGCAAAGAGTTTTCCAAGAGGGGCCCAAATTTTTTTAACTATGTCCAATATTTTGAAACTATGTCCAACACATTTTTCTAGGGGCGGCGAAAATTTTTCTTGCGGGGCTTCTCCCTACCTGGTTACGAACCAGCTAGTAATGGGCAGATAGAACTTATTGAACTTCAAGCAAATTCAGTTTGAAAATGAAATATAATGAACTTTCCTCATTCCCAAGTGCGTCGGAAATGATTGGTTTTTGGCGATCATTATCACGTGAACATTTTCCAAAAATGAGAAAGTTTGCCCAGAGTTATGCCTGTCTCTTCGGAACTACGTACAGATGCGAGCAGTCGTTTTCTTTCATGAAAATGTTCAAAAGCAAACTGAGGGTGCGACTGTCCGATTCCAACTTGAAGAACTGTCTGTTGCTTTCAGTTACGAATTTAACTCCTAATATCACTGGTGTGGTGAAAGCAAAGCGGAGGCAAAAGTCACATTAAAGTCATTTGTTTATTTTGCCTGTGTATAAAATTATTTTCATTTAAAACTGGTGATTGTGTTCAAATATTACTATTAGTACTTTCTGAAGTAAAACGATCAATGAAAATTAAAAAGTGTTATGTGAGATCTTTTCCTCTACAATTGCTACATCTGTCATCATTGGTAATGCTTGTTTGTATGTTTGTTATATAAGATAAACATATATTTTTCAAATAAATATAGCCTATGTTGATATAACTTCAAAATATGACCATATTACCACACGTTTTACGGGACTGAAAAGAATTGAATGTTTTTGTGGCGCATCTAAATTAAGCGTGAAAAAATTGGCGCATGGAATCAAAAGGTTGGCCACCCCTGGCATAAATAAACGGGTTTGTTAAACCTTAAACCTGTTCCAATTATTTTGGTTATTGCGCTATTATTGGAAAGTGCAGTCTGAACAAAGTAAGTCATCTTAAAATTCACTACCGGAACAGGAAAAAACGGTATTTTGTGACAATTAGGATCTTTGTTTGCTTTTCTTATAAAAAAATGGTCGGAAAAATTGGAAGTTGAATGCTTGCGAAGTTGCAATATTTTAAGGAACAGTGAAGAAACATGGATATAAATGTTTTGTTGGCAGACTTTTTGAAACATTTGTCATTGTTAGCAATTTTATGTGAAGGACGTGCAAGTGTATTTTGAATTCAACAATGTGTTTCAGTGTTTGAATTTGAAAGATTACAAAAACGGTTAATTTCAGATCGCAAGCATGATTTCGTCGAAATTTGTGGGGATTACGTTTTTTTGTTTTTTTTATAACACTTAACGATTTAACTGCTTCTAAATACAGTAATTGATTTTGATAATTACGTACTGCAATTTTGATCGATCAACTTTCACTATTTTCCAGTCCTGCACACCTAAAATATGAGCTTAGCACTGAATATTCAGCAAACATAGTATAACCTTCTTCGTGCAACACATCCACGGGGATTTTCCAACTTTGGCGATCTGCTAATTTTTTATTAAGTCGTACCAAGATTGGCAAAATGCCCTACTTTCGGAACAGAAGATCCGAAGAGACAATTATGTTGATCGTATAATGAATATACGTTTACATCATCCCAGTAGCGACTCTGGTGCTCAGGCTCCTAAGGCTTAGTACAAGCCTTGCTTTGCGATTTGCATCGCAGGACGTGATCTTGCTTGTTTTGTAATTGGCTCTTGTCACTATTCTATTCATATATTTTTGTACTGTGTCTGGTCTTTCGCGTTCATGTTGCAGTTGACCTGAATCAAAGAGTATCGTTTGCAGCAAGGATTCTCTCAACTTCGTTCGCGCTTTACTTGAGCCCATCCGTTAGAGCCCGAGCTGCTCTCTGCCATTAGGTATTTAAAAAATATAATTCATATCAGATTGAATGTTTTTACAATCAATGGATTTGCATAGAACAGTGGATTTGAATTCCAGCCCAATGGACACTTCTTATTCGAGAATAATTTCAAAGGAGTGATAAATTGTCCAGTAACTCGCTAATATGAATGAAGCTAGTACGCAGAAGTTCACTCGGGCTCATCCGAGCCCGAGCTGCCCTCTGCAATGAAGTATTTAAAAAAATATAATTAATATCAGATTGAATGTTTTAAAGAGGCAATGGAGTTACATAGAACAGGAGTTCCCAAACTTTCTCTGGTGATGCACCCCTTCAGCATTTCGATAGATCAGCATGTACCCCTAAATTTTTTATGACAAAAAGGCTGAGAAAGATAAAAGAAATATAATTACCAATAAGCATATAATGATATTTTAAAATAATATTCACTGATATATGTACAAACATAATTTTTCCTTTCATTTCTAAGCTTAAATGTACCCCTTCAGATAGGTAAATGTACCCCAGTTTGGGAACTCCTGACATAGAACATTGGGTTAACTTCCAGCCCAACGAACAGTTTCCATTTGAAAATTTTTTCAAACGAGCGATAAATTGTCCTGTAACCTGGGCTAATATGAATGAGCCTAGTACGCAGAGAACTAACTGGGGTTATTATTGCTCTATCTATGACGTACGTTATGCCACAATCGACGAGTTCTTATGGGAACTTCTCATCATTGTTGCGCGAATGACGTCACATGGCAACGATAGTGCAGAATGAGAAAAAAATGGAAATTTCGGTTGCATTTAGTCATTGGCCTCGGTATAAATCGCATGATGAGCCCGAGTGACGCGTTTGACCTGGAGTTACCAGGTCACTTGAATTTTTTTCAAGGACGTTTTGTCGTTTTGTGATTATTTCAATTTTACTTCATGCCTACTTAGCATGCTTTTTAGATACATAGTGTAGCACATATAGAGGTGACGCAACTGTTCTTGAACAGTTTGCATTATGCTACACAACTGTTTAAAATGGAACAAATCTACACGTTCTGTTCAATGCATTAAATTTGATTCTTGAATGTTCAATGTAGGGCTAATCAATACTTCAATAATGAACAATTTCACAACTGTTCAAGAACTTTCAGGGATGCCGGAAACTGCTCAAGGACAATAAAATGTTTTTCAAGGTTCAAGGAAATAAAGCTGTTTTCTTAGCAAATTCATGGAAAGTCCTTGGTAAAGGACGTCTGGCAACCTTACCTGGAGTCGCCTCTGTGTCGTCCGTGCCGTATAAAGATTTTTTTTCTCTCCTTCAAAAGAAGGATGCTCTGAATGTAACATCAAAATTTGAGGCTGGTGTTGAGAAAACAAATTAATGAATGACACCTGTTAAATGTCTGGTTGTCACATGTCACCAGTGACGTAACTAGAGATTTAAGTTTGCGACAGGGCCGTCGCCAGTGGTGCCCTCCCCCCATTTAAAATCTGTGCTCCCCATTTCATGTTTGGCCCCCGGTTGTTGCATACATCCAATATTGTATTTAAAAAATATTCCCCCTTTTGTGGTTTCTGCCCCCCTTCTCCGAATACCTGGCGATGGGCCTGGTTTAGGGAGGATCTTAGCTGAAGAGAGCCCGCCGGCCACTGTAAGGGGTCCACTAGCCAACACTCAGAAAAAATGTGAGAAATGATAGTGAATCTGATTGTGGATGGTTATGCTAAACAGTAAGTCACCGGAAAAAACGTCGAAAATCCCTGAAAAAAAACTACTGCAAACCACAAGAATACTGAAACAAATATAAGCTAAGGTGATTCCGGGTTTTTACATTTATCTTTCCAGAGGTACGGTTCGCAAGCCTGCCCCCTGCTAGTTACGCCATCGGTTAAGGCCGGCTCTGGTGATAGGAACCTGAGAAACCAACTTGCGTTAGCACAGAGTGTGAGTAGCTGCTGCCGTCACTTAAGATTATGTTCAACATTGAGTTGTCGTGATATCTCGACATTGGGAAAGTGGTTGAGCGCCTCACAGGACATGGACAGGGGCGTATCGAGGCTAGAGGGCAACCGGGCAAGAAACAAGTTTGACGCCCCCGTGGTCGAACCTAAGGTCGTTTGGGAGTAGATCTACTGTACTTACGACATTGTTGGGACTTTTCGGCGATCGGTGCATTATTTCCCCTTTGACCCCCTTGTTACGCCCCTTGATGGGAAAATAGTGTTGGACATCTTCTCGGAAAAGAGGAGAAAGATGCAACCAATGTAGAGATTGCCCTTAATTTCCATGTGGCACTATAAAAACAGCAGCTTCCGCCATTTTCATACGGGCAATTTTCCCTCCATCTGGCAAAAAAATGTATACTGCGTGGAGTTCACAAGCAACGTGAAGTAATTTATTCATCCAGCATTTGTATGTTTGCTATAATTCCTGCGGCAGAAAACTTTTGTATGTTCATGAATTTACAAAACTTTTTCAATGAAACAGTTAATGTTGCATGAATACGATTTGTTTGCAGTAAAGTAATCCATGTGCCGTAGAAGCACGCCGATCTATGGACGTTGGCTTCCGGCATATTGAGGCTCCTCTAGTCCATTTTGTGTGAACTGTGTGTGGAGCTTAACAACAACTCTACTTTGTTTAATGCTGTGATGTCTGGCAATCATTTTGAAATCTACTAACCATCGTATTCATCTACTAGGACTTGCAGTGAGATAAAAACAGCCTCAGTTGATTTGCTTTTACAAATGAAAATATCTGCGTTTAGATCAGATTTTTTGGACAAACCATCTGATATCCTTAATTCTCATTTTTTTTCCAAGTAATCCAAAGCAAAATTCCTCTTCACCAATGATTTGTTTCAGCCGGCTTTTGTTTCTTTTATTGCTCGACGACAAATTCCTGTTTGTGATGGTAACAATACCTCCATAGGCGCACTTAGGTGGAGGACACTGGGGACGCGTCCCCCCGCTTTTTCAGACAGTGGGGATATAATATGCCATTTCCCCCGACATTTTCTCTTAAGTTTTGCAATATATTGGTTTCACACCAACCTGTAGCGGAACTGTACAAACATTTTTTTTAGGTGAATTTTTTGGTAAACTATCTGAAAATATTTTGACAAAAATTTTTGCAAAAGAGTTTTAGTGAAAGTTTTTGAAAATTTAAATGAAATTTTTCAGCTAAATATTTATGCGAAATTTTCAACATTGTGAAGCAACGTACAAACAACTTCAATAAAGCATGAAGTCACGTGGCCAGACTTCTGCTTATTCAAAGCCATTTAAGTCTCACTGACGAACAGCCACCCAGAAAGGCCATGTGTTCACGTTAAAAGCATATTCATCAGACGTGTAAACTGGCATCAATTTGAAGCCCGAAGCCGGCCCGAGCCCGGCATATATTTCTGAAACCCGATTAAGGACCGAAAGCCAAATTTACCGCGTATGTCAAGATAAGCGCAACTGCGGGGTATTGCTAGCAAAGTAATCATGACTAAATAATTCACATTTAATCATGTTTCGTTCAGGTTGAAAATTCAATCAACTCGATTGCTTCAACAGTAACTGGTGACAAAAGTCTCCGCCGTTTCGACAAAATTTTGTATGCTGGTTCGGAATCGTTCCGAAACATTTTGACCAACTTACGCCCAAACCCTGCCCTACTTGCAACATGGGATGCGCGAAGAGACAAACATCCCTGCCAATCAGTGGCAAACAATCAAGCACTAACCATTTGAAACAAACTAATTTTCATTATCAAGGCCACATCTGACCATAGAAAATAACTTCAATCCATATTGCTTGTAAATGCTTGCCTCTTAGCGGTCTGCAGAAATCGCGCAAGTGCCTCGTGCTTTTGGCACGGAATGGACAATGGCTGCGGTGTTCGAAGTCCAACATACTTCCTTTCGGAACTAAGACGTGCTACGTACTTCAAAGGCGTTTACGAAAACCGAAAGCCCACTGAGTTGCCTGTTTCAACAAAGTTATCATCTCGTGCAAAGGCAATGTTTTGGAGTTTTGACAGGTTTGAATAACAACAAGAGGCTTATCATGAGTCAGGCGCACCGAAGCAGCTTGTTCCCTTAACGAACTTCCATGCCAATCCCAATTACAAAGCTTGCTCTTCGATCTACTTGTAAATTGGTTTCGCCAAAATGTTGCAGGTCATCTGACAAACTTTGGTTCCGCCAATATGTCCACTGACACCTTCAGGACATCAGCTTTGTTGTTCCACACGAACTGACCATCGCCATCCTCACCATATACCCCCTTGAAAACTACAAGCTTGGAAGAACCCTTTGAAAGAATCAGCTTTTGAAGGAATGGAGTTAATAAGTGCCTTTAAAGTCTTGTAACAACTTAATTGATAACTGACGTAGTCTGTGTTGCCTAGAATTACCTGAGCAGGGTTTTAAAAAACTCATGAACCTTTGTAGAGTCACATTTGATAAGGTCTGACGAAGCAATTTATGTGTTTTTTAAAATAAAGCCAAGTATGTGTGCAAAAGTGCCAAATAGGGCCCCTCAACAGCTTTAATGTGTAGACAAGGAGCAATTTAGAATCAAATGACGTCAAACAACTTAAAGTGTGAAATAACTTATAGTCACGCATCTCCCAAGCCCCACATCTACCTTTCGCAGTGGCGACGTTTTGGGTTCCCTCTGTGAGTTTGCCTCAGGCCCCTAAATTGTAATATCCGCACCTGATCTAACCCAACCCCTTGCAGGGACAGCGGTATACTGTAGTACGTAGTAACCAAGATTTATTGATTGCAACATCACGACAAATTCAAATTTAAAAACGTTAAAATGTGTTTACGCGAACGCGCGCTTTGACATTCAGCTAAAATATTTTTGTTGTTTTTCAGAAAAACTGTTCCAAGCTTGATGTGGAGAGCCCTTAACGTTGACCCAAACACTCAGATGAAAGACAATCGCACGGGGTTTTTTATTTTTGAAAGTAGAAACCCAGCAAGTATTGTTTTTGACTGTGGAATTAAATCTCCATGCGGGAACATCCGTTTTATTGAAAAACGTCCCTCCGGTAGTGTCATCTACACTTATTCCTTGTGTCAGTCTCTTAGCACTCTTTCTAGCTATTCGATGCTTTATTTTTTCTGCTAGCGATGTTTTTATATATTTTATTAAGAACCATTTCATATTTTTATGGGCTTCAAATACCGGTTACTTTTAGACCTGGTTTGTGTTCACTAAAATCGTTCTCAAGTGGTATTTTCTATGAATGAAATTATTTGACTAGTTTGTGACCAGGATAACTTTGTGTTCCCGACGATTGTTGGTGAACGTCATAACTATTTTGCACCTCAAATCTCGCTATAATTTCGTAGTTATGCACCGTAAAATTTACTCTAATCCCAACCATTTGTGGCGAACCTATGGATACCAAAAGTGACGTGCAACACTATACGTTGTCATTACTTGCATTCATTACCAACGATTGACCTGACATATGCCAAGGCCGTAAGTAAAAAATAATAACTATTACTGCTTGCACCTTTTTCACAACACAAATTCAAAGTTTATCTTTGTCACGTTCTGAAGTAAGGCTGAACCGATGTTCGTCTATATTTTGTAATTCTTAAAATCCCTGCGTTGGTCTGAATATTTGCAAGAATTCGATTTTTTCTTGAAATCCCAGAAGATCGACGCTTGTTCACAGCGATTGCACTGCAGGTCGATGGAATAATTCACTAGTTCTTCTGTTTTACAAGGTGCTGACCTTTCCTTAGAAGAAGGAAATTTTCTCTCTTGAGGCCGGTTTACACCAAACGCTGCACACGAAATTGTGGCGCGAGAGTTGTTTTTTTATGATCATGGGAGATCCCTGAATTCGCGTGGCGCTCCCTTCGCAAGTGCCGCGCCACTGATGCTTTAGGAGCGATGCGTTCGCTCTTTGCATGTGTTTCGCGTTGGATGACTGGGCTTCAGTTGCCTGGGCTTTTGCTGTGTGGTATCAACAGAATCCCCAAAACACAGTTAAAGTGTAGTGACACAAGCATGCTGTGGCTTACCTGCTTTCATTTCGCTGTAGGTTAAGCCAAAAAGAAATCGAAAGTTTGTTTCAGTTAAGGAGAAAAAAAGATTTTTCCGCAGACGTCAGATATCAGTCATTGGAGGTATCAATTTTTATCAGATAGGCTTACCAACTTTTCTATTGTTTGAAAGGTGTTGGTACAGGACGTGGTCTATATTTTGAATGTCGCCACACGATCCAGATATGTGTTAGAACAGTCGTTCTCAAACTTTCACAAGCCGTGGTCCCTTTCTAAGTTAAACTGGCTAATACTTGATATATCGTGACACTTGGGTTGTGCAATATCACGGCAAAGCTACCCAGTGACGGCCTCTGCTCGTGGCCCCCATGGGGGGGATGAGGGCCCTGTTTGAGAAACCCTGTGTTAAAAGGGGAGGCAGCATTGCTCTTCCTGCTGAGGGGAAGGTAGGTCAGATGAGATATATAATATAATTATATATGTATATAAAGATGCATAGCCCACCTGATCCTCCCCAATTTTGACAAAGTGGTGTACTTGCACGTATGCATCACAGAGGTGAGACCACATGACCTGCTATACCAACATCCTTATTAGTCCTTCCGACGCCCGTGTTTGTTATTTTGAACATTTGTAGATTTGTCTAATTCACAATGATACAGAGAGTTGCTAGACTGCTGACTGCAGTAGTTTAATATAGCAAGCTGAATTAATAGCAAAGCCATTAAACTTATTGAGACAACATCTTGCTTTTACTTCGAACAGTTAATTGCCGTTTGACCGCTCTGTATTGTTGGTATGTTGCTGGTTTGCTGCAGCTGTATTATGGGATAGAGCTCCATCTGCAGGATTATTTGAATGTGTGTCTCAGAATATTACCGGTCAAAAATGCGTTTGCTCAACGGCTGATGGCAAAGATATAAATTCTGCTGCCACGGCACAACACCATTACTGCTTGAAAAGTATGCGGCAAATCGTTCTCTTATATCTGCTGCACTACAGGCATAAAACCTGCCTGAGCGATGGAGTGGAGCGAAGGCAACAGCGCTTTTTTCAATGCCTCCACATTCCATCATGAAATCCCGTGTCCATCCTCGTGATCACCCATGGTTTCCTCACAGTACGCCGAGTCGTTTCGTAACTGTGCAGGCTTTAACTGCTTCGTCAGCAGTGCTGCGTTTCACGGCCAACGGTCTTCTGAAAACCGTGAAGCGGGAGGACATGATCCAAAAGCCTTTTCCACTTTTTTTTGGCTGGATAATTGAATATTCGCTTTAGTGTCAGTTGCTGTGTAGGTAACGGTCTCATTAAGTAAAGTATCTTTGAGAGGAAATTCTCGTCACTCACAAAAACTATTGGTAGTGGTTCCTGCATTCGAGAAAGAGGTTTAGCGGGTGGAAGGTGTAAAACAGCGTGGTCCAACTACATTTGACCTACGGGCCATTTTACAAAAACGTGACAACTCGCGGGCCACTTCCAACAAGATGATGTACAAAATCAAAACAACAGATTGACATGATTTGAAAGTGAAAATAGGTGAGTTCAATGAATGTACCATTGAAATTATTACAAAATAGCAATAGACAATTTCTTGCATCTCTATCAGTGCGATGCCTGTGATTGAGGCTTCTCTGACACTATCGTTCCTTTAACGATACCAATGTTTTAGTGGTAGTAGGTCGGAGACACGGTCCAGTGTTTCGTCTGCCATTCGATTTCTGTTTTTATATTTGACTTGCTTCATATTAGAAAATGTACTCTCACACATGTATGTGCTTCCAAACGTTGAGCGCATATTTAGTGCAAAATCTTTCAGTTTAAAAACCTATCTTTGCTGACTAATTTCTAGAGGCTTTATACAGCGTAGTCTCACGCCGTTAATATTGTACATTTTTTTTAACAAACGTTACGCTTGTTCTAATTAAAATTGAATACTATAACTTACGCACAACAATCAATACTAAGAAAGCTCGCGGTCCTTAAAATTTTGTCCGCGGGCCTGTAGTTGGACCACACTGGTCTAAAATATTTGTACCAAAACATTGGGCAAGGTTACAGTTTGCAAACGCATTTACCGTCCCTTTGTTTTGAGCTTAGCTCCCCCAAACAAATCTACAACCCCAAATAGAAACATGAAACATTAGAAATTAGTGAAGTTGTTGTCAATCCGTATTCTATTCTTTCCTATCATTTCTAGATGGTGCAATACGAATAACATCGCCTCATCAGTTTTGATACGTTTGTGAGGAGTGGTGTGTTTAAGGGAAGGCACTTGTCTCGCCCCCCCTCCTTTTAAGGCCCCTCTCGAAGTGTTTTACCCGAAAATTTTCCTAATTTTTGGTGAAAAACTTTTTATCCACTCATATAATACTCAGTAGCAGATCATAGGTACTCTTGCTTTCAAAGGGCGCCCAACAGCAACTGCAATGTGTACTGTGCTTCCAAAGAGCCTTCAACAGCAATTGCAATGCGTAAGTACTCTACTTTCAAAAGGGCCCCCAACAGCCACTGTAATGCGCATGGGCGCAATTTTGTTGCAAAATGTGGGGGGACAGCTTGGTGTGAAACCAATAGATTCATCAATTTTTACTTTTAGTTCAAAGATACTGTTTTCGAGGGCTACAAGCTTTTCATAAACATACTTGATTTGTTCATTTATAAGGTCTTGAATCTTGATCGCGCCCTGCCCCGACCCAGCTATCAAGTTGTTCAAATTCGGTTTTGTCACCTGCGGCAATGCCTTCTGTGGTGTTGCTCTTTGAGGCGCAAGCGGGGGTATTGAAGACACAAGTTTTGATAAAATTTGTTGTGATTTGGGAGTCAACTTTGAACTCGCAAAATCAATAGCTTTTTGTCCAGCCTTTTGCCCAGCACTC